>Ga0070668_100000288_pt1 | contig 33244 bp, 29 predicted proteins | sample KBSS43metaG_FD_64661 | JGI IMG/M metagenome (GOLD analysis project Ga0070668, IMG submission 64661) | Switchgrass rhizosphere microbial communities from Kellogg Biological Station, Michigan, USA - KBS S4-3 metaG | ecosystem: Host-associated > Plants > Roots > Rhizosphere > Soil ...
TGGTCGGGCCTGCTGGACCCCGCCTCGGAGGGCTGGCGCGACGCGGTCCACACCATCAAGGGCGCGTCCCGGGGCGTGGGCGCGTTCGACCTGGGCGAGGTCTGCGAGCAGGCCGAGCGCACCGGCCCCGAGGCGCTGCATTCGGTGCGGCACGCCCTGGCGCTCGCCTTGGCCGACATCGCCGCCTACGCCCACGAGCAGGCGCTGAAGTCGCTGAAGACGCCGCGGTAGGGATCGCGCCGGGGTTGGGGGACTCGCTGGCGCCCGACACCTATTGCGCGGCGACCGGCAAGGCGGCGCGGACGGCGTCGATGATCGGGCCGGCCTCCGTGCGCAGGAGCCAGTCGGGGCTGACGTCGGCGAAGCTGACGACCCGGTCGGGGCCGATCACCACGACGGTGGGCTGCGGCAGCTCCCACGTGCCGGTGCCGGTGACGTCGCCGATGAAATTTCCCTTCGCCCGGGTCGCTGCGTTGGCCGTGTAGAGGACGCCGAACCGGCGGGCGAGCACGGCGTCGCGGTCGGTCGCCACCTGGAAGCCCAGGGCGTGGCGACGCTTGATCTCCACGAGTCGCTCCGGGATCTGCGGGCTCACCGCCACCAGCGTCGCGCCCAGCGCCTTCAGCGCCGGGGCCAGCTCCCGATCATAGAAGGGCAAGGCGATGTTGCAGGCCGGACAGCCGGCGAAACGGAAGAAGACCAGCACCGCCGGGCCGTGGGCGGTCAGCCCCTCCAGCGTCAGCCGCTGGCCGTCGACCTCCTCCAGTTCGAAGGGCTCGACGCGGTCGCCGGCCTTGATCCAGCGCCCGGGATCGGCGCTCTCCACCAGCTCCCGGCGTTGATCGATGTTGAGCTGCAGCGCCGCGGGCTCCCACGTCCGCTCGCGCTCGGCATGCAGATCACCCAGCAACTCACCCAGCGTCTTGGCCATCTTCAGTTCCTGCCCTTTTGCTCTTGAAGCACCCGCGATGTCTTCAGGTAAGCGACGGAAAGCGCTCAGGAAACTGAGTAATTCTGATCCAATGTATTTGCGCGGGTGATGACCGCCGCGGGTCACCGATGGCGCTCGGATGGTCCAACGAAGCCGGACGGCCCGAGTTCAGGCGAATGCTGCGGGCCGCAGATCGAGCACGGCGGCGCCGATCATCTCGGAGAGCCGCGCCACGGTGGGGTGGAGATTCGAGCGCACCTGCCGCACATAGGCGACGCCCGGCAGGGTCGGCAGGTCCGCGGCAGGCTCGTCGGCGACGCGGCGGCCGGCGAAGATCTCGGTCCGGCAGGTGACGCCCAGGCCCGCGCCGACGGCGGCCCGCAGGACCGAAAGGCTGGGCGTCTCGAGCACGATGCGGAACGGCCGGCCCGACGCCTCCAGGGCCCCCAGCATGGCGTCGCGGAAACGGCACGGACGCTCCAGCACCGCCACCGGCAGCACCTCCTGCTCCAAGAGGTCGTCCTCGCCCAGCCAGATCGTGGGCGCAGTCCGGATCGCGCCCACCTCGTCCGCGGCCCCCATGCAAAGCACGATGTCGAGGCGGTCGGAGGTCAGCAGCTCCATGAGCTCGTGCGAGCCGCCCACCCGGACGTGCAGCTGGGCGTCGGGATTGAGGTGGGCGAACTGCGACAGCACGCCGGACAGCAGGGTCTCGGCGAAGTCCTGCACCAGGCCCACACGCGCCGGACCCGCCAGAGCGTCGCCGCTGACCGCGGCGACGGCCCGGTCGTTCACCGCCAGCAGCTCCCGGGCATAGGCGAGCAGGGTCTGGCCGACGGGCGTCAGCACCAGCCGGCGGCCGTCGCGGTAGAACAGCGGCGCCTGCACCGTCTCCTCCAGCCGCTTCATCTGCAGGGATAGCGCCGACTGGGTCACGAAGACCCGCTCGGTGGCCCGCAGCATCGAGCCGGAGTCCACGATCGCGGCGAAACTTCGCAGCAGCTCGGTGGGCAGGTTCACCGCCATCGGTCAGTCCTTCGCATGAGATATTCTGATACGACGCATCAGGATAAGTCTATTGAGTTGGTAGGAATTAGGAGGCTTCTTCCCGAAACGCAAAGTCCAAATCACCGGGACGGAAAATTTCGCGGAGCGCCCCAGTGGCCCTATCGATTCCTTTCAGAAAAACTGACGCTCCGGCGCTCAAGCTAAAGCTCGGCGAGGCGCGCTGGGCCTCGCCGTTGCTGTTCCTGCTGCTGTGGGAGCTGGGCTCGCGCACCGGCGTGATCCCGGCCCGGACACTCGCCGCCCCCTCGGTGGTTCTTGAGACGCTCTGGTCGATGATCGTGAGCGGCGAGCTGCCGTCCAACCTCGTGGTCTCGCTCGGCCGGGTCGCGGCGGGCCTCTCCATCGGGGTGGTCGTCGGCACGATCCTGGCGCTGGTCTCCGGCCTCTCGCGGCTGGGCGAGACGGCGGTGGATCCGCTGCTGCAGATCAAGCGGACCATTCCCAGCCTGGCGCTGACGCCGCTGTTCATCGTCTGGTTCGGCATCGGTGAGACGCCGAAGATCACGCTGATCGCCGTGGCGACCACCTTCCCGATCTACCTGAACCTGTTCTCCGCGGTGCGCACCGTCGATGCGCGCCTGGTGGAGGCGGCTCGCAGCTTCGGCCTGAACGGCCTGTCGCTGATCGCCCACGTGATCCTGCCAGGCGCCCTGCCCGGCTTCCTCTCGGGCCTGCGCTACGCCTCCGGCGTGGCCCTGCTGATCCTGGTGGTGGCCGAGCAGATCAACGCCCAGGCGGGCCTGGGCTACCTGATCAACAACGCCCGCGACTTCATGCGCACCGACGTGATCGTCGTCTGCCTGCTGGTCTATGCGGCCCTGGGCCTCGCCGCAGACCAGGCCGTGCGCACCCTGGAAGGCCGGGCGCTCGCCTGGCGGCCCTCGTTCCTCAAGTCCTGAACCCGCACAGAAGGTCCAAGCCCCGTGCCGCAACCCGTGATCACCCTGCGCCGCCCCACGGCCATGGGAGCCCCGCCGCCGGACAGCGTCGTGAAGCTCCGCGACTTCACCCGCCGCTTCGGCGCCACGACGGTCCTCCACGGTCTCAACCTCGACATCGCCCCGGGCGAGTTCGTCGCCCTGCTGGGCCGCAGCGGCTCGGGCAAGACGACGCTCCTGCGGACCCTGGCCGGCCTCGACGCCGCCGAGGGCCAGACGGTCGTGACGCCGCCGGCCAAAGCCATCGTCTTCCAGGACGCCCGCCTGCTGCCGTGGAAGCGCGTCTGGCGCAACGTGGCCCTCGGCCTTTCCGGCGCCGACGTGCGCCAGCGGGCCGAGGCGGCCCTGGGCGAAGTCGAGCTCGGTCACCGCATGGATGTCTGGCCCGCCACCCTGTCGGGCGGCGAGGCGCAGCGGGTGTCGCTGGCGCGGGCGCTGGTGCGCGAACCTGGGCTGCTGCTGCTCGACGAACCCTTCGCGTCCCTGGACGCCCTGACGCGCCTGCGCATGCACGAACTGGTGCTGGCGCTCTGGCGGCGGCATGCCCCCGCCGTGCTGCTGGTCACCCACGACGTGGACGAGGCCATCGCCCTGGCGGACCGCGTGCTGGTGCTCGACGGCGGCCGCGTGGCCGCCGAGGAGCGCATCGACCGGCCGCGCCCGCGTGATGTGGACGCCGGCTTCCACGCCATCCGCACCCGGCTGCTGGGGCACCTCGGCGTAGGTTCGCCGGAGCAGCGCCCGCCGCAGTCCTCCGACCGCGGCCTCGTGGCCTTTCCCAGCGGGGAGATGGTGTCGTGAGCGTCGCCCTCGCGCGCACCCCGCCGGACGGCGCGGCGGATCTCGATGGGGTCCTGCCGCGCCTGACCGAGGCCTTCGCCGCCACCGCGGCGGAGCATGACCGCGACGGGACCTTCCCGTTCGCGAACTTCGAGGCCCTGCATCGCCACGGCCTGCTGGCGGCGGCCGCGCCCAGGCGGTTCGGCGGCCTGGAGGCCGATCTGCCCACGAGCCTGCGCATCGTCCAGGCCGTGGCGCGCGGGGAGCCCGCGACCGCCCTCGTCCTGGTGATGCAGTACCTGTTCCACACCTCCCTCGACGGGCGCGCGGGCTTCACGGAGGCCCTGAAGGCGCAGGTGGCGGGCGACGCGGTCCGCAACGGCGCGCTGATCAACGCCCTGCGGGTCGAGCCCGAGCTCGGTACGCCGGCCCGCGGCGGCCTGCCGGCCACCGTCGCACGGCGCACAGCCGACGGCTGGAGCCTCACGGGTCGCAAGATCTACTCCACGGGCGCGCCGGCGCTGACCTGGATGATCGTCTGGGCCCGCACCAACGAAGAGACCCCGCGCGTCGGCGGCTTCCTCGTCCACCGCGACGCCCCCGGCCGGCGGATCGAGGAGACCTGGGACCACACCGGCCTGCGCGCCTCGGGCAGTCATGACGTGGTGTTCGAGGACACGCCCATCCCGGAACACCACGCGCTGAGCCCGCGTCCGGCCGGCGCGCCGCAGCCGTCGGACCCGGCGATGGCGGTGTGGTCGCCGGTGCTGACGGCGGGGATCTACGACGCCGTGGCCCGCGCCGCCCGCGACTGGTTCGTGCGCTGGGTGATCGAGCGCGAGCCGGCCAACCTCGGCGCCTCACTCTCCACCCTGTCGCGGTTCCAGGAGCTGGTGGGCGGGATCGACGGCCTCCTGCTACAGAACCGGGTGCTGCTGGACGCCGCGGCCGAGGGCCGTCTCGGCCCCGCGCACGGCGGGCTGGTCAAGCACCTGGTGACCGAGAACGCCATCGCCGCGGTGGAGAAGGCGATCGCCGTCTCCGGCAACCCGGGCCTCTCCCGTCACAACCCGCTGCAGCGCCACTACCGCGACGTCCTGTGCGGGCGGATTCACACGCCGCAGGCCGACGTCGTCCTGACCGGCGCCGGCAAGGCCGCCTTCGCCAGCCTCGCGGCGGTCTGAACCCCCTTCCTCCCCGGAGCCTTCCCATGACCGACACGTCCAAGCTCGAGATCCTCGGGCTGATCTCCACCCAGTACGCCTCCGAGACCCACGCGGCGCAGAGCCCGTGGATCGACAAGACCTACCTCGCCGCCCACGCCAAGGCGCACGAGTACGCGGGGTTCGACCGCGTGCTGATCGGCTATAACTCGGCCTCGCCCGACGGCCTCCAGGTGGCGGGCTACGCCGCGACCCAGACGACAAAGCTGAAGTTCCTGCTGGCCCACCGGCCGGGTTTCACCGCGCCCACCCTGGCCGCGCGCCAGCTCGCCAGCCTGGACCAGCTCAGCGACGGGCGGCTGGCCGTCCACATCATCACCGGCGGCTCGGACGAGGAGCAGCAGCGGGACGGCGACTTCCTGACCAAGGCCGAGCGCTACGCCCGCACCGACGACTACATCGACGTCCTGCGCAAGAGCTGGACCAGCGAAGCCCCGTTCGACCATGACGGTCCCTACTACCGGGTCCGCGGCGCGCCGGCGGCGGTGAAGACCCGGCAGCAGCCCACGATCCCGGTGTTCTTCGGCGGCGCCTCGGACGAGGCCATCGAGGTCGCCGGCCGGCGAGCCGACGTCTACGCCCTGTTCGGCGAGCCGGTGGACCAGGCGCGTGAGGTGGTGGAGCGGGTGCGGGCGTCCGCCGCGCGCCACGGCCGCAGCGTCGAATTCAGCCTCTCGCTGCGCCCGATCCTGGGCCGCACCGAACAGGAGGCCTGGGACCGGGCCGAAGATATTCTGGAGGCCGCCAAGGCGCTCAAGGAGAGCGGCCAGGGCCGGTTCGGCTGGCGCGGCAGCCGCTACGCCACCGCGCGCGGCGGCCAGCGCCTGCTCGAGGCCGCGGCGGGCGGCAAGGTTCGCGACAAGCGCCTGTGGACCGAGATCGCCGCCCTGACCGGGGCGCAGGGCAACTCCACCTCCCTGGTGGGCACGGCCGAACAGGTGGTGGACAGCCTGCTGGACTACTACGACATCGGCATCAGCAAGTTCCTGTTCCGCGGCTTCGACCCGCTGGAGGACGCCATCGCGTATGGCCGCGAACTTTTGCCCGGGCTGCGGGCGGCGGTGGCGGCGCGCGCCGCGCCCACGGTCCTGGCGGCGGAATAGGCCATGAGCCGCCTGGTCATCGCCAGCCAGCTCAACGCGACCTTCAACACCGCCTTCGCCGAGCGCCTGCCGGACGTGGAGTTCGTGAACGTGCCGGCAGGCTCGACTGCGGACCTGCCGCGGGACGCGAGGGTGTTGATCGCGGCGCCGTTCCGCAAGGCCGGCGGCTCGCTGCCAGCCGGTCCGCCGCCCGGCTGGCCCTTCGCTGTGAAGTGGGTGCAGCTGGTCTCGGTGGGTATCGACTTCTATCCGGACTGGCTGTTCCAGGGCCCGGTGGTCACCTCCGCCCGGGGAGCCTCCGCGACGGCGCTTGCCGAATTCGCCCTGGCCGCCATCTTCGCCGAGGCCAAGCGGATTCCCGAGATCTGGATCGACCGCTTCGAGCGCTGGACGCCGGTTCCCATCAACCTCGTCGCCGGCACGACGCTGGGCGTCGTCGGCTACGGTTCGATCGGTCAGGCGCTGGCGCCGCGGGCCCGGGCGCTCGGCCTGAACGTCCTGGCCATCCGACGCTCGGGCGCCCCGATCGCGGATGAGGGCGTGGAGCAGGTCCATGATCTCCCTGAGCTGTTCGGCCGCTCGGACCACGTGGTGCTGGCCGCGCCGTCGACTCCCGAGACCCGCCATCTGATCAGCGCCGAGGTGCTGGCCCATGCCAAACCCGGCCTGCACCTGATCAACGTGGCCCGCGGCGCGATCATCGACGACGACGCCCTGCTGGCGGCCCTGGACGACGGCCGAGTCGCCCTGGCGAGCCTCGACGTGACCCACCCCGAGCCCCTGCCCTTCAACCATGCCTACTATCGCCACCCCAAGGTCCGGCTGTCGCCGCACACGTCCGTCCACACTCCCGACACGCGGCGCAACCTCGCGGCCCAGTTCGCCCTGAACCTGGTGCGATTCCGCGAGGGTGCGCCGCTGGAGGATGTGGTCGATACTGCGCGCGGCTACTGACCCTCGGAGACCGACATGACCGTCCAGCCCCTGCCCCGCCCCGTCTCGCACCAGGCCGCCGGCCATCCCGCCAAGCTGGAAACGGTGCTGCCGGACCGCGGCTTCGACCGCGACGCGGCCCTGCCGCCGCGGGCAAGCGTCGAGGAGGAACGCCTCTATCGGAAACAGCGGCTGGCGGCGGGCTACCGCCTGTTCGCCCGCTCCGGATTCGACATGGGGGGCGCCGGCCACATCACGGCGCGCGATCCGGAACGTCCCGACTGCTTCTGGGTCAACCCCGCGGGCGTCCATTTCAGCCGCATCCGGGTCTCCGACCTGATGCTGGTGGACCATCACGGCGAGATCGTCGTTCCGCCGGCCCAGGCCAAGCCGCGGCTGAACCGCGCCGCCTTCGCCATCCATTCGGAGCTGCACAAGGCCAGGCCCGACGTGGTGGCCGCGGCCCATTCCCATTCGCTCTACGGCAAGGCTTGGTCGACGCTGGGCCGCCTGCTCGACCCGCTCACCCAGGACTCCGCGGCCTTCTATGAAGACCACGCCCTCTTCTCCGAGTTTTCCGGCGTGGTTCTCGACACCAGCGAGGGGGAGAAGATCGGCGTGGCGCTGGGGTCCAGGAAGGCGGTGATCCTGCAGAACCACGGAATCCTCACGGTCGGCGCGACCGTCGAAGCCGCCGTCTGGCGCTACCTCGCCATGGAAAACGCCTGCCAGGTGCAGCTGCTCGCCGAGGCGGCCGGCCAGACCCGGCCGATGCCGCCGGACGTCGCCCGCCACACCGCCGGCCAGGTGGGCTCGGAGATCGGCGGCGTCTACGCCTTCCAGCCCTACTGGGACGTGATTTCCGACGAAGAGCCGGACCTCTTCGACTGATGAGTATTCCATGGCTGACGACACGGCGCGCCGTCCTCGGCGGCGCGGCGCTGCTGGCCAGCTGCGCACCGCCCGCTCGCGCGCCCGGCGCGGGCCTGACCCTGCGGGCCGGGTCGTACAAGGGCGGGGCCGAGACGCTGCTGGCGGCCGCGAACCTCGCCGACACGCCCTACAAGGTCGCCTACGCCGAGCTGGGCGCCGGCAACCTGATCGCGGAAGCCATCGGCGCCCGGGCCCTGGACGTAGGCTCCATGAGCGAGATTCCGCCGATCTTCGCTGTCGCCCAGGCGGCGCGCCTGCGGCTCGTGGCCGTGCAGAAGGGCGACGTGAACGCCCAGGTGGCGCTGGTCCCCAAGGGCTCGAACGTCAAGTCCGGCGCCGACCTGAAGGGTAAGCGCGTGGGCTATGTGAAGGCGACGACGGCGCACTTCTTCCTGCTGCGGCTGCTCGCCGAGCATGGGCTGTCCTTCGCCGACATCGAGCCGATCGCCTTGTCGCCGCAGGACGGCCAGGCCGCGTTCGGCCGGGGCTCCCTGGACGCCTGGTTCATCTATGGCGTGCAGGGGGCGATCGCGCGGGGCCGCCTGGGCGCGCGGGTGTTGGCCACGGGTCTGGGACGCCTTTCGGGGAACTACGTCTACGCCGCCCTGCAGGACGCCCTGGACGATCCGCCCCGGCGGACGGCGATCGTCGACTACCTGCTGCGGCTGAAGCGCGGTTACGAATGGGCCGACCGCAACCCCCGCGCATGGGCCGAGGTCCAGTCGAAGGCCACCGGCGTGCCCGCGGCGATCTACCTGCAGCAGCATGTGGAGCGCAGCGCCCCGACAGAGCTCGCCCCCGTCAGCGCCGCCGCCATCGCCTCGCAACAGACCGTCGCCGACACCTTCGCCCAGGCCGCCGTCATCCCGAACAGGATCGATGTTACGCCTCTCTGGACCGCGACCTTGAACAAGGAGCTCGGCTTTTAGCAGCATCGGTCATGTATTATAATTGCTCAGGCTTCATATTTCCAATCTCGATAATAGTATAACTGAGCCTTTAATGAATTAATGTCCGTTGTTTCGGATCATTTCATGCGGTGAAACCCCGGCTCAAGAGTTGGGGATAACGCATGTATTCGAATTTCAATCACAAACGCGCCGCCAGGCAGAGCCTGTTGGCTGCAACCGCCGTTGCGGCGCTGGGCGCGACGTCCGCCCACGCCGAGACGGTCGCGGCGGCCGCCGCCCTCGGCAGTTCGGTCGAGGAGGTCGTCGTCACGGCCGAGCGGCGCGAGACCAAGCTGCAGGACACGCCGATCGCGATCTCGGCCTTCAGCGCCCAGACCCTGGCCGAGCGGAAGATCGATTCCATCCGCGACCTGGCGGGCCAGGCGCCGAACCTGACCATCAGCCGGGTGACCATCAGTCACACGACCCAGACCTACTCCCTGCGTGGCGTCGGCGAGAGCGACCCGATCCAGGAGCCGGTGCTCGCGGTCTATGTCGACGACGTCTACGTCCCCCGCCAGATCGGCTCGATGATCGAGTTCAACGACCTGGAGCGGATCGAGGTGCTGCGCGGGCCGCAGGGCACCCTCTATGGCCGCAACTCCAGCGCCGGCGCGCTGCGGATCATCACCCGCGATCCCGGCCGCGACCTTCGCCTGAAGGGGGAGGTGGGGATCGGGAACTATGGGGCGGTGGACCTACGCGCCCTGGTGGAAGGGCCGATCAGCGAAAACTGGTCGGGCAGCCTGTCTTACATCAAGCACAAGCGCGATGGGGTTACCTACGACCCGACGCTCGGCCACGACGTCAACCGCATCGACCTGGACGCCTACCGCGCCAAGCTGCGCTGGACGCCCAACGACCGGCTGGACGCCCTTCTGACCGTCAACGCCCTGCGCGACCGCAGCGACAGCCGCTCCTACGTGCCCGTCCGCCAGCCGGGCGGCGGCTTCAGTCGCAAGCAGTCGTTCTCCGAGGTGGAGCCGAAACAGGACCTGGATCAGATCTCGGGCTCGCTCCGCGTGAAATACAAGCTGACCGACAACCTGGAGCTGAAGTCGATCACCGCCTACGGCGGCTTCAACCTGAACCCGGTCTACTACGACAACGACGGCGAAGCGGCGCTGATCCAGAAGAACCTGATCCACTACAACGACCAGTACGTGACCCAGGAGCTGCAGCTCAACGGCCAGTTCGGCGCAGTCACCTTCACCACCGGCGCCTTCTACCTGCATGAGCGGTTCTATGTGGAGCGGGACGGCTACAGTCGGCGCAACGCCCAGAACACCAACCCGGTGACGACGCCGTCGAACTACAACTTCTTGCGGGCGCACAACATCACCAACACAGACGCCTACGCCGTATTCGGGGAGGCCACCTGGAGCCTCACCGATCGCCTGAAGCTCACCGCCGGGCTGCGCTGGACCAACGAGAAGAAGGTGTTCACCTTCGACAATGGCGTGCTGAACCTGGCGGGCCAGGTGATTGCGTCCTCGATCAAGGGCCGCGGCGACAAGACCTGGGCGGCGATCACGCCGAAGGCCTCGGTGCAATACGCCTGGACGCCGGACGTCCTCACCTATCTGACCTATTCGAAGGGGTTCAAGTCGGGCGGCTTCGACAACCGGGCGACGCGGATCGACCTGGCCACCCTGCCCTTCGCGCCGGAGGACGTGATCTCCTACGAGGCGGGCCTGAAGGCCGAGTTCCTCGACCATCGCCTGCGGACCAACGTCGCGGCGTTCTACAACGACTACCAGAACCTGCAGGTCTCCTTCTACGACCCGGCTTACGTGGGAAGCCGGCGCGGCAACGCCGGCCAGGCGCACAGCTACGGCGTGGAACTGGAGGCGGAAGCGGCGGTCACCGAGCGCCTGTCGGCGCAGTTTTCCACGGGCTGGCTGGTGGCGGTCTACGACGAGTACAAGGGCGCGGGCGGCGCGGGCGTCGACGCCGACGGCAATCGCCTGACCAACTCGCCCCGCTGGAGCCTCTCCGGCGGCCTCACCTGGGAGGCGCCGGTCGAGATCCCAGGCGAGCTGCGGCTGGGGGTCAACGCCCAGTACCAGACCAAATCGTATTCCAACGCGATCCCGGCGGCGGGCGGCCAGCACGAGATCCCGGCCCAGGGCTTCGTCAACGCCGTGGCCACCTGGACCTCGCCCGACCCGCACTGGCAGGTGGTCCTCTCGGCGCGGAACCTGCTCGATGCCCACAAGCCGGTGAGCTCGACCTACACGCCGAGCACCGGCGTCTATTACCTCAACTTCCCGGACCCGCGGACCTATGTGGTCACGCTGCGCTACACCCTGTGACCGGCGCTTCGCCCAATCTCGCGCGGCTGCGGAGTTTCGTGGAGGGGATCAGCGCCCTGGTGGAATCGCTGAGCGACGAGGCCGCCCTCCTCGCCCTCGCTACGCCGCTGCTGGCGGACCTGGTGGCCCACGACGACTGGCTGCCGGACCAGTACGCCCAACCGGATCCGGCGCGTTACCGGCAATACCTCCTGCACTGCGACAGCCGGGAGCGGTTCAGCGTGGTCAGCTTCGTCTGGGGGCCGGGCCAGGCGACGCCCATTCACAACCACACCGTCTGGGGTCTGATCGGCGTGCTCCGCGGGGCGGAGGTCTCGGAGCGGTTCGAGCCCCGTTCGGGCGGGCTCGACTCCCTCGGGCCGCCGCATCGCCTCGACGCCGGCGTGGTGGAGGCGGTGTCGCCCAGCGTGGGCGACATCCATCGTGTGGCCAATGCGCACGACGACCGCATCTCGATTTCGATCCACCTGTACGGCGCCAACATCGGCGCCGTGCGCCGCCATATCTTCGACGATCTCGGCCGGCCGCGGACCTTCGTCTCCGGCTACGCCAACGCCGTCCCGCCCAACCTCTGGCGCACATCCGAGACGCTTCCATGATCGCAGAAACCTCCCCCGCCGACGTGCGGCTGGCGCTGACCACCCGCCAGGAGATCGCGCTGATCGACCTCCGCGAGGAAGACGCCTTCGCCAAGGACCATCCGCTGTTCGCGAGTCAGCTCCCCGTGAGCCGCCTTGAACTCGAGGTGTTCGACCGCATCCCGCGCCTGGACGTCCCGGTGGTGCTCTACGACGACGGCGAGGGCCTTGTTCCAACCGCCGCGCGGCGCCTGAACTCACTCGGCTATTCCAACGTCACGGCCTTGGCCGGCGGGCTCCAGGGCTGGCGCCTCGCCGGCTACGAACTCTTCCAGGACGTGAACTCCTATTCGAAAGCCTTCGGCGAACTTGTGGAGTCCCGGCGGCGCACCCCGTCCCTTGCGGCCCCGGAGGCCAAGGCGCTGATCGAATCCGAGCCGAACCTGGTGGTGCTCGACGCCCGCCGGTTCGAGGAATTCCAGACCATGAGCATCCCGCGCGGGGTGAGCGTGCCGGGCGCCGAGCTGGTGCTGCGGGCGCGGGCCCTGGCGCCGGATCCCTCCACCACCATCATCGTCAACTGCGCCGGACGGACCCGCAGCATCATCGGCGCCCAGTCGCTGATCAACGCCGGCCTGCCGAACAAGGTGCTGGCGCTGCGCAACGGCACGATCGGCTGGACCCTGGCGGGCCAGGCGCTGGAGCACGGGCGGGGCGACCGCTTCCCCGACGTGGCGGTTGAACGCGAGGCGGAGGCTCACGCCGCGGCCCGGGCCGTCTCCTACCGCGCCGGCGTGCGCCGTCTCGATCCCCGCGCGCTCGCCATCCTCGGCCGCGACGAAGCCAGGACGCTCTACCGCTTCGACGTGCGCACGCCCGAGGAGTACGCCGCCGGCCACATCGCCGGCTTCCGCAGCGCGCCGGGCGGCCAGCTGGTCCAGGAGACCGACGTCTTCGCCCCGGTTCGCGGCGCCCGCGTCGTGCTGTCCGACGACCGCGGCGTGCGCGCCCACATGAGCGCCTCCTGGCTCGCGCAGATGGGCTGGGAGGTCTACGTCCTGGAGGGCGGCTTCGACGGCGAATTGCAGCGCGGGCCCTGGCGCCCTGCCCTGCCGACCTTGCCGGATGTCCCTGCGATCCAGGCAGGGGATCTGCTGGCCCGGCTGGACGAGGTGGTGGTGGTCGACCTCACGACCAGCCCGCAGCATCGCCGGGGCCATGTCCCGGGCGCGTGGTTCGCCGTCCGGTCGCGGCTGCGCGAGGCGCTGGAGGCGATCCCGCCACGCGGCGACATCGTGCTCACCTCTCCCGACGGCGTGTTGGCGCGGTTCGCGGCCGCGGACCTGGCCGGATCGCCTCGCCGGGTGCTGGCCCTGGAGGGCGGCGTCATCTCCTGGATCGCCGCAGGCCTGGACCTCGAGACCGGGCTCCCGCGTACAGCCACCGCCCCGGACGACGTCTATCGCCGGCCCTACGAGGGCGTCGACAACGCCGCGGCGGCCATGCAGGCCTACCTCGACTGGGAGTTCGGGCTGGTGGACCAGCTCGCCCGCGACGGGACCCACGGCTTCTACGTGATCTGACCCATCAGCGCACCTGATAGCCGGGTTCATGGAAACTCGCTGCCCCGGTTCAATTCCTACTGATATTATCTGATTTGAATAATTCGCAACAAGGAGACGGGCATGCCTGTCGAGTTCATCGGCTTCATCGGCGCCAATCACCAGTCCGAGATCCATCCCGCCAGCGGGCCGGTCCTGGACGTCGGCTACGTCGAGACGGTCGCCCGGGCGCATGAGACCGGCGGCTTCGACCGGGCGCTGGTGGCCTTCGGCTCCACCTCGCCGGAAAGCATCCTGATCGTCGCTCATGCGGCCGAGGTGACCGATCGGCTGGGCTTCATGATCGCCCACCGCCCGGGTTTCACCGCGCCTACCGTGGCGGCGCGGCAGCTCGCCACGCTGGACCACTTCAGCCGCGGCCGGATCGCGGTCCACATCATCACCGGCGGTTCCGACGCGGAGCTGAAGAAGGACGGCGACCACCTCACCAAGGCGGAGCGCTACGCCCGCACCGATGAGTACCTCGACGTCGTCCGCCTGGAATGGAAGAGCCCGCGCCCCTTCGACTACCAGGGCAAGTATTACGACGTGGTCCAGGGCTTCGGCTCGGTGAAGCCCCTGCAGCAGCCGCACATTCCGATCTACTTCGGCGGCTCGTCGGACGAGGCCATCCCGGTGGCGGGCAAGCACGCCGACATCTACGCCCTGTGGGGCGAGACCCAGGCCCAGGTGCGCGAAACCATCGCCCGGGTCCGCGCCGCCGCCGCCCGGCACGGACGGACGGTCCGCTTCTCCCTGTCGCTGCGCCCGGTGCTGGCCGAGACCGAGGACGCGGCCTGGGCGCGGGCGGACGCCATCGTCGAACGCACCAAGGAGATCCGCCGCGCCGCCGGCCTGGCCGTCGAGGGCCACGCCCCGCCCAACGCCGGCTCCCAGCGCCTGCTGCAGGCCGCCGGCCAGGGGACACGCCTGGACAAACGCCTGTGGACCGGGGTGGCGGCGGTGACCGGCGCCGCGGGCAACTCCACCGGCCTCGTGGGCACGCCGGAGCAGGTGGCCGACGCCCTGCTGGACTATTACGACCTGGGGGTCAGCACCTTCCTGATCCGCGGCTTCGACCCGCTGGACGACGCGGTGGCCTATGGCCGCGACCTGATCCCGCGGGTCCGTGAACTGGTGGCGCAACGCGACGCCGAGCCGGCCCGGGCGGCGGGCTGACGGCCGTGGCGGACGCAAGCGCCCTGCTCCACCACGCGCCGGCGACCTCCGACGGCGCTGTCGTGCGCCTTTGGCCCTGGGCCGACCCGGCGACGTTCAAGGACAGCCTGGCGCGGCTGGCCTCCGGCGTCGCCGTCGCCGCCTGCTGGACGCCTAAAGGCCCGCGGGGGCTGTTGATCAGCTCGATCACCGGCCTGTCCGCCGAGCCGCCACGGATGCTGTTCTGCGTGCGCAAGGCGACGTCCTCGCACGGCGCCCTGCTCGGCGCCGACGCGGTGGGGCTCTCGGTCCTGGCGGCCGACCAGCAGGCCGAGGCCGAGCGGTTCTCCCGGCAAGACCTGACCCACGAGCGTTTCGGGGCGGCCTGGAGCCTGGACCCCGCCGCGCCGCCGGTGCTTCCACGATCGCTCGCGACCCTCAGCGGGCCGATCCGGTCGCGGATCGACGCCGGCAGTCACACGGTCTTCATCCTGGACGTCAGCATCGTGACCACCCGATCGGGACCGCCGCTGGTCTATTTCGAACGCGACTATGCCGCAGGCGCCGCAGGACGCGAGCTTCGATGATGGCTTCCGGCGGCGACAACTGGCTTCACATCAGCCTGCAGACCGGCGGGACCCTGGCGCTCTGCGCCCCGTCTGGCGACAGCGGCCTGAGGGCCGGCGAGGCCCTGCTGATCAGCGGCAGGCCGGATGGGGGCGAGGTGTGCGGCTTCATGGAGGTGCTGCACCGGGCGATGCGTGGCGACGCCCACACGGCCGCCTTCGTCCGCCGGGAAGACCTCGACCGCCTGATCGCCCACATGGCCGGCCCGATCGCGACCCGGCACTGAGGCTGCGCTTCACGCCGCTTATGGGTGCAGACCGCACCTCCCCGTGCGTGCGTCTCGGGCGTCTCTCGCCGCAGCGAGCGACAGCCCGGCGCAGACCTTGCCAAGGTCGCCGGGCGGCCGGGGAATGACGCGCCATGGCCTTCCTCGCGCCGAGGAACGCGGGCCGCGAACGAGGCTGCGATTGAGCGTCTATCCGGTGATCCTGTGCGGCGGCTCAGGCACACGGCTGTGGCCGGCGTCGCGGCCCGACCGGCCCAAGCAGTTCATCCCGCTGGTGGGCCGACGTTCCACGTTTCAGGAGACGGTGCTGCGGCTGGCGGGGCTGGATGGCGCGCGGCCCCCGATCGTCGTCGCCGGACAAGGCCATCGAGACGCCATCGAGAGGCAACTGGCCGAGCTGGGGATCGAGGCGGTGCTGCTGCTCGAGCCCGAGGCCCGGGATTCCGCCCCGGCCATGGCCGCCGCCGCGGCCTGGATCGCAACCGAAGACCCCGGCGGCGTGGCGGCGTTCGTCTCCGCCGATCACCACGTGCCCGACGCGGCGGCGTTCCGCGCCGCCGTAGCCGTGGCCGCGGACGCGGCGCACGCGGGCGCGATCGTCACCCTGGGCGTCCGGCCGACCGCCCCCTCGACGGCGTTCGGCTACATCCGCGCCGGCGACGGGCCGGGGACCGTGAAGCCCGTGGCGGCCTTCGTGGAAAAGCCGGACTCCACCGCCGCCGCAGGCTACGTGACGGCAGGCTACCTGTGGAACAGCGGCAACTTCGTCACCCTCGCCTCCACAATGCTCGCGGAACTGGACGCCCACGCGCCGCAGGTGGCGTTCGCCGCCCGGGCGGCCGTGGCCGAAGCCACCGCCGATGGCCGGGCGCTGGCCCTGGGGCGGTCGTTCCGCAGCGCGCCGAAGATCTCCATCGACTACGCGGTGATGGAGAAGACGAAGCACGCCGCCGTGCTGCCGGTGGACTTCGCCTGGGGCGACATCGGCGCCTGGGACGCAGTCTGGGCCGCCCTGCCGAAGGACGGCAGCGGCAACGCAGTCGTGGGCGAGGCCGTGGTGTCGGGGGCGCGCGACAGCCTGGTGCGCGTCACCGGGCGCCGCCAGGCCGCCGTGATCGGCGTCAAGGATCTGGCCGTAGTGATCGACGACGAGGCGGTGCTGGTCTGCGACCTGGCGTCCAGTCAGGGTGTGAAGGCGGCGGGTGAGCGGTTCCGCATCGCTGCGGCCGGTCCGCGCTTCGCCGACCTGGCCGAGGCCGCGGCCTGGCATCGGTCATGGCTGCGCACGGCGGCGTTGCCGCTGTGGTGGACGATCGGGGCCGACCATGCGGGAGGCGGTTTCCTGGAGGCGCTGACCGTGGCGGGAGAGCCGGCTCCGGCTCCGCGCCGGGCGCGGGTGCAGGCGCGACAGGCCTGGGTCTACGCCACGGCTGGCGCCATGGGCTGGCCGGGACCCTGGCGGCAGGCCGCCTGGCACGGGATGGACTACCTGCTGGCGAGGTTCGGCCGCGGCCCCGGGCGGATCGCCAGCCTGGTCACGGCCGATGGCGGCCCGCAGGACGACACCGCGGCGCTCTACGACCACGCCTTCGCCCTGCTGGCCATGGCCGCCCTCCAGCGGGCCGATCCCGGGGTGCGTGACCTGACCGCAGAGGCGGCGCGCTTCCGCGAGGCCCTGCAGCCCCTGCGGCATGAGAACGGCGGCTTCCGGGAGGCCGGGGCGCATCCGTTCCAGGCCAACGCCCAGATGCACCTGCTGGAGGCGGCGCTTGCCTGGGAGGAGACCGGCGCCGGCGGCTGGTCCGCCCTCGCCGACGAGATCGCCGCCCTGGCGCTGGCCCGTTTCATCGACCCCAGGGCCGGCTTCCTGCGCGAATTCTTCGACGCGGACTGGCGGCCCGCCCCCGGCGACGACGGCCGGCTGGTGGAGCCGGGGCATCAGTTCGAATGGGCCTGGCTGCTGGAGCGCTGGGGCCGGCTGCGCGGTCGCGAGGACGCCAGAGACGCCGCACGGCGGCTGTACGCCTGCGGCCTGTTGGGCGTCGACGCCGGGCGCGCGGTGGCGGTGAACGCGCTCTGGGACGACTTTTCCGTACGCGACGCCGCCGCCAGGCTGTGGCCGCAGACCGAATGGTTGAAAGCCGCGGTGATCATGGACGACGTGCCCCAGGCGTTGGCGGCCGCGCAGGCGCTGGCGGCTTACCTGCAGACCCCCGCGCGGGGCGCCTGGCGTGACAGGATGCAGCCCGGCGGCGGCTACGTGGCGGAGTGCGCGCCCGCCAGCTCATTCTACCATATCGTCTGCGCGCACCTGGAGCTGTTCCGGGCCGCCGGTCCGGCCTAGGTGCGCCGCGGCCTGGCAGCGGGCGCGCCTAGCGCCGTGAACTGGCTCAAGGTCTCGGCCTGGCTGGGAATCGTCTTCGCGATCCTCGAGGGGACCATCAAGGTGGTCCGGGCCTTCCACCAGCCGCAATGGTGGGCGTTCAGCCTCTACGACTACGTGCCGCTGCTGCTGCTGCTGCCCGGCGGGCTGTGGGTGTTGCGGGGCGATGCGGCCGGACGATGGCTGACCGCCGGATGGTCGGTCGTCTTCGCCGACTACTACAACGCCTTCTTTATTCACCTGGAGTTCATGCTCGATCCGACGCGGAACGACTTCATCGCCGAGCGCAGCAAGGCCATCGCCACAGGACCGTTGCTGGCCATCGCCCTCGTCGGCCTCGCCGCCGCCCTCTGGCGGGGCGGCTCGCGGCGATTTGGCGGTCGGACGTAAAATCGACTCGGACAAACTGTACTCACCACCGCAAATTGGCGCTCATGTCGAATATTTGGTTCAACCAGTCGAATACATTAAGCACTGCGTTAACATCGGGCGCCGTCTGAACGCCGCGGCGCAGATTGTAGGTATGTCGGGATTGTTGTTCGGCGATGGCTTGCTTTCGCCGCGCTGTCAGCGCGCAGTCAAGATGCGGCGAACGTGTCCTTCCCCGCTGTTCGCCACACGCAGAGCCCACCCCCGCCAGAGCTCTGCGGTCAGTGTGTGTACTGATGCAGCGGCGGCCGACCCCCTCCTCCCCGGCCGCCGCTGCATCAGCTACCGGGACGCCCTACAGGACCGAACGACGGCGGATTGCCTGGCGGCGTCCCCGTCAGCTCCCGGAAAAGGCCTGGTCGTCGGTCGACATCACCGGGCCGCGGCGAAACCACCAGTTGGGTCTGCGCAACGACTGCGGCTCCTGGGGGGGATCGTTCGGCCCCCGGAAGATGCGCCCCACGACCAGCGCGCCGCGGATGACGTCGACGGAATGGCAGCGGGGCAGCAGGGAGCGCGCGTGCCGCAACGCCGCCTCGTCATCGCTGAACGTGATCTCGACAGCGCCCAGGACCTGACCGTCCTGCCGCAGGAGATAGAATCGGTAGTCCCACACGGCGCCCTCCGTGGCAGCATCCGAGCCGACAACCGGGCTCGTGGCGAAAGTGTTCGCAGGCGGCGAGATCCGCCCGGACTCAAAGATCCGGGAGCCTGTTTCGGCGGCAGGAGCTGGGCGGGGCGCACGCCAAGGCGGCGCCCGTACGGCCGGTCAGACGACCGCACGCCCCATCTTCTGGCGCAGCGCGCTGTCGGCATGGGGGTCGCCGAAGTGGAACAGCGCCGTGGAGCGGATATTCTCGATGTCGCACGCCTCGTTCGTATGGAGCGAGCGATATCCCCAGAACATGTAGAGGCTGCCCGGCACCATCCTGACCTTCTTGAACTTCAGCCAGCCGGAGCTGTGCGCCTTGCGCAGGAGGGCCTGGGTGACCTTGTTGTCGAGCAGGATCTTGTCGATCAGGTTCAGGACGTAGAAGCGCCGCTCCTTGCGCAGGTTCGGCGCCATCAGCAGGTGCCCCTGTTTCCCCATCGTCGGGATGATGATCGGCAGCAGCATGGTCACGACGTAGGAGTCGAAGTGGAAGATGAAGGCCTCGTTGACCCCGGTCTCGCCCGCCAGGCATCGCAGCACCTGGTAGATGGACTGGCTCGGCGGCGGCAGCGAGGTTCCGAGCTCGAAGATCCGGCGGATGAGGCTCTGGAACTCCAGCGACTCTGAAAGACGTTCCAGCAGCGTGCCGGAGACCGACTCCTTGCCGTTGAAGACGACATATTGGCCGCCGGCGCCTTCGACGGCGTTCTGGACAAAGCCTTGCAGGTCGCGGAGGTCCGCGCTCTGCACATAATCCGGTATGACGGCGACCCCGTCGCGATTCATGTCGTCGACCAGGGACCGAACCGTCTCATCGGAGACTTCGGGCACGCGCGGAAGCATGGGTGGTGATGCGGCCTCGGCGACCTCGTCGGCGCCACCGACAGCGTTCTCCAGCATGAACGCCTTCTCCTTTGAGACTGACCCCGAAGGATGACCCCGCCGAACGCGCGCGAGCTCCCCCAACGCCTTACTGTGTCAACCGAATGGCCTGTGAGCTCAAGGATCACGCGCGCCAAGGCGAATTGCGGCCTCGCAGTGAAGCTTCACAGGGCGCCAACGCAGCCTTGCGACAGCTTCGTGGTCAATATTCGCACAGACCTGGGCGATGGCCGACGTCTACCGCGCAACCAAAGCTAAACTGTTCCAGCCGGAGGGGTTGCGCCTTCCGCGCAACAGTGACGCCGCGATATCTTTGTCCGTCAGCGTAGCGGCGTCCCGTTATCTCGGTGTAGCCGCATCGGCTATGCGCGTTGTTTCGCAATGCGTCCGAGCACCGGACGTCAGAAGGAGGGCTGCAGTGGAGCTGGTTCGAGGTGAGTTTCTTCCCGCAACACTGCGTGGTTTCTATACTGGCGCGATGAAAAAATCGTGGCGGCTGTTCTCGAAGCGGGAAGTCACCTGCGCGATACCGGATGCCGGGGCCATGACCCTGCGCCCGTGGGAATACATTGAGGCGCGGCTGTTCTTCTACCGGATCTGGGAGCCCGAGATCACCCGCTTCATCGAGGCGAACACGCGCTCCGGGGATGTCGTCATCGATATCGGCGCCAACATCGGCTATTATACGCTGCTGATGGGCCGCAAGGTCGGCCCCTCCGGCAAGGTCTATGCGGCGGAGCCCTCGCCCTCCATCCGCGAACGCCTCGAACACAACATCCGCATCAACCAGCTGCAGAACGTCACCGTCCTGCCCTACGGGATCTCCAACAAGACCGAGGAGCGCTACCTGCAGCTCAGCAGCACCGACAATTCCGGCGAGAGCCGGTTCGTCGACAACCCCGAGGAGAAGAACCTCGAGGGCTGCCTTCCGCTGCGCCGCCTCGTGGACCTGGTGCCCGCTGAAGACCTCGCGCGCACGTCGCTGATCAAGATCGACGTGGAAGGCATGGAGTACGAGGTGATCGAGGACCTGCTGGACAACATCGACCTGTTCCCCGCCAAGATCGCCATCTGCGCCGAGGTCCGGCGCTTCGGGGACACCGCCCAGCGCGTCGACGCGCAGATCGAGCGGTTCCGCAAGGCGGGCTTCGTGCTCTACCGGTTCGACAACCGCTACCTGCACTCCGACTACGCCAAGCAGAACAGCCAGCCGCCGGAGATGGTCGAGGCCCTCGCCGAGGGCCAGCACGACGTCGCCTTCGTCAGGGGGTGACTTCGCTGGGCGTCGCCGTGTCCGACGGCGCGCGGCGCCCGCGAGCGGATCGTCGCGCGCCGATCGCCTCCGCATAGACCGCGCCGTATTCGCGGGCGACCCGATCGACGGTCCAGCGGTCCAGGTTGCGCCGGCTGGCCGCCTGCAGCCGGTCCACTTCGGCGGGATCGTCGAGCAGCCCGAGCAGCGCCTGCGCCAGCTGGTCCGGCCGCTTCGGCGGCACGAGCAGGCCGGCTTCGCCCTGGTCCAGCGCCTCCGGAACGCCGCCCACATTCGTGGCGACGATGGCGCAGCCGGCCTCGCGCGCCTCGGTCAGGACCAGACCGAACGGCTCGTCGTGCGAGGTCAGCAGGAAGATGTCGCCCGCGTCGAGGAACGACTTGGTGTCGCGCAGCTGGCCCAGGAAATGGATCCGGTTGGCTGCGGCGGAAGCCGCGGCGAGCGCCCGGTATTCCGCCTCCCCCGGCCCGCCGCCCACGATGTAGAGCTGCACCTCGCCCCGTTGCGCCGCGACCAGCGAGAAGGCGTTGATCATGTCGGGAATGCCCTTGCGGCCATGCAGGGCGGAGATGGTGACGAAGTTCGGGGACTTGAGCGTCACCGGCTGCTTCGGGAAGAAGTCCCGCCGGGGCGCGCCCAGCGTTCCGTTCAGGACCACCCTGAGCCGCCTGCGGCTGACCCCGCGCCCGGCCATGCAGTCGGCCGTGTTCTGGCTGACGCCGACCACCCGGTGGCCCAGCCCCATGAGGATCGCGTGGGAATCGAAGGCGTTGTGCACGGTGGTCACCAGCGGGACGCCCTTCAGGCGGCTGACGACGCCGCCGATAACCGCCCCGGTCATCATGTGCGCATGCAGGATGTCGGGCTTGAACCGCCTCACCAGCCGCTCCAGCGCCACGACCATCCGTAGGACCGAGAGCGGGCTGCGGTCCTCCTGCTCGATGAGCACGTGCTCGACGCCGTGCTGTTCGAGCAGCGCCACGAACTCGCCGCCGCCGGCCGCCATGCAGACCGTGTCCCCCCGCGCCGCCTGGGCGCAGGCCAGGTCGACGGCCGCGTGGACGTTGCCGTTCGCGAAGCCGCAGTGGTTCATGATGTGGATCACGCGCATGGCCACAGAGTCCCCGAACGGCGGGGCGGCGGGCAAGATTGCAGGCGTCTCCACCCTGAAATCCGCGCGCTTCGTCGAATAATCCGCCAGCGTCGACACCTCGGCGCCTCCGCGAGGCCAGATGCCGGGACAACCTAGGCGTCGCCCAAGCGGCGCGGGCCCAGGCTGGGGATCAGGCGCGCGGGTGTGGGCGTGGCGCGCCCCGCCCCCGCCGGGCTGGCGTGCGCCGCCGTCGCAGGCCTGGGCCAGGCGATCGCCGCGCCCAGGCCGAACAGCCACGCCGCGCCAAGGCCGAACCCCACGGAGGGCGACGTCAACGAGATCACGAACAGATTGGGCAGCAGGGCGAGCTTGACCATCCGCAGCATCCCCCGATCCTCGGGGTCCGCCGCACGGGCGACAAACACCTGCGCCATGAACATGACCATCAGGATCGCGCCGGGCGCGCCGATGTTGCCGAGGACGGCGAACACCCAGCTCGAGGCGCGGCAGCATCCGATGCCGGCGCCCAGGCCGCCGGTGCCCAGGAACGCCTCATAGGCGATGCGATTCCACATCGAGCGCTCGATGTAGGACGAGGTCTGGGTCTTCTGGAACACGATGGCGTCGACCAGCTTGACGACGGTGTCGACGATCTGCGGCTGGAACACGATCAGGCCCAGGGCGAGCACGACCAGGTTCAGCATCCAGTAGGCGGCGATCCAGGACCGCTTGCGCCCTTCGAGGACGCCCACCCCGACGCCGAACAACACCACCATGGCCACCGCCCCGAGTGCGACATAGCCCCCGGAGGAGGTCGACAGATAGGTGAGCGCCACCAGGCCGAGCGCGAGCGGCGTTCGCCACCGGCCCCAGGGCGCGGCGCTGTCCCGGTCGGGAACCAGGGCGATCAACCCGAGGAACGAAAGGCAGAGGGCGGCGTACGCCGAGGCCTCGCTCATCAGCCCCACCACCCGCTTCATGTCGCCGACTTCGTTGTCCACCATCAGCGCGTAGGCGGCGTTGCGGTAGGGTTCGAGCAGGCCGGCGAGACCCGCCTTGGCGGCGAGCAGGTCGACCAGCCCAGTGACCACCGCCACCGCCGCCCCCCATCCGAAGCCGATGAACAGGTGGCGCCGCTGGTCCGGATCGCGGGCGACGAAATAGATGCTGACCACGGTGACGGTGGTCAGGACGAAGTACAGGGCCTGGATGAAGTTGCTGGGCGTCGGGCCGAGCAAGGTCGGGGCGGCGATGGTGACCAGCCGCATGGTGATGACATCGACCTGGCCGGCGAAGATGCGCGGCATCAGCACCGCGGATATGAGGGCGTAAAGCGTGCAGAGGGTCAGGAAGCCGAAGCGGCGGAAATCGAACATCGCGGCCAGGTAGACCCGGGGGCCGACCTCCATCGCCACCTTCGCCGTCAGGAAGGCCGCCGCGATCCAGGGCGGCATGATGCTGACGCCGCCCACCGCCGCCGGCGGGATCGCCGCCAGGGTGCCGAACGACCAGCTCATGAAGAACAGCAGGTAGATCGCCGGACCGCGGGAGCACAACGCCACCACGGCCAGCAGCCAGAAGAGCACGCCCGGATAGGTCAAGGCCTGCGTCCTGCAAGATGGGGAAGGCGCCTCACATCACCTCCTCGATGAGGCCGTGCAGGAGTTCGGCGCTGCGCCGCCAGGTGTAGGCGGACGCATGCGCCCTCGCCTGCTCGCGGCGCGCCGGCCGGCCGCTGTCGTCGCCCACGAGGTCGGCGATCGCGCGCACCCAGGCGTCCAGGTCCTCCAATGGCGCATAGGTCGCGGCCGAGCCGCAGACCTCCGGCAGGGCGCCGGCGGGGGCGACGATGGCGGGGCATCCCAGGATCATGGCCTCCAGCGGCGGAAGGCCGAATCCTTCCGTCGAGGAGGGGAAGGCCAGGCAGGCCGCGGCCTCGATCAGCGCGCGGATTTGCGGGTCGTCCAGCCGCCCGGCGAGCAGGACGTTGGGACCGGGCGTGACGCCGAACGTCGCCTCGAGGCGCGGCGCATCCACATCGCCGCTGATGACGAGCCGCACGTCGGCCAGGCGCGGATCGCCGAAGGCCTTCAGGAGCAGGCCCAGGTTCTTGTGCGGCTGCAGGTTGCCGAAGGCGAAGACGAACCGCGCCGGCTCCAGGCCGAGACGGGCGAGCACCCTGGCGTCGGGCGTGACCGCCAGCATGTGGTCGACCCCGTTGGGGACCACGCGGATGTGGTCGGGCTTGGCGACCCCGAAGCGGGCCAGCATGCCCTTGGAGAACTCCGACACCGTCACCACCCGGCGCGACTGCGACGCCAGCCTGGGCAGCGCCAGGCGATACCAGCTGGCGAACGCCTTCGAATAGGACGCGGGCGACAGGTAGACCTGGGCGTCGTGGATCATGGTCAGCGCGCTGCGGCCCATCAGCGGACCGACGTTGCAGAGATTGATCAGGCCGCCTGCGCCGGCCGCGAACGGCAGTTCGAGCTGTTCCCAGGCCTGGCCCTTCAGCAAGCTGTCGTCCCGGAACCGCACGGCGGAGAGCGGCAGGCTGCGCTTGAGCCCCTGCGGCGCGCGCATCTCCCAGGTCATGCTGGACGCCCCGGCCTCATCCGCCAGCCGCCGGTCGAGGCCGAGGACAAGGTTGGCCGCCACCCGCTGCACGCCGCTCTGTCGGGCGGAGAGGAAGCGGCCATTGAGGACGACTTTCATCACGCGCCTCAGACGGCCAACTGGGGCGGCGCCTCCCGCATGCGGCCCACCGCGCGGTACGAAAGACCCATCTTGACGAACTGCTGAACGCGGTAGCGGGCGGTGTACATCCTGGACGGTGTCGGTTTCAGGAACGCCAGTTGGGGATGTTCCGCCAGCAGCCGCCGGTACGGCGCGCCCCAGGCCTCGCCCCAGGGCCGTGCGGCCACCGTCCAGGGGCGCGGGTTGGACATGAAGTGATAGATGTGCGGCCGCGTGTCCGCCTCCGCCCGCGAGCCGATCAGAAAGCCGGGGAAGTTCCACCGGTTGGAAATCAGGGTGCACAGCTCGCGGGCGCCCAGGTTCAGGGCGTCCTGGTCCGGGTAGAGGAACGACGCGCCCCGCTCCCGGTAGAGCTTGAGGCAGGTGTCGGCCACGGCTGTCCAGCCGGCGCGGTCGATGACCAGGACGCCGCTGTTGAAATAGTCCTCCGGCGCGCCAACGAGGCCGATGCGCCGGCGATAATCCAGCATCCGCCGGCGCAGGGTCGGGTCGTGCTGGGCGAACAGGATCGCCGGGTCGCGGATCGCCAGGAACCCGCCCGCCGGCACCTGTGCGCGGAACAGCGGATCCAGGTCGCCGCGGACCTGGGTGTCGCCATCGATATAGACCAGGCGGGTGTATTGGCCGGGCAGCACCTGGCTCAGGAAAAACCGGCCGAACATCACGTGCAGGTCGCCGACGTCGGCGCGGGACACCTGAATGAACAGGATCCCCCGGGCGGCGGCCACGGCCGCGGCGGTCTCCGTGCGGGCGGTCGTCTCCCCGACGCAGACGATCGCCACGTCCGCAAGCTCCGGCGAGACCCTGTCGCGGGCCTGCAGGGCGCTCACCAGCGTCGGGAGGAGATAGCCCTCGTCGACCACATAGCAGGCGCAGCCGGTGGGCGGCGTCGCGATGACTTCAGCTTGACGTTCCAAACTCACCCCACCGGCGCTCTACGGAAAACTTGAGATGCGTTCGGGATCCGCGCGACCTGCGGCCAGGTGGAGCAGGCCCCGCCAGTTGCCGACCAGCCGCCCGCGCCGGTCGATGTGGCGCTCGGGCGCCAGGACACGGACGTGGTTGGCGATCAGGTTGCAGCACATGATCCGGGCGGCGTGGCCGAGCCGCATGGTGCCCTTTCGAACCAGGTACACAGGATTGACCATCTGCGAGAACCCGAGCCTGACGCCCGGCGAGCGGCTCTGGGTGACGCCCAGATGCACGCCGGCGAAGGCGTTGGTCTTCACCACCCGCCCGCGGCGGGCGATCTGGCCGGCGAAATCCACGTCCTCCTGCCATCCATAGAGCGGCAGCCGCTCGTCGAACCGCAGTCCGGCGGCGGCGCGGCAGCGAAACGCCATGTTGCAGCCGTAGGCGTGCTTGATGTCCGCCAGGATCGCCGGCGTGGCGTGGGGGCCGGTGTCATAGACATCGACGATGCTCGCCGCCTGCTCCCAGGAGAGGCCGCCGCGGGTCACCCCGTCGGCGAGGACATGTCCCGTGGCGCCGACCACGTCCGGATGGGCGGCGAAGGTCGCGGCGACGCCTTCCAGGCTGCGCCGGCTGGGCAAGAAATCGTCGTCGTAGAAGACCACCACGTCGCAGCCGTCGATGACGCGCGCCATCCCGCGGTTGCGCTGAGCGCACAGGCCCCGCGGGCCGAGGACCACCTCCACATCGCTGCGCAGGTTTTCCGGGGTCGGGTCGGCCGGCAGGTCCTCGAGCTTCTCGACCGAAAAGACGATCCGGGCCGGCGGATGAGACTGGCGGCGCAGGCGTTCGAGGATCTTGGCGGCTTCGCGCGGACGCCCCAGCGTCGCGATGACCACGCCGACCCGCATCTGAAGGCTCCTTTTCGCCAAGACGACGCCTGGCGCTTGTCTTGCGCCGGCGGCCGGACGCCGATCGCCCGGGTCGAACCGAGTTGCTCGACGAATTCGATTCCGACGTGAAGTCTGGGGACGTGCAACCCGACAACTCGGTGCGGGCGCTCCGTTCATCCGAGGCGCCCATGAATACAGCAGCTTAATCTCATCGCTGCGCTGTAAGCGCGGCCCGCAGGCTATCGGGACGCCGGCCCCGGTCATCGCCGTCGAAGCGCTGGAATTTCCGCGCCGGGGGCGGCCATCTGGCGGTGACCAGTCGACGCATGCCCCCTCCGGACGAGTCGGGCTTCGGCGACGACGACCTTGCGGATGGAGCCAACGGACGGTGGCCGAGCGGCGATGCTGAGCGTTGTGGTGGGCTCCTGCCTTGGGCTTCTGGCGCTGTTGTTGGTCGATCCGTTGCGGCGGTTGATCTGGCGTCGGCGCGTGAAGCGCAAATGGAACGCCTACTTCCAGGATTGACGCCGCCGTCTCGCCGCGCCGGGGGGCGATCAAAGCCTGCGCGGGGACCCCGCCTCAAGCGTGAAGGTCTTCCGCCCGCCGTCCGGCAGGCGCGCCGTCAGCCACTTGCGGACCGGTTCGTCGAAGGCTTTCGCGAGCGCCCAGGAAGCTGCGCCCACGACCAGCACCCCCACGGCGAACCCGACCGTGCGCCCGGCCACGCCGACGTCGAGCATGGTCAGCAGGTTGGCTTCGGCGCGAAAGATCGGGTGGTGGATCATATAGACCGGGTAGGACAGCGTGCCCGCGATCAGGCAGCCGTTCGCCCAGCGACCGGGCGGCTCGCTCATCAGCGTCAGGAGCAGCAAGACCGGAAAGACGACCAGTATCGCGAACAGGTCGTAGGCCGGCCCCATCTCCAGCGGCGACAGCAGGATCACCGAAAGAATGGCGAAGATGTAGACGTGGGTCCGCGTCGACAGGCGCCCGCCCATCTTCTCCGGAACGAAGGCCCTGGCCATCGCCACCCCGACGAAGAAAGAGAACAGCACGCGGAAGGTGGCGAGCGGGAAATGGACGAGGCCGAAGTCGGCGTTGCCGATCAGCACGGCCGATACGGCCAGTCCCGCCCCGGACAGCAGCACCAGGCCCCAGAAACGGGCGCCGCGCAGCCACGGCGCGGCCACCGCGTAGACGATGTTGACCGCGACTTCGAAGAACAGCGACCAGAGTACCGGGTCGGGCTTATAGTAATGCCACTTGGATGCGAAGATCGGCGGCGCCGGCGACAGCAGCAGCGAACTCGCCAGGTCGACGAGCGACGGACGCAGGTCGAAGTCACCGGCCAAGGCGGCGCGAGCCGCCAGGACGGCGAAGCCCAGGACGCAACCCACCACGATCAGGGGATAGAGGCGGATCAGCCGGCGCTTGATGAACGGCCATGCCCAGCCCGCCGTCAGCCGCCGATCGAAGGCGCGCGCGATCACATAGCCGCTGAGCAGGAAGAAGAAGTCCACCGCGAGATAGGCGTGGTGCGGCGCCCAGCCCAGCTGGAAGATCTTCGCCCCGTGCAGGACGACGACGGCGAAGGCGGCGACGCCGCGAAGGCCGTCAAGCGCCGCCAGCCGCCCGTCGCCCAGCCGCAGTTCGGACATGGAAGCCCCCTTCGCGATTGGCATTTACACACGCCACCAAGTTTCGGTTGTTTCATCTCCTCCCGCTTGCACAGTCGACGTGCGACCCGCCAAAGTCTCCGGATTTCGCATGCCTGTCATGGCGATTATTCGATGCGCATGTTGTTTCAGCAGTTCGGACAACGACTCGGGTCAATCGCAGCTGATCCGGTCGGCCGATAGGCGCGGATGTAGGCGATCTCCATGGTCTTGGGCGACGTCAGCTTTGCTATGGACCAGCCGCCGCCCAGGGCGAGATTGGCCAGGATGTAGAAGGGCTGGCGAAACTCCGGCGGCGTCTTCATGGAGCCGACCTCGCGCCGGTTGTGGTAGAAGGTGGTGGTCATCGGCTCGATCAGCACGCCGAAGGTGTTGAACCGCCGCTCGAGCGAGCCATCCTCGACTTCGATCATAAAGTCCTTGCCGAGAACGTCCTTGCCGTTGCGCCAGATATGCGCGACGCAGTGGTAGTAACGTGGCCCGACTCCGTAGTATTCCAGGACGTCGATCTCGGCTGAAGATTCCGACTTGTTGACGCCGATGAGCCAGAACGCGGGCCACACGCCTTCGCCGGAGGGCATCTTGGCGCTGATCTCGAAATAGCCGTACTGCTGGGCGAAGCCCCGCCCCTCCGGGCCGTCGCGGTCACGCGAGGAGATCAGGCCGGAGCGCCATCGGCCGTCGGTCCCGCGTGTGGCGGTGATGTTGAGGCCGTTCGGCCCGCGGGAGAACGGCCCGCCGGGTCCGGGGTCGGCGAAGGCCGCGTCCCCGAAGTCCCCATGCCAGGGGGTGTGGTTGTACCAGCGCTTCCCCGATCCCGGACGATGGCCGATGTCCAGGGTCTCGAAGGTCTCTTCGAAGGCGATTTCGTAGCCGCTCAGGTCGAGGATCCCGGCGTTCGGCAGACCCTCGGCATGGACCGTCCCGCCGCCGCACCCGCCCATCCCCACCGATGCGAGGAACAGCGCCGCCGCCACGCCCGCCCGCGCGAGCCCGCTCCCCGGGGCCGGGCGCGGCGTCATGCCGGCCAGCATTCACAGGCGCCTGTGACCGATGCATGACAACAGTGCGATAGCCGAACCTTCATAGGCGCCCATCTCGATTAACCAAGTCGATCTCGGCGCCGTCGATTACACAGGTCTAGCTGATTCGAACGACGGTAGAGCTTCGGCATCCGGCTGGCGAATATCTGTCACGGCCGGGCGGAGGGCGCCCATTTAATACTCATTCTCCATACGGAAATATCAAATATGACCGCCGCTCAGTAATCACCTCGACGCCAGAGTTCGGGACTGATCTTAGTAGGCCTGATGAGCCAGACCTTCGGTCGGCGGCCAACCAGCTCGCCGCAGCAACTGCCGCTGTCGGCGAACAAGACATCATCTCCGGATCCTGCGTCTCGCCTCGTTCGTGCGCTTTCCGGGAGTGTTCCGTTGCCGGAGACTGAGTGAGTAGGAGGATTGCGCCCGTGTACCTGACGCCCAATCTCGGAAAACCTTCAGTAGCGCCGGAACAGGCCTTCGATCTTCCACGCCTGATACGGATCGGGCGCCGCCGTTTGCGGCTCATGGCGACGGTGTTCCTGGTGATCGTCGCCGCCGCGGCCGCCATCACTCTGTCGATGCGCCCGATCTATACCGCCAACGTCCATCTGATGATCGACAAGCCCAGCGAGGAGCTGCTGTCGCGGGAGACCACGGCGGCGAATGAGGGCGTGCTGGACGCGAGCATGGTCGAGACCGAAGTGGAGGTGTTGCGTTCCCCCGGCCTGGCGGCCGCCGTCGTCAAGGAGCTGCACCTCGACCACGATCCGGAATTCAATACGGCCCTGGCGCCGCCAAACCTCAAGGCGCGGGTGAAGATGGCCCTGTCCCATCTGAAGCCCGCCGCCCCGCCCCAGGCCGACAAGCCGCGGAGCCCGGTGACCGACGCGGTGCTCGGGCGGCTCAAGGTCAACCGGGTGGGCACGAGCTATATGGTCAACCTCGGCTTCACCAGCGACGACCCCGACAAGTCCGCGCGGATCGCCAACGCCTTCGCGGCCAACTATCTGAGTTCGCAGCTCGAGGCGAAGTTCAACGCCTCGCACGAGGGCAACACCTGGCTGAACAGCCGGATCGGCGAGATGCGCCAGCGCGTGGTGGACGCGGAGACGGCGCTCCAGCGCTACAAGATCCAGAACAACCTGCTCAGCGCCCAGGGCGCGACGCTTGCGGAGCAGGAGATCTCCACGCTCGATCAGCAGGTCGCCCTCACCCGCGCCCAGCAGGCCGAGGCCCGCGCCCGCCTGACGACGGCCCTGGCTCAGCTCGCCAGCGGCAGTTCCGGCGACGACGTCGGCGAGGCCTTGAGCTCGCCGGTGGTCCAGCAACTTCGTCAGCAGCGGGCCGTCACCAGCCAACGGGTCGCCAACCTGCAAAGCCGCTATGGCGAGCGGCACCCCGAACTCCTGAAAGCCAAGGGCGAGCTCGCCGACATCGATGGGCAGATCCAGGGCGAGATCAAACGGATCGTCTCCAACCTCCAGGCGCAGGAGGCGGTGGCGCGCCAGCGGGCCACCTCCATCGAGGACAGCGCCTCGCGGTCGCGCGAAGGCCTGGCCCAGACCAACCGGTCGATGGTGCGCCTGAACGAGCTTCAGCGCGACGCTGACGCGGAGCGCACGCTCTATGAAAGTTTCCTGAGCAAGTTCAAAGAAATGAGCGCTGAGGCGGGACTTGCGCGCAGCGACGCCCATATCGTTTCGTCCGCTCAGCCCCCGTCATTCCCCAGCGCGCCGAAGAAAGGATTGAACCTCGCCTTCGGCATGGTCCTGGGCCTCGCCGCGGCCGTCACCGCCGCGCTGGTCATGGAAATGTTCGACAAGGGGGTGACGGATGTCGACGTAGTGGAGAACGAACTGAACGCCACCTATCTAGGCTCGATCCCCAGCCTGCGGTCGATCATACCCGGCGCCGATCCCCTTCGACGGCGTCCCATAGACCATCTCATCTCAAAGCCCGTCTCGAGCTTCGCCGAATCGTTCCGCAGCCTGAATGCGGCGATCGGATTCTCGCGCCCGGGGTCCAAGCCCAAGGTCCTGGCCGTGACCTCGTCCCTTCCCGGAGAAGGCAAGACGACGATGTCGGTCGGCCTGGCGCGCAGCGCGGCGATGTCAGGCCTGCGCACGGTGGTCGTGGACTGCGACCTGCGCCAGCGGGCCGTCAACCAGCTGCTGCGCATGACGCCGAGTTGCGGGCTGGTGGAGGTGCTGAGCGGCGCGGCCCCCCTGGACAAGGCCCTGATCCTCGACGAGCCGAGCGGCGCCATGGTGCTGCCGCTCGTCCAGTCGCATTACACGCCCAAGGACATGTTCACCTCCGAGGCGATGACGCGCCTGATCGAGGATCTGAAAAAGCGCTTCGACCTGGTGATCCTGGACACCGCGCCGGTGATCCTGGTGACCGAGACCCGGATGGTCGTGCGCCACGCCGACGTGGTCCTCTTGCTGGTCTACTGGCGCAAGACCCGGCGCAGCCTGGTGCGCACCGCCCTGCGCCTGCTCGACTCGGCCGGCGCCACCGTGGCCGGCGTGGCCCTCACCCGGGTCGATCTGCGCCAGCCCGCCAGCGTTGATCCCGACGATCCGGCCGCCTACTACCGCACCTACAAGAAGTACTACGCCCGCTGATCTCCGCGGCGCTCGAAAGACGGCCGCCGGGCCAAGTCTGACATGCTGACTATGACGCCGCGATGACCCCTGCGTCCCAGGAGCGAGGCCGTCCGCCCTCCCCGTCCGGTGTGCCTATCCCCCGATGACGGACAGCACGCCCTCGTCGAACCGTTCGGGCGAGAAGCGCTCGGCGCTTTGCACCGCCTCGTCGGGGTTGAAGTCCGGCAGCCAGGCTTCCAGCGCCTCGATCGCCGCCACCAGCGACTCCTTGGTCTGTTCCTCGAAGAACATGCCCGTCACGCCCGGAATGACCGTGTCGCGCGCGCCGCCATGGCCGAACGCCAGCACCGGCCGGCCGGAGGCCATGGCTTCGACCGGAACCATGCCGAAATCCTCTTCGGCCGTGAAGATCAGCGCGCGGCAGCGGGCGTAGGCCCGCCGCAGCTCGTCGAAATTCAGCCGCGGCGTGATGGTCACGTTCGGGCCGGCGCGACGCTTCAGGTCGCGCAACATATCGCCGTCGCCCACCATCAGCAGCGGCAGGCCCAGCTCGTTGAACGCCTCCAGCGCCAGGTCGGGTCGCTTGTAGGAGGTCATCTGGCCCACCCACAGATAGTGGGGGTCCACCTCCTCGGAGCGCTTGAACAGCGAAACGTCGATCGGCGGGAAGACCACGGCGGACGGACGGCGATAGGACTTCTCGATCCGCTGCTGGATGAAGGTCGAGTTCGCCATGAACCGGTCCACCCGGGCGGCGGACGCATAGTCCCATTCGCGCAAGCCATGCGCCAGCAGCGGCATCGCCAGGCGCGTGATCCGCCCGGCCGAGCGCAGATAGTCGGGATAGTGGTCCCACAGATACCGCATCGGCGAATGGCAGTAGCAGACGTGCAGCGCGCCGGGCGGGGCGATGACGCCCTTCGCGGGCCCGGACTCGCTGCTGATGATCAGGTCGTAGCCGCGCAGGTCGAGCTGTTCGAGCGCCATCGGCATCAGCGGCAGGTACTTCTGATAGTGGCGCCGGCTGCCAGGGAGCTTCTGGATGAAGGTCGTGCGGATCGGCCGGCTGCGGATCAGGTCCGACACGGCGGACGGATCATAGACATGGGTGAAGATGTCGGCGTTCGGAAACAGCCGGATCAGTCGTTCCAGCACCCGCTCGCCGCCGCGCATGCCCACCAGCCAGTAGTGGATGATGGCGGTCCGCGGCTGGTCCTTGAACCGCGACATGCCCGCTGACGGATAGCTCCCATAGGGCGACGGAAGCCTCGCGGTCCG
>Ga0070668_100000289_pt1 | contig 33126 bp, 36 predicted proteins | sample KBSS43metaG_FD_64661 | JGI IMG/M metagenome (GOLD analysis project Ga0070668, IMG submission 64661) | Switchgrass rhizosphere microbial communities from Kellogg Biological Station, Michigan, USA - KBS S4-3 metaG | ecosystem: Host-associated > Plants > Roots > Rhizosphere > Soil ...
CAGCTGCGTGACATCGCACGGGGGCTCGGCATCAGGGAGTCGAACGACCCCGAGCCGGCGGACCCCGCTCGGGTGCACGCCGCGCTGACCGCCGGCCTGTTGTCGCACATCGGGCAGCGGGTGGGCGATACCAAGGGGCGGGCGGGAAGCAGTCGGGAATACGCGGGCGCCCGCAACTCGAAGTTCGTGCTCGCGCCGGGTTCCGTGTTGACGAAGCGGCCGCCGGAGTGGGTGGTGGTGGCCGATCTCGTCGAGACGAGCAGGCTGTTCGGCCGGATCGCCGCGCGCATCGACCCGGCCACGGTCGAGCACATCGCCGAGCATCTCGTTCAGCGCAGCTACAGCGAACCGCATTGGGAGGCAAGGCGCGGCGAGGTGGTGGCCTTCGAACGGGTGACGCTGTACGGACTGACGTTGGTCGCCGGACGCCGCGTCGGGTACGCGACGTTCGAGCCCGAGCTGGCCCGCGAGTTGTTCATCAGACATGCGCTCGTCGAGCGGGATTGGCAGACCCGGCATCACTTCGTCCGTGACAACGAGCGCCTGCTCGCCGAGGTCGCCGAACTCGAGGAGCGCACCCGGCGCCGCGACCTGCTCGTCGGCGACGACGAGGTCTACGCGCTCTATGACTCACGCATTCCCGCAGACGTGGTGTCGGCGCGGCACTTCGACGCGTGGTGGAAGAAGCAACGGCACCGCACTCCGGAGCTGTTGACGTTCACTCGCGCCGACCTGTTGCGGGCCGCGGCGGCCGACGACCGCCCCGACACCTGGCAGACGGGAGACGCCGAACTGCCGCTGAGCTACCGCTTCGAACCGACTGCCGAAGACGACGGCGTTACCGTGCACGTGCCCGTCGACGTGCTTGCGGGGCTTGGTGGTGACGAATTCGCCTGGCACGTACCGGCCCTGCGTGAGGAGTTGGTCACCGAGCTCATTCGATCGCTGCCGAAGGCCCTGCGGCGCAACTTCGTGCCCGCCCCCGATACCGCCCGCGCGGTGCTCGGCGAACTCGACCCCGAACGCGAACCCCTGCTGGACGGACTGCAGCGCGCGTTGCTGCGCCGCACCGGCGTTCGGGTGCCGATCGAGGAGTTCGACCTCGACAAGCTGCCTGCGCACCTTCGCGTCACGTTCGTCGTCGAGTCGGCCGAAGGTCGAGAACTGGGCCGCGGCAAGGATCTCGACGCGCTCCAGGAGCAGCTGGCCACGTCCGCCCGCACGGCCGTCGCCGAGGTGGTCGCCGACGGGGTGGAACGCAGCGGCCTGCGCGACTGGCCCGAGGATCTGACCGAGCTCCCGCGCGCCGTCGAACGCCGCGTCGCGGGACGCACCGTGCGGGGCTTCCCGGCGCTGACCGATGCGGGTGGCGTCGTGGACGTGCGGGTGTTCGCGACGGAGGCGGAGCAGGCCGCCGCCATGGGCCCCGGCACCCGCCGACTACTGCGTCTTGCGACGTCATCGCCGGTGAAATCCGTTGAGCGGGCGCTCGATCCGCGCACCCGGTTGGCGTTGAGCACGAATCCCGACGGGTCACTGGCCGCCCTGCTCGAGGACTGTGCCGACGCCGCGGCCGATCTCCTGGCATCGGCGCCGGCGTGGAATCGGGCCGACTTCACCGCCCTTCGCGACAAGGTGGCCGGTGCGCTGACCGGGACGACCCTGGACGTCGTTGCGCGCGTGCAGAAGGTGTTGGACGCCGCGCAGAGCGCCCGGCTCGCGATGCCCGAGAAGCCACCGCCCGCGCAGGCCGCCGCGATCGCCGACGTCCGTGCCCAGTTCGAGCGACTTCTGCCCGTCGGGTTCGTCACCGCCACCGGCGTCGCGCACCTGGCCGACCTGACGCGCTATCTGACCGCGATCGCCCGCCGACTGGAGCGGCTACCGCACGCGGTGGCGGCCGACGGTGACCGGATGCAACGCGTCCATGCCGTGCAGGCGGCGTACGACGAGCTCGTCGCCACGCTGCCGACCGGGCGGGCGGATGGCGCCGACGTCCGCGAAATCGCCAGGCAGATAGAGGAATTGCGGGTCAGCCTGTGGGCACAGCAGCTAGGCACGCCGCGCCCCGTCAGCGAACAGCGCATCTACCGCGCAATCGACGCCATCTAGACTCGACGGGTGGCAGACGAGGACCGGCTCTCCAGTGACGATGCGCGCATCCTCGCTCTCGAATCCGCGGCGATCACCGGCCACACCCTCAAGCTGATCATCCTCGAGCCCGGCAGTGAGCCGCTCGACCTGGACGCGCTACGAGCCGCCGTCGCCGCCAGACTCGAGCGTCAACCCCGCGCCACCGAGCGCGTCGACACGTCCGGGTCCGAGCCACGTTGGGTTCCCGCAACGGATTTCGACATCACGAACCACGTCAGGCGTTGCGCCGACAGCGGGTGCGCGTCACGGGCCGACCTGTGGCGGATCGTCAGTGAGCTCATGTCGGAGCACCTCGACCGTCGGCACCCGCTGTGGACGTTCGACGTGATCGGGCCCATGGCCGACGGTCGCGAGGCCATCGCGGCACGCATCCACCACGCGATGTGCGACGGGATCGCCGCCGTCCGGTTCCTCGACGCGGTGCTCTTCGACGTCCACGAGTCGGCCCCGGCGACGAGCGGGCACCCGGCGCCGGCTCCGCTCACTCGCCGCGACGAGTTGCGCAGGCTGCCCGCGGCGGCGTTCCGCGAACTCGGCCATCCGGGGTCGCGCTCGCCGTTCGACCGCCCGATCACCGTCTCGCGTGAACTGGCGTTCACTACCGCTCCGCTCGCTGAATTGTCGGCGATCGGCGCGTCGCGGCCCGTGCGTGCGACCGTGAACGACGTCCTGCTCACCATCGTGGCCGGCGGGCTGCGCACCTGGCTCGAACGCCACGAGTCGGCCCGCAAGCATCTGCGCGCCCAGGTGCCGGTGAGCCTGCACCGGCGCGACGAGGATGCCACCGTCGGCAACCGCGACTCCTTCATGAACGTCGACCTGCCGCTGGGCGAACACGATCCGCTCGCCATGCTCGACCTCATCAGCGCGCAAACCCGCGAACGCAAGCGGCTCGACGACGCTGACGAGATGTACGAGCTGTTCCATGCCCTCGGCGCGGTGAAGTACGTCGGCAAGGCCGCGAAGCGACTGGCGGGCAGCGCGCGCGAGTTCAGCCTGTCGATCTCCAACGTGCCGGGGCCGCGTACCGCCGTCGCCGTGGCGGGCCGAGGCGTGCTCAACCTCTTCTCCTCGTCGGAGCCCGCCGCACACCATGCACTGCGCATCTCGGCGATCTCCTGCGCGGGCGACATCGGCATCGGGTTGTGCACCGATCCGCAGGCGCTGACCCACGTCGCCGTCATGGCGGACGCCGTGCACGACGCCTTTGCCGACCTGCGCGCCGCCGCGGCGCCGTAAAAGCGTCGCGCGACCTGGGATCGAGGCGGGCGAACCGGTCGATTCCTGCCATTCGCCGATCAATTGCTGCCATTGGAATTACAGCGCTGAACAGTGCGTTCTAGCTGTCAGACCGGGTAGGAAATCTCCCAACCGGAAGACGCAGGGTCCGAACCGCGACTTGAACGCCACGGCTTGGACACCGAAGGAAGAAGAGGAAGAGGTCTTCGAAATGAAGAAGTTTGGATTTGCTAGCGCCATCGCCACCGGATTCGCCGCCGCCGTGCTCGGGTTGGCTGCTCCCGCCCAGGCGGACGTCGTCCACCACGACTGGGTGCACGACATCCAGCAGCAGGCGACCGTCGGTTCGGTCACGCCGGTCTTTGGCAACGGCCGCTGACACAGCGAAGCTAGAGGGGCACCCGGTCTCGGGTGCCCCTCTTTCGCGTTCGGGGGTGGCTCAGCCGGCGGCCCGGCGTCGGGCCTTCGCCTTGATCTCCTCAGGCAGCGCGTCGGCGGCGAGGATGGTCGGCAGCAGCTTCGGTTCGAGCGTGAGCGCACGGAACACCGTGCCGATGGTGACGCCGTGCTCAGGCCGGTCGACGAGTTCGATGGCGTCGCCCGCGCGCAGCGTCCCCGGTTCCACCACCCTCAGGTAGGCGCCAGGGGTGCCGCCCTGCGTGAACGTCTTGATCCAGCCGGAGATGCCGAGCCGCACTTCGAATGTCTTGCAGGGCACGCGCGGTCGCGTCACCTCGAGCAGCAGGCCGTCGGTGCCGATGCGCCAGCGCTCGCCGATGACGGCGCCGGTGACGTCGATCCCCGACGTCGTGACGTTCTCGCCGAACATGCCGTTGGTTAGCTCGCGTTCGAGTTGGGCCGCCCAGGCGTCGAGATCCTCGCGGGCGTAGGCGTAGACCGCCTGATCGTCACCGCCGTGAACCTTCGGGTTGCCGATGGTGTCGCCGACGAGCCCGCTGCCGAGCCCGCCCTGCATGGGGCCGGGCGCGCGGACCGCGACGGCGCCGTCGATGGGTCGCTTGTCGATACCGGTGGTCGCGGTGCTCACACCGGGCAGTATGTGCGCGCTGTTCACCGTCAACACCGTGGCCACCCCCTGAGCGTAGTTCCGCCGCCGCGTTGGCGCCTGGAGCCGCCCGGCCCCTAGGGTTTCGGGTGTCATGCCGGCTCTTCTCCTACCTCTCGCGGGGTTCGCGTTCCTCGACTCGCTGAACCTCCTCAACCTGGGAGTCACGACCGCGGTCGTCTACGACAGCCGGCTCAGCCGACGGTCGCCGCTGCCTGCCGGGCTGAGCTTCATCGCGGGCGTGTTCACCGCGACCAGCACGACCGGCGTCTGCATCGTGCTCGGCCTGACCTTCCTGACCCAGCGCGTGGACATCGAGGTCACGCCGACGGTGCGGTACTGGGGTCAATTGGTTCTGGGGTTGGTGCTCATCGCCGTCGCCTCGTTGTCGTCGTCCAACGGGCGGCAACCACCGGCGTGGGCGCTCAACGTGGCGCGGCGCAGTCCGTGGCTGTTCGCCGTCGCGGGGTTGGTCGTCGGGCTGGGGCAGGCGCTTACGTCGGTGCCGTATCTGTCGGCGCTCACGATGATCTCCGCGCGCGACGAGCTGCCGACGGCCTGGCCGCTGGTCGTCGTCGCCTACTGTGCGGGCGCGTTGGTTCCCGCGCTGTTCATACTCGGGCTGTCGGTCCGCAAGACCATGCGCGCGCGACGGCTCCAGCGGCGGCTCGTCCGCGTGCTGTTCAAGTACGGGCCGATCGTGGTCAGGGCGCTGTTCCTCGCCATCGGCGTGCTGCTCGTCGGCGACGCGCTGTGGCACTGGCGCGCGCTTTGGTGAGGACCTCGCCGAGACTGCTGACAGATCGCGAAAACTCGAGAATTCGTGATCTGTTAGCAGTCTCGGCGGTCTAGCTACTGGTCCACACCTTCTGCCCGTTGATCACCCAGTCGTCACCGTCGCGGACCGCCGAGGTGGCGAGGCCCGCGAGGTCGGAGCCGGCGTCCGGCTCGGAGAACAGCTGACACCAGAGGTGCTCGGTGGTCGCCAGCGGGCGAAGCCACTGACGCTTGACGTCATCGCTCTGCGCGTGCTCCCGGATGGTCGGGGCCGCCATGCCGTAGCCCATCGGAAGTCGACACCCGTCAAGAACCAGTGGGGTGCGCCAGTTCCTCGCCGAACGCCGATTACCGCCACGCTTTTGCGAAAAAAGCGTGACGGTAATCGTCGTTCGGCGGAGACGGGGGCAGGAATACCTCGCGCCGCGCCGCGGGTTGCCCGACATATGACCTCAGCCTTCGATCCCCGCACGCTGCTCGCCGAGAGCCGAATCGGCGTGCTGGCCACCATCAAGTCCAACGGCCTACCCCAACTGTCTCCCGTTACGCCGTACTACGACCGGGATGCGGACGTGATCTACGTGTCGATGACCGACGGCCGCGCGAAGACCGCGAACCTGCGTCGCGACCCCCGCGCGGCATTCGAGGTCACCAGCGCCGACGGCTGGTCGTGGGCGACGGCCGAGGGCACGGTCACCCTCACCGGGCCAGGCACCGATCCGAACGGTCTCGAGGTCGAGGCGCTGGTGGACTACTACCGCGCCGCCGCAGGCGAGCATCCGGACTGGGCCGAGTACCGCGCCGTCATGGTCGCGGATCGTCGGGTGCTCATGACGCTGACGGTCGACCGCGTGTACGGCGAGCAGATCCGCTGACGCGTGTCACGCGGGGACACTCGGCGTTGATCGCGTCCAGTACCGCGGGATAGCGCTTGGCTTCGCGGTGTCCGCCGGGCTTGCCGCTGCTGACGACTCCCACCGCGAGCTCTCGCTCGGGGTCGGCCCACATGGCGATGTTGACGAGTCCAGTGTGGCCGAACGCCGCGGGTGCGTCGAGCCCGAACGGCCCGAAGCGCTTGGACCCCAACATGAATCCGGTACCCCAGCGCAGCGGCACCAGACCCGTCGCGACGTCCGGACGCAGGCGGCGGCGCTGCACCGTCGCCTCGCGCAACGTCTCCGCCGACATGATCCGCACCCCGTCCAGCTCGCCGCCGCGACGCCAGATTTCGGCGAAGCGCGACAGTTCGTCGGCGGTGGAGACGGTGCTCGACGACGGCACCACGCTGGTGAGGAACTGCGCAGAGTTGGTGAACGGAATGATCTGGTGCGTCGTCCCGCCGATCGCGGTCTTGAACGCCGCGGCGATGGGTGGCGGCAACGGCTTGCCGGTGGCGTGGCTGGGGGCGACGAGCGGCACGTCCCGTTCCGCCACACCATAATTCGTCCAGCGGAACCCCAGCGGCTCGAGGATCTCGGTGGCCAGGAGCTCGCGGATGTCGCGCCCCGTGGCGGCGGACACGATCTCGCGAATCAGCGGGCCCCAGGTCACGGCGTGGTAGACGTGCACCAGCCCGGGCCGGTAGACCGGCTTGAGGTTGCCGAGCATCTCGCGGGCGTACTCGCTGTCGTTCATCCGCTTGAGGTCGGGCTTGGGCCCGGTGGCGAACGGGACGCCCGCGCTGTGCGTCATCACGTGCCGGATCGTGGTGCGGTCCTTGCCATGGCTGGTGTAAGACGGCAGGTAGTGGCAGACGCGGTCGTCGAGCGAGAAGTACCCGCGCTCGGCGAGCATGTGCACCACCGTCGTCGTGATGCCCTTGGCCGTCGAGTACACGCAGAACGGGGTTTCCGTTGTCACGGGCACCTTTTCGGCATCGGGTGCGTCGTCGGGGCCGTTGCCCCAGCCGTGTCCGATCGCTCGGTTGAGCACGACCTTGCCCTCACGCCGCACGCAGACCTGAATCGCGGGGTGCATACCCGCCCGGTACCAGTGCCGCGTGGCCCGCCAAATCCGTTCGACGGCAGGCGATCCGACATCCGAGTGGTCCTCGTCGCCGACCGCCGTCACGGCGTCGAGGTCGGCCGGGACGCGGACCCGTCCGTCGGAGGTCACGGCGTCGTCCTGTGCAGTGTGGCGGCGAGGTGGTGTCGAAGCGGCTGGCCCACCGCGCCCATGCGCACCGTGTACGTCAGCGTGTCCCCGTCGATCCGGATGGACCGGCCGAGCGCATTCACGTCCTTGGCCGACGCGGTGCGCCCGATCGACGTCGCGATCAGTTCCATTTCGATCACGCCGTCGTGCACCGACAGCGTGCCCTCCTGAATTTCCGTCACGCCGGTCGGATGGGCGAGCACCCATTCGACGCGGTCGGGTGACGGCACCCGCACATAACCGGTCTCGGCGTGCAGCGGCCTGCCGTCGTCGACGGCCTTGGTGCGCTGCCCGTAGGCGAGGAACGGCTTGCCGACGTGTCCGAAGGTGACTTCCTCGGTGTAGTCGAACGGCTGAATCGTCGGATACTCACCGGAGCCTCGGCCCGCCCACGTGCCCAACAACGGCGCGAGCACGGCGACGCCGGGATGGAGATCGGCCACGTCGCCAGCGTACGGGTGTGTCACGCTACGTCCATGGCCGCCATGAACCGCAAGCGCATCGTCATCGCCGGCCTCGGCGACAGCGGCGTGCTCACCGCGATCCGGCTTGCCAAGCACGCTGACGTCGTCGGCATCTCGACCAAACCCGCCTTGGTGAGTGGCCAAGAACTCGGCTGGCGCATCAGCCGCCCCGACCACTGGGCCAAGCACAACTGGATCTCCTTCGACCGGTTCCAAGGGCTGGACCGGGTGCGCACCGTCCACGGCACGCTCACCGGCCTCGACCTGTCCGAGCGGACCGTCGCCGTCCAGCGCGACGACGGCTCGACCGTCGACGAGCCATACGACGCGCTGATCATCTCGACGGGCGTCACCAACGGGTTCTGGCGCCAACCCACCTTGCAGTCCACCGACGAGATCGGCTCCGAGCTGCGCGCCGCACACGACCGGCTGGCGGCCGCGTCGTCCGTGATCGTCGTCGGTGGCGGAGCCGCGGCCGTCAGCAGCGCCGCGAACATCGCGAGAACGTGGCCCGGCACGCGCGTCGACCTCTACTTTCCCGGCGAGCGGGCGCTGACCCACTACCACGACCGGACATGGGAACGCGTCCGACGCAGGCTCAGCGAGGCCGGCGTCACGCTGCATCCCGGTCATCGCGCGGTGCTGCCGGACGGGTTCACCGGCGACGAGATCACCAGCGCCCCCGTCGAGTGGAGCACCGGACAGCCACCGGCCTCCGCCGACGCCGTGCTCTGGACGATCGGACGGGTGCGCCCCAACACCGACTGGTTGCCGCCAAAGCTGCTCGACGAGGACGGCTTCGTCCGCGTCACCCCGGAGCTTCGGGTGCCCGATCAGCCGGGCGTCTTCGCGGTCGGCGACGTCGCCGCCACCGACCCGTTGCGAAGCTCCGCCCGCAACCGTGGTGACGGGCTGCTCGCGCACAACGTGCTTGCCGAATTCGACGGCCGCCCCCTGCGCGTCTACCAAGCGCCGAAGCGGCGGTGGGGCTCGATAATCGGCATCCAGACCGACGGTCTGGAGGTGTTCGCCCCGAACGGCAGGGCCTTCCGCTTCCCCGCATGGTCGTTCGAGCGAATCCTCATGCGGTTGATCGTTCGGCGTGGGATCTACCGCGGAATACGCGAGTAAGGCGTCGGAACCTGACGGTATCGTCTATTCATTAGCACTGGACGGAGCGAACGGTTGTCGCTGCTGCTGGTCGAGGACGATCGTGGCGACGTCGTGCTCGTCGAGGAGCTGATCGCCGACGCGAACGCAGACATCGACATGGTCGTCGCCCCGTCGATGTCGGATGCCGAACGCGAGCTGAGCAAGTGGCGGCCGGACTGCGTGCTGCTCGATCTGAACCTGCCCGACGCCAACGGCATCAGCGCGCTCGACCGCATCGCGAAGAAGAACGACACCGTGCCGATCGTCGTGTTGACCGGTCTGTCCGACGAGCACTTCGGCGTCTCGGCGGTCGCCTCTGGCGCGCAGGACTACCTCGTGAAGGGTGTCGTCGATCCCGAAATGCTCAGGCGCGCACTGTTCTATGCGATCGAGCGCAAGCGCACCGAGCTCACCGCCGTCGAACTTCACGCCAGCCGCATCCGTGCCAGGGAGAACGCCCGGCTGGAACGCGGGCTGCTGCCCACCCCGCTGCTGCTGGATCCCCCCGGTATCGACGTCGTCGCGCAGTATCGCTCCAGCCGCGAGAACGGCCTGCTTGGCGGCGACTTCTACGACGTGGTGCAGACGCCCGACGGGACGGCGCACGTCGTCATCGGCGACGTCTCCGGACACGGGCCCGACGAGGCCGCCCTCGGCGTCGCGCTGCGGATCGCCTGGCGCACACTGGTATTGGCCGGCTTCCGGGGCGTCGAGTTGATGCCTCAGCTCGAGCGCATCCTGATCGCCGAGCGCGCGGGCGTCGGCACGTTCGCGTCGGTGTTGAGCCTGACGATCCATCCCAACGACCCGATGGTGATAGCCGTCCGCGCGGGCCATCCCGGAATGTTGTTGCACGGCGGCGGCTCGGTGTGGTGGGTCGATCCGTTCAGCGGCCCTGCCCTCGGGCTGCCCGCGAACGCCGACTGGCCGTCGGACACGTTCGAGCTACCCAACGGACACGGACTGGTGCTGCTCACCGACGGCGTCTTCGAGGGGCACTCCGGCGAAGGCAATGAACGGCTCGGCGAGACGGGCCTGCTCGAGATGGCCCGCTCGTTGGCCAATCTGGCCGGCCCGGACTTCGTCCGCGCGCTCGTCGACGGTGCCGAGGAACTCGCGCATGCGCACGGCGGGCTCACCGACGACATCGCGGTGGTGCGCGTGGAGCGCACTGCGTGAGAGCGCGCAAGCCGGACCGCCGGCTGACGGTGCAGGGCTGGCAGAACCTCGTCCTCATCGCGATGGGGGTCGTCGTGCTCGCGGGTGCGGTCGTCGGCAGCGTGTTGCTGAGCCGGACCGACGAGTTCGCCCGCGAGCTCACCGACGACATTCAGCCCGCCCGCGTGGCGTCCTACCGGTTGCAGACGGCGGTGCGCGACCAGGAAACGGCCCTACGCGGATACGCCATCTCGACCGACCGGCAGTTCCTCGATCCGTACTACGAGGGCCAGAAGGACGCGCAGGTCGCCGTCGACGCCATGCGCAAGCGGCTGGCCGACCGGCCCGAACTGCTCGCCGACCTGGATGCCGTCGAGCGGGCCGTGGTGGGTTGGCGGTCGAGCTACGCGGAGCCACTGATCGCGCGCGTCAAACCTGGGGTCACCAACGCGCTCGACCCGGCCGACCTGGACCGCGGAAAGGTCGAATTCGACGAGATCCGGCGCCTGTTCGACGTGCAGAGCGAGCACCTGCTGACAGTTCGCGACGAGGGGCTGGCCAACCTCGCGGCGGTGCGCGACTGGCGCGACCGCGTGCTACTGGTCATGATCCTCACGTTCTTCGCCGCGGCGATCCTGCTGGCGATCGTGGTCAACCGCACTGTGACCCGCCCGCTCGACCGGCTGGCCGCGGCGTGCAGACGGATCACCGACGGCGACTTCGACCAGAAGATCGTCCCGCGCGGGCCCAAGGACATCCGCGCCATCGCGACCGACGTCGAGGACATGCGACAGCGCATCGTCGCAGAACTGCTCACCGCGCAGACGGCGCGCGAGGCGTTGGCCGAACAGACCGAGGAGTTGCGCCGGTCGAACGCCGAGCTCGAGCAGTTCGCCTACGTCGCCAGCCACGATCTGCAGGAGCCGCTGCGCAAGGTCGCGTCGTTCTGCCAGCTGCTCGAGAAGCGCTACGGCGACCAACTCGACGAGCGCGGCATCGAGTACATCGCGTTCGCCGTGGACGGCGCGAAACGCATGCAGGCGCTCATCAACGACCTGCTGACGTTCTCGCGGGTGGGCCGGTTGAACGCGACCTACGCCGACGTCGCGCTTGACGCGAGCCTGGACACCGCGATCGGCAACCTGGACAGCGCCATCGAGGAGTCCGGTACCGAGGTGGTGCGGACCGGACCGCTACCGCACGTCTTCGGCGACCCGACGTTGCTGACCATGCTGTGGCAGAACCTCGTCGGCAACGCGGTGAAGTTCCGCAAACCCGACCAACCGCCACGCATCGTCATCGAGTGCGAGCCGGGCGTGGGCGCGCATCAGGACGAGTGGTCGTTCAGCGTGTCCGACAACGGAATCGGAATCGCCGACGAGTTCGTCGAGAAGGTCTTCGTCATCTTCCAGCGGCTGCATGCGCGCGAGACGTACGGCGGAACGGGCATCGGGCTGGCACTATGCAAGAAGATCGTGGAGCATCACGGCGGGTCGATCTGGATCGACACGTCCTACACCGCCGGAGCACGCTTGCGGTTCACCCTGCCCGTCAAGCCGATGGCGACCGCCGTTGTGGAAGGATCGCCGCAGTGACCACCGACGTACGCCCGGTCGACATCTTGCTCGTCGAGGACGACCCAGGTGATGAACTGATCACGCGGGAAGCGTTGGAGCACAACAAGATCAAGAGCAATCTGCATGTCGCGCGCGACGGGAAGGAAGGTTTGGACTTCCTCTACCAACGAGGTGAGTTCGGCGATGCGCCGCGGCCGGACCTGATCCTGCTCGATCTGAACCTGCCGAAGTACGACGGCCGGCAGCTGCTCGAACAGATCAAGTCCGATGCCGACCTGTGCCACATCCCCGTAGTGGTGCTCACCACGTCGTCGGCCTCCGAGGACATCGTGAAGAGCTACCAGCTGCACGCCAACGCGTACGTGACGAAACCGGTGGACGTCGAGGCGTTCATGAGCGCGGTGCGGCAGATCGACCAGTTCTTCCTTCAGGTGGTGCGGCTACCGCAGGTCTGAGCCGCTACAGCGGGATGAACCTCTCGCTGTTGAGTTCCCGCCAGAGCTTGCGGCAGAAGGCCTTGAACCGGCGCAGCGCTGGAACCTCGGCCATGTAGTCGATGAGTTCCGCATCGGCGATGACGTAGCCGCCGTAGCCGTTGGTGGTCCGGTGCCACAGCCCGGCCAAACACAACTCGACCGCCGCCATGGTGGTGATGTGGCCCGGCGCGATGGCGTCGAGGCTGGCGTCGGAGATGAACGCGGGGTTCGCGGTGCGGACGCTGTGCCCGACCGCACGCACGTGGATCTCCAGCGCAAGCGGCGATACGTCGCGCATATTGTTACGGCACAACAGGGTCTCGACTTCAGTGAATACGCTCTTCACCCGCATGAACCCAGCATACGGGTAACACCGACGTAACAAGGAATTTACGTCACTACTGATGGCCGAGCAGTCCCCTGCAAGCGGGGGTGCCCCCAGCAAAATCCCCTCATTTGCCCCGATCAGGGAGTTTGCGTCTGCTCGCGAGGGGAAAGTGACCGGGCTCTACGCTCGATGCCGTGACCTCAGCGTGGACGCCGGCCCGACTCGGCGACTTGACCGGCAAGCGCATCATCGTCACCGGCGCGACCAACGGGGTGGGCCTCGGCACCACGAGGGCCCTGCTCGACGCGGGCGCCCACGTCATCCTCGCGGTGCGCAACACCGAACTCGGCGCGCAACGCGCCACGGAGCTCGGCGGTACGACGTCGGTCGTGCGCCTCGACCTCGCCGACCAGGCGTCGGTCCGCGCGTTCCCGGCGCTGCTCGACGACGTCTGCGACGACGTCGACATCCTGATCAACAACGCGGGCGTCGTCACGCCGTCGCGCGCCGAGACCGTCGACGGCTTCGAAATGATGATCGGCACCAACTTCCTCGGCCCGTTCGCGCTGACGAACCTGATCGCCGACCGCGTGCGGGCACAGATCATCAGCGTCGGCTCCGAGGCCCACAGGTCGGCCACGCTGCGGCTCGACGACATGCACCTGCGCCACCACAAGTGGAAGGCGATGGGTGCCTACGCGCGTTCGAAACTCGCGATGATGCTGTGGGGGCTGGAACTCGACCGCAGGCTCCGCGAGGCGCGCTCGCCCGTCGTCAGCCAACTCACGCACCCCGGCTGGGTGGCGTCGAACCTGTCGCACGTGTCCGACAAGCCGCTGATGTCGTTGGCGCACCGCGTGGTTCAGGCGGCGGGGAACCTGCTCGCCAACGACATCGATGCGGGCGCGGCGCCGACGCTGTACTGCATCAGCGAGCCGATCCCGCCAGGCAGCTACGTCGGCGTCGACGGGATCCGGGGGCTGCGCGGCGGCCCCGTGCTGATCGGCCGTTCCACCACCGCCTGTGACTACGACGCGGCGGCGCGGGTGTGGGAGTTCGCCGAACGGGAGACCGGGACCACCCTTCCGGCGCTCGGGTAGGGTCAGCCACCATGTCGGACCGCAAGTTTTCGTTCGAGTTCAATCGCACCAGCACCGCGCCTCCGGAGGTGTTGTTCCGGCTCGAAACCGACGGAGCGGGCTGGTCGAAGTGGGCCGGGCCGATGATCGCGAAGTCGAGTTGGGAGCGCCAGGGCGATCCCGCGCCTGGCGGCATCGGGGCCATCCGCAAGGTGGGGATGTGGCCGGTGGTGATGCGCGAGGAGACCGTCGAGTACGAGCAGGACCGCAGGCACGTCTACGTCTTCGCCGGCGGCAAGGGCCCGGCGAAGGACTACCGGGCCGAGGTCTTCTTCACCCCGAACGCCTCCGGCGGCACCGACCTGCGCTGGACCGGTGCGTTCGCCGACGGGCCGCTGCCGGGTACCGGGCCGCTAGTGCTCGCGATCGTGCGCAATGCGATCAAGGACGTCTCGAAGCGACTGGTCGAAGCCGCCGAGCGCGAAACCCGAACGGGCTCAACGGGTTGACGTCGTGCGCATCGTGTCGACGGCAGGGCTCTGCCTAGTCACGGTGCTGACTGCGAGCCTCGCGATCGGCGTGCTTGGGACGTTCCTGCCCGAGCTGCCGGGGCTCGGGCTGGCGACGGGATTCGTCCCGCCGGTGATGTCGTGGGTGATCATCGCGGCGGCTGTCGCTGCGACGTTTGCGCTGTTTCGCTGGTGGCGCCGACGCGACTGGTTCTCGGGCACGCTGGCCGTCGTCGCGGCGGCCACGCTGCTCGCCGCCACGGTGGTGAACGTCCGCATGATCGGCGCCGTCGACCGCGCGGGAGCGGACGTCGACGTCGTCGACACGCTCGGCGTCTGGGCGAAGAGCGCGGCGGCGCCGGATGCCGAGGCCACCTACGCGACGTACGAGGGGGAGCCGCTGGAGCTCAGCGTCTACCGCCCGTCATCGCCGACGGTATCGGCTCCCGTCCTGGTCTTCGTCCACGGCGGCGGCTGGGTTGCGGGCCACCGGGATGCCCACTCCGCCGACATGCGATGGTTCGCCGACCGGGGCTGGTTGGTGATCACCGTCGACTACGCCCTGTCCTCGGCCGGGCGTCAGCTCTGGGACGTCGTCGAGGACCAACTCGGATGCGCGCTGGCCTGGGTGGCGACGAACGCGCCCCGCTACGGCGGTGACCCCGCTCGGGTGTCGCTGTCGGGGGACTCGGCGGGCGGGAACCTCGCCATCAACGTGGCGTACCGCAGCGCGAACGGCACACTCGAGTCCTCTTGTGGCGGAAGGCTTCCCAAGGTAACCGCGGTGTCCACGCTGTATCCGGCCGTCGACCCCGCGAACTTCTACGCCAACCCGGACTTCGTCTTGGGTGACACGTCCAGGGCGATGGCCGGTGCATACACGGGTGGGTCGCCGCAGGAGTTCCCGCTGCGCTACGCCGCCATCGCGTCGGCGATGCACCTCAGCGCGTCGGCGCCCCCGACGCTGATCCTGCTCGGCGAGTCCGACCATCTGGTGCCGACCGGCGCCACCTACCGATTCGCCGACGCCGCCCGCGCGGCAGGCGTCGACGTCGAGCTCGTTGCGGTGCCGTATTCCGACCACTTATTCGACGCGCGCACGGGCAGCGTTGGGCAACAGGCCTACCGCCAACTGACTGCGAAGTGGCTGCGCGAGCACGGCCAGGCCCCGTAACGTCGGATGTCGGCGGACTACAGGGTCCTCGCGCAAGCGCTCGTCCGCCAGGAGGTCGCGCCCATTGCCAAGCCCGACGAAGGCGTCCGCGGGTCCGGTGCTCGCACTGGCGGCCCTGATGGTCGTCGCCGCGGTGGCCCTTCGTGGGTACGTTCCCGGCGCACCCCGCACGCTCCGCGAGCCCGCCGCCGACAATCCGCTCGCGCTGTTCGTCGTCGTCGGGCTACTACTCGCGGCCGTGGCCATCGTGATGGTGGCCGTCATCATCCGGGCTCGCCATCGCCCGGCGGGCCGCACGGCCGCGAGCCGGCCCGACTGGCTCCGAGCCGACGTGGGTCGGCCGACGTGGCGGATGGCCCTCATCGCGTTCGGTGTCGTCGTCGCCGTATTGTTCGCGGCGACGGCGCTCAGCCGAATCGGAGGCGGGACGGGACTGAACCCGCCCGCGTACGCGCCGCCGGGCAGTACGGACTCGAGCACGCCGAAACCCGGTGCGGCCGAGCCCGACCCGGGACGACCACCCGAGGTGCCGCAGCCCCAGCCGGACCTGATCGGCTACTTCTACGCGGCTACCGGACTGTTCCTGCTGGTGCTCGTCGCGGGCTCGGTGGTCGCCATGCGCCGGCCACCCAGGGCGCCGACGTTCTCCGAGAATCTCGACGCCGACCCGCGTCACAATGCGCCCGACGGCGCCCAATCCCTGGCCCGCGCAGCCGAAGTCGGGCTTGCGGAGGTGGCAGACCCCGGTCGGGATCCACGGGCGGCCATCATCGCCTGCTATGCGGCGATGGAGCGTGAATTGGCGCGCGTACCGGACGCCGCACCGCAGGACTTCGACACGGCGTCGGAGGTACTGGCCCGCGCCGTGGACCGTCACGCGCTGGGGCCAGACAGTGCGACGCAGCTGGTCGATCTCTTCGACGAGGCGCGGTTCAGCCTCCACGTGATGAACGAGGGCCACCGCGAGGTCGCTGTCCAGGTGTTGCAGCGGGTACACGCGGAATTGCGGGGTGTGACGTGAAGGGGATTGTCGCGGTTTCGGTTTGCCTCATCGTCGTGGTCGAGTTGGGGGTCCTTCTGGGGCCGGAAAGGGGTGCCGCGCTGCTGGCGGCCGGCGGCGTCGCGGCGCTGGCCCTGCTTGCGGCGCGGTGGGTGCTGGCCCGGGAGGAACGGACCGGCACCGACGAGTCGACGGCGCGCGACCCGTCGGAGTCGTTGCGGCGTTGGCTGGCGCGGACCGAAACGCTGGTGGCGCGGTCGGACACCACTCGGTCGGACTGGGACAAGCACCTGCGCCCGATGCTCGCCCGGCAGTTCGAACTCGCCACTGGGCAACGAAAGAGCAAGGACCCCAGGGCCTTCGAGGTGACCGCACGAATGGTCTTCGGCGACGAGTTGTGGGTGTGGGTGGATCCCGACAACGTGTCGCGCACCGGGCTCGAGGAACCGGGCCCGGGCCGCGGAGTGCTCGACGACGTCCTACAGAGGTTGGAGCGAATATGACGTCACCCGCGCCCACGACGGCCGCGCGATGCGACGCCGTGCTCGACGAGATCCAGCGGGTCGTGGTGGGCAGGCGTCCGGCGCTTACGCTCATCCTCACCGCGATGCTGGCCCGCGGGCACGTGCTCATCGAGGACCTTCCCGGACTGGGCAAGACCCTGATCGCCAAGTCCTTCGCCGCTGCGCTCGGCCTGGAGTTCACCCGCGTGCAGTTCACCCCCGACCTGCTGCCCGCCGATCTGCTCGGTTCGACCATCTACGACATGCAGTCGGGGCGCTTCGAATTCCGCCGCGGCCCGATCTTCACCAACCTGCTCCTGGCCGACGAGATCAACCGAACGCCACCCAAGACGCAGGCCGCGCTACTGGAGGCGATGGCGGAGGGCCAGGTCAGCATCGACGGCGCCACCCACCCGCTGCCAGACCCGTTCATCGTGTTGGCGACCGACAACCCCATCGAGTACGAGGGCACCTATCCGCTGCCGGAGGCTCAGTTGGACAGGTTCACGATTCGACTGGAACTGCGGTATCTGTCGGAATCCGAAGAGGTTTCGATGTTGCAGCGCCGGCTGGACCGTGGGTCGCCCGAGCAACTCGTCGACCAGGTGGTGGATGCTAGTGACCTGCTGGCCATGCGCGAGGCAGTGGAACACGTGACCGTGCACTCCGACGTGTTGGGCTACGTGGTGTCACTCGCGGCCGCCAGCAGGCAGCACCCTCAGGTCGCGGTGGGGGCCAGCCCGCGCGCCGAACTCGACCTGGTCCAGCTGGCCCGGGCGCGCGCCCTGCTGACGGGTCGGGACTACGTCATTCCCGAAGACGTCAAGGTGCTGGCAGTCCCGGCCATGGCGCATCGCATCAGCCTGCGGCCCGAGATGTGGGTCCGACAGGTGCGCAGCGGCGACGTCGTCGAGGAACTGTTGCGCCTCGTGCCGGTGCCGCGCACCCGCGGCGCGACGTGATGGACCGGCGTACCACCGACGTCGAACTCGATTGGCGGACTTCGGGTCTCGCGCGGGCGTTGGTGACCTGCGTGGCGGTGGCGCTCGCCGTCGCAGTGGTGACCGGGACGTGGCAGCTCGTCGCGTTCGTCGCGCCGCTGCTCGGCCTGTTGGCGTCGCTGCGGTGGCAGCCGGCGCCGCCGAAGGTCCATGTCCACGCGGAGCCGGGGCTGGTGCGCTGTTTCGAGGCCGAAGAGGTGCGGCTCGTGGTGTGGGCGGAGGCCGACGACGGAACCGTGGTCGGGCTGGACGTCTCGACCGTCGCGGGACCCCGGCTCGACGTCCGCCAGGACGGTTCGGCCCGCGCCGAGGTGACGGCGTCCGCGCAGCGTTGGGGGCGGTATCCGATTCGCGCCCGACTGACCGTGCCCTCCCGAGGCGGACTGCTGGCGGGGACGGCGTCGGTGGACGCGGCCGAGGTGTTCGTGTTCCCGGTGGCCCCCGCGCAGTCAACGACGTTGCCGCGCACCGACTTACTCGACCGACTGGGCACGCACCTGACCCGCCACGTCGGGCGTGGGGTCGAGTACGGCAACATCCGCAGCTACGTTCCCGGCGACCAGTTGCGGACCGTGAACTGGCCGGTGAGTGCGCGCCGCGGCAGCCTCCACGTCACGGAGCGACTGAGCGAACGGGCCGCCGACGTGGTGGTGCTCGTCGACACACACGACCAACCCGTCGGGCCCGCCACCGAAGCGACCGAGCGGACCGTGCGCGGTGCCGTGCAGGTCGTGCAGAGTGCGCTGCGCAGCGGCGACCGCGCGGGCGTCGTCGCACTGGGCGGCCAGCCTCGCTGGCTCGGTGCCGACATCGGGCGCAGGCAGTTCTATCGCGTGCTCGACGCGGTGCTCGGGGCCGGTGACGGCTTCGAGACCACGTCGGGAACGTTGGCGCCGCGGGCGGCACTCCCGTCGGGCGCCATCGTGGTGGCGTTCTCGACGTTGCTGGACACCGACTTCGCGCTCGCGCTGATCGAACTCTGCCGCCGCGGGCACGTCGTCGTGGCCGTCGACGTGCTCGACGGGGCGCCGTTCGAAGTCGAGCAGGATCCGCTGATCAACCGGATGTGGGGGTTGCAGCGCTCGTTCATGTACCGCGACATGCGCACGATCGGCGTCGACGTGGTGTCGTGGCGGAGCGACGTCGCGCTGGATCAGGCGATGCACCTGGTATCCGATCATCGGCAGCGCAAGCCGGGGCGACGGGAGCGTCGGCGATGAGCCCGATGCGGGCGCTGTCGAGTGCCTTCGGGCTGCTGATGGTCGCCGCGGTAGCCCTGCAGGCGGATGCCCCTGCGCTGATCGCCGCGCTGGTGGCCGCCGTCGCGGTGTTGGCTTCGATCCAATTCCCCAGGGCGGCAACGGTTGCCGTGCTCGCCTGCGTCGGGGCGATCGGGCTGTCCGATGCGTCGCCACTGCTGTGCGTGCTGGCCGGCGTCAACGCCACGTGCTATCTGCTGCTGCGCCACCTCGGTGGCCGCGCGTCGATCACCGGGCCGACGATCGCCTGCGTGCTGGCGGCTTCGGCGCTCGGGTTGATCGCCACGACGATCCCCACCCACCTGCCATGGGTGCCGCTGGCCGCGCCGCTGGCGGTGTTCGGGCTGTTCGTCGTCGTCGTTCAGCCGCTGCGCTTGGCCCAGCGGGCGGCCCAGTCGCGCAACGGTTCGTAGGCCACTAGGAGCAGTCGCCCCTCGTCGGTGAGTGCGTAGCCACCGTCGCCGGCGTCGACGATGCCCGCGTCCCGCAGTTCACGCAGTCGGACGTTGAGCACGCTGGCAGACATTCCCGCGCAGCGCTGTTGCAGTTCGCGGAAGACGAGCGCGTCATCGCGTAATTCCCAGATGATCCGCAGCATCCAGCGGCGACCCAGAAGGTCGAGCAGCGCCATGATCGGCTGACCGGTCGTCGAGCCGCGCACCGGGCGGCCCGGTTTCGGGGAAGGCGCCATTCGCGGACGATAGCACCTTGCGCTTCGCAAATAGAAGCGCTACGTTGCTTCGTAAATAGAAGCACGGAGGTAGTCATGCAAACACGAATCGCACCGCTCGAGCCGCCGTATGCCGCGGAAACTGAAGCGATGCTGGCCAAGTGGATGCCGCCGGGCGCAGGCGTGGACCCGCTCGGGTTGTTCCGCACGTTGGCAGTGCACGACGAACTGTCGGCCCGCATGCGACCGCTCGGCGCGGGAATTCTCGGCAGCCGGCTCGTCGCACCGCAACTCCGCGAGGTGATGATCCACCGCACGTGCGCCAGGTGCGGCGCCGAATACGAATGGGGCGTGCACGCCGTCGCGTTCGGCAAACCGCTCGGGCTGTCCGACGCCCAACTGCACTCGACGGTGCACGGTGCCCCTTCCGACCCGTGCTGGACACCCGAGCAACGAGCCGTCCTGCGGCTAGCTGACGAATTGCACGACACCAGCAGGGTTTCCGATGAACTGTTCGCCGAGCTGGCCGAGCACTTCGACGCGCGCCAGCTCCTCGAACTCACCGTGACCGCCGGTTGGTATCACACCATCGCGTTCGTGATCGGGTTGACGGGCGTGGCGCACGAGGAGTGGGCGGCCCGCTTCCCCGACGTCAGCTGAACACCGGGCCGCCGCTATTGCAGTTGGGATTGAGCGGCGGGCATTCGGGGCTCTGCTTGGGCGCCTCCGGAGCCTGCGAGATTACCGGCGGCTTGCTCTTCGGCGTCGGCGGCGTGGTCGGTTCGTCCGGCTCGGGCTCGGGTTCGGGTTCCTCGGGCGGGTTGTTGGACGGCGGCGGTTTGTGCGACGTGGGAGCCGGCTCCGTCGTGATCGGTTCCTGCGTCGGCTCCGTGGTGTGCGGGGCCGTGCGCTTCGGCGCCTCGGGGCTCGGCGGCGGAGCCTCGGTGGTTGGCGCGACCTCGGCGGCGGCGGTGGTGGTCACGACGGGCGGCGGCGGGGGCGGCTCGCTGGGCGGGGGCGCGATCCGCGGGACCGCAGACGGTGTGGTGGTGACGGGCGTCGTGGTGGTCGTGACGAGTTGCTGCGGGTCGTTGACCGGCGTGACGCGGACCGTCGACGGGCTCGCGAGCACCAGCGCGGCTCCGATGGTCATCGCCACCAGCGCCGCACCAAGTCCGACGCGCACCCCACGCCGAGGCGACGCGGACGGCGTGGGCGCAGTGGCGGGGTGCTCGCCGAGGTCGCTGACGTCGACATCGGCGTCCGGCCACCAGGATTCGCCGGACGGCGGTCCCACGCCGGGGCCGGGAAGCGTCGCGTGCTCGAGCGTGCGGTCGCGCAGCCAGACCGGCGCGGGCAGCGCGATGGGCGCCGCGCCGAGCAGAGCGGCCGGGCTGACCAGCTGCGCGCGGTCCTGCTCGCAAACCGCGCACCCGTCGATGTGCCTGGCGATCCGCTTGCGCATCAGCACCGTGAACTTGCCGTCCCAGTCCACGAGGAGCTCGGCCAGTTCGGGGCATTGGCTGGGGTCGGCCTTGACGCGGCGGCAGACCAGCAGCGCACCCAGCGAACGCGCGATGGTGTCGCGGAGTCGCTCGACGAGGGTGTTCGCGTTCTTGTGGGTGACGCCGAGGGCGTCGGCGAGTTCGGGCCCGTCGAGCCCTTGCCGGTAGGCCAGTTCGAGGACCAGGCGGTCGCGGTCACTCAACCCGCCGCTGGCCTCGGCGATGAGTTCGGCGAGTTCGTTGCGAGCCGCGATGGTGGCGAGATCGGCTTCGGCGGTGGGCATGTCGGGGAGTTCCTCGCTGGGCATTTCGCGTTTGCGGTCCCGGATCCGGGCAAGCGCCTCGGACCGCGCGATGGCGTACAGCCACGACCGCAGCCGGTCGGGCTCGCGCAGTTGGACCAATTTGGTTGCGGCGGTGACGAAGACGTCCTGCACGCAGTCGGCGGCCGAGTCGCGGTCGCGCAGCATGCCGACGCAGAAGTCGTACAGCCGGTCGGCATAGCGGTCGTAGATCGCAGCGAACGCCGTGCGGTCGCCCGTGGCGGCCGCCCTGGCGAGCGTCGCGTCGTCGAGACTGCCCGCAGACGACAGTGCGAACGTGGTCATCGATCCACCCCCATGGCGCAGCTGACGTGCGCCGAGGTAATCATCATCGTCTTTGCTCGAATCCGCCGCAATGACCGCGCGGGTGGCGGGTCAGTGGCTCGAGAGTTGGGTCGGCGGCATGGGTCGGGGGACTGCGGCGACGCGGCTGAGCAGGGTGTTCATGGGTGGCTCCTTCCGAGCGGGGGACGCGGGGGTACCCGCGTTCACCAGCTAGGAGCGTTGAGCGGCCCCGATTCCCACACTTTTTCCGCGGCCCGTAATGTGCGAATCGATGACACGTGTCAAGTTCGCCGAGGAGCTACCCGGCGCGGGCGACGAAAGCTGGATCGCACGACTGCTGCACTTCGAACGCCGAGGCGACGTCTTCATCGCGCCCAACCCACGCAGCGGCTTCGGCAACCGACTGTTCGGGGGGCTCATCGCGGCGCAGTCGCTGGCCGCTGCGGGCGCAACGGTCGACCCGGAGAAGCTGCCCCAGTCATTGCACCTGTACTTCGTGCGAGGCGGCGAGTACGGCGTCGACGTCGAGCTCGAGGTCGAGCGCACCCGCGACGGTCGGTCGTTCGACACGCGGCGGGTGACGGCCGTCCAGCACGGCAAGACCATCCTCGAGATGATCGCCTCGTTTCACCGCCCTGAGGCCGGCGCGAACTGGCAACCGCAGGCCGCGCCCGTGCTCGCGTTCGACGCGGCGGTTCCGAAGGCGCCCGAGCTGGGCTTCGCCGAGCGGTTCGACATCCGCGTCACGCCCGGCGACGACTCGGTGTTCGCGATCCCGCCGTTCTGGATCAGGACCAAGGACGCCATCGAGGACGATCCGCTGATCCGCGCGTGCGTGCTGACGTTCATGTCCGACTTCGGGCCCGTCCCCGTCGCGCGTCCGCCCAACGTCGCGGCCGACGTCGCGACCGGCTATGCCGCGAGCCTCGATCACGCCGTGTGGTTTCACCGGCCGTTCGTCCCCGACCAGTGGCACCTCTACGACGTGCGTTCGCTGAACAACGCCGACTCACGCGGGCTCGTCGTCGGATCGCTCTATGACGAAGCGGGTGCGTTGGTGGCCAGCACCACCCAGGAAGCGTTGTGGCGGTTCTAACCTCTGCGCCGAAATAGAATTCCCTGTCGTTGAGTCGCTGACTTAGCGACCGGGAATGCTATTTCGGCGACGGGCGACGGGCGACGGGCGACGGGCGACGGGCGACGGGCGACGGGCGACGGGCGACGGGCGACGGGCGACGGGATGGCCGTCGTGGAGCACACCGCGACGTGCGGGACAATGAATCGTGAGCATCCCGAGCACACCGCCGCAGGCTGTGAGCTGCTACCGCCATCCGGACCGTCCCACCTACATCCGCTGCACGCGCTGCCAGCGCGGCATCTGCCCCGATTGCATGCGGTCGGCGCCCGTCGGACATCAGTGCGTGGGCTGCGTCGACGAGGCCGCCCGCTCGGTGCGGCAGCCGACAACGGCACTGGGCGCGCGGCTGGACACCAAGCCGTTGGTCACCTACGTGCTCATCGCGCTCAACCTGGCGATGTTCGTCGCGCAGCAAGCCGTGCCCGCCGTCTACCTCCAACTCGTGCTGTGGCCGTGGGGCATCGCACACGACGACCAGGTGTACCGGTTGCTGACGTCGGGGTTCCTGCACGCGGGCATCATGCACATCCTGTTCAACATGGTGGCCCTGTACTTCACCGGTCCTGCCCTGGAGCGCGGGTTGGGGCACGTCCGCTTCCTCGGCCTCTACCTACTGAGCCTGCTCGGCGGGGCCGTGCTGGTCTACCTGCTGACGCCCGTCGACACGCCGACCCTTGGCGCGTCGGGGGCGATCTTCGGCGTCTTCGGTGCGTCGTTCGTGCTCGCCCGCACGCTCCACTTCGACATGCGGGGCATCGTCGGGCTGATCGTGGTCAACCTGGTCATCACCTTCGTGGCGCCCGGCATCAGCTGGCAGGGCCACGTCGGAGGGTTGCTGACCGGCGCCGCGGTGGCGGCCGTGTACGCCTATGCGCCGCGAGCGCACCGCACCCTGGTTCAGCTCGGGGCGAGCATCGCCTTGTTGCTGATCTTCGCCGCGCTCGTCTGGTGGCGCACCGGCGCGATCCTGATGGGCGCCGGCTAGCCCGCTACGGGCTCAGCGGTGCGCCGCACCTGTCCTTGAGGTCGAACAACGGCTGCCGGATGCCCATGATGTCGGCCTTGGTGTCCGGGTGAGCGTCCAGATAGGTCTTGACCTGCTTGGCGACGTCCGCTCGGGACTCTCCCTCGAGGCTCGTCATGAACCAGTTGTAGTCGGGGTGGGAGAACAGGTAGGCCGACGTGGCCGCCGATACGCCCGAGCGGACGCCTTCTAGGTCCGCCGCGGTGCAGTTCGGCGGGTCCGCGGCGGGATCTTCGTTGGCCAAAGCGGCAGGGGCGCCGCCAAACAGGGCCGCGGCGGCCAGGGCGCCTGCGACGAGGCCACCACCCGTCAGCAGCCGCATGTGGTGTCCGAGATTCGACATGATTCAACTCCTTGCTGTGTGTGCTCTGAGTTTGCCCTGAGCCGAGCCATCAGGCCCGTCTTGCAAGGTGATTCACAGGTCATTCACGTGACGCTCCCAGCCGACCACGGGCGGCTCGTCGGCGACCTGGCGGGCACCAATCGCGGAACACCTTGATAACAAGGCGATTACGGCCCGCGTGGGGTTGGCGTCATTGCTCAACGCGCACGATAGCTTGCCCGTGACGCAATGCGACAGAGATGGGGTACTTCCGGTGTTGGCGACCTTCGTTGGTGAGAAACCGCGCAGCGCGCGCCGGTTGGTGGTCGCCGTGCTCGCGGTGCTGATGCTGCTGCCGGGGTTCGTCGGCGTCACGTCCGGGATACCCAGTGCGGCGGCCTACTCACGCGAAGGGCTCCCGGTCGAGCAGCTGAACGTGCCGTCGCCGTCGATGGGCCGCGACATCCGCGTCGAGTTCCAGGGCGGCGGCCCGCATGCCGTGTATCTGCTCGACGGGTTGCGCGCCACCGACGATGCCAGCGGCTGGGACATCAACACGGCCGCGTTCGAGTGGTTCTATCAGTCTGGACTCTCGGTGGTGATGCCCGTCGGTGGCCAGTCCAGCTTCTACAGCGACTGGTACCGGCCCGCGGCGGGTAGTGCGGGCACCACGACGTACAAGTGGGAGACGTTCCTGACGCAGGAATTGCCGTCGTACCTGGCCGCGAACAAGGGCGTCGCACCGACCGGCAACGCCGTCGTCGGGCTGTCGATGTCCGGGGGCGCAGCGCTGATCCTCGCGGCCTACTACCCGACGCAGTTCATCTTCGCGGGCTCGCTGTCTGGCTTCTTGAATCCGTCACAAGGGTTGTGGCCCACCATGATCGGGTTCGCCATGAAGGACGCGGGCGGGTACAACTCCACCGACATGTGGGGTATCGCGAGCGACCCGGCCTGGCGGCGCAATGACCCGATGGTCAACATTCCCACTCTGGTGGCCAACAACACCGCGATCTGGGTCTATTGCGGAAACGGCCGGACCTCGGACCTGGACTCGCCCGGTGACTTCGGCGTTCAGTACAGCGCGCAGTTCCTTGAGAACATCACCATCAACACCAACAAGGACTTCCAGAAGAACTATGTGGCCGCCGGTGGGCGCAACGCGGTGTTCAACTTCCCCGCCAACGGCACCCACAGCTGGGCGTACTGGGGTGCGCAGCTGCAGGCGATGAAACCCGACCTGCTGCGGGTGCTCGGCGTCGCGCCACCGCCTCCAGCGTGAACTAGACGCGGCAGCTGAGCTCCATGCTGTCGGAGTCGCGCGCCAGGAAGTTCACGCTGACGTAGCCGTTGGCCGGATCACGCACGTAGTCGAGGTACGGCTGGGTGTCGGGCATGTTGGTGTTGTCGGCGACGACGAGCGTGCCGGGGGAGAGTCGCGGCTCCAGCAGTTCGATCACCGGTAGGTAGAACTCCTTCCAGCCGTCGAGCAGCACGAAGTCGACCGGGCCGTCGAGGCCGGTCAACGTCTCCAGCGCGTCGCCCTCGAGCACGGTGATCACGTCCATCAGGCCCGCATCGGCGAAGTTCTGCTTGGCCGCGGCGATCTTGGCGGCGCTCATTTCGGTCGTCACGACGCGGCCGGTGCCGTTGTCCTTGACGGCGGAGGCCAGGTGCAGGCCCGAGAGCCCCAGCGACATTCCGAACTCGACGACGGTGCCCGGGCGAGTGGCCCGCACCAGCGCGTAAAGCAACCGGCCTGCTTCCGGCGTCACCGGCATGTAGATGTCGCTCAGTGCGTCGGCCCGTTCCTGCGCGGTGGCCGAGCTCATGTCGACGCCGTCGAACCGCTGCCGCAACGTGGCCATCTGTTCGCTTGACTCCGTATACATCCGGTCCAGGGCGGCAGCGACTTTCGGATCGAGGAGAGTGCTCATGACGACGACGCTACTCGTCGACGAAGGTCACGTTCGCGTCGAGCGGATTGCGGGGCACGCGCAGCGCGTTGGCGGGGAACTCCGGGTCGGGGAAGCCGATCGCGAGGCCGCACAGGATCCGCATGTGCTCGCCGATGCTTAGCTGGTCGCGGACGGTTTCGGGATACCCGGCGATCGACACCTGCACGCACGTGCCGAGCCCCCGCGCGGTGAGTGCCAGCAAGAAGGTCTGCAGGAACATCCCGACTCCGAGGCCGTCGACGTAGTCGAGGTCGCGGTGCATGCAGACGATCCCGGCGAGCGGGGCGCGGAAGAACTCCCAGTTCCGCAGTACCGCAAGGCGTCTGGCTTCGGCATCGTGGCGCGAGATGCCCATGGAGCCGTACACCAGGGCGCCGAGGTCGCGCCGCATGTGCGCGAAGGACTCCGGCAGCACGGGCACCGCAGGCGATTCCACGGCGGCCTGCTCCAGTAGGGCTTCAACGAGCCGGTCGCGGGCGGAGCCAGAGGCGAACACCAGCTGCCAGGGCTGGATGTTGGAGTTGGACGGTGCGTGGATGGCCAGTTCGAGCGCCTCGGTGACGAGCTCGCGTGGAACTGGCTTGTCGCGCAGGAACAGTCGCGTCGAGTGCCGCTCCAGGATGGCCTGGTCGAGGTCGGACATCGGAACCCCTTAGTCGCGAACGGACAGCACCGTCTTGCCGGGCCCGCGGCCCGGCACCCGGCCGCTCTCGAAGGCTGCCCGGCCCTGCGCCAACGGGAACACCTCGGTGACGGGGACCTGAAGGCGCCCGGCGTCGACCAACTCGGCGAGCTCGATCAACTGAGCGCGATCGGGTGTCACGATGAAGAACGTCGCCGCCACGCCGTATTCATCCGCGCTGCCCGCCGTAAGCGGGGCGGACAGCGTGATCAGCCGTCCGCCCCGCTTCACCGCGGCGAATGCGCCGTCGAGCGCGGCGCCGCCCACGGTGTCGATCACTGCGTCGTACTCGTGCCTGGGGATCGGCTGGCTGCGCACGTCGATCACGTGCTTGGCGCCGTAGCCGACGGCCAGTTCGGTGGCGTCGCTGCGCACGGTCGCCGTCACCTCGGCACCTCGCAGGTGCGCGAGCTGCACCACGAGGGCGCCAACGCCGCCTGCGCCCCCCGTCACCAGAACCCGTTCGCCCGGTTGCACTTTCGCTTGGTCGACCAAGGCTTGCCACGCCGTGAGCCCCGTCATGGGTAGCGCCGCCGCCACCACGTGCGACACGGTCGTCGGGCGAGCGGCCAGGTGAACCGCGGGCACCGTCGCGTAGTCAGCGGCGGCGCCGTCGCGGTCGAAGTCGATCAGCGCGTACACCTGCGCACCCACCGCGACGTCAGTGACGCCTTCCCCGACAGCCTCGACGACGCCCGACACCTCGTGCGACGGGATGATGGGTGTCCGGTCGGCGCCGTCGTGCTCCCACGTTTCCGGCCATGTCAACTCGTCGAACGTGATGGCCGCCGCATGCACGGCGACGAGCACCTCGCCAGCGGCAGGTACCGGAACGGGTACCTGCTCGACGACGAGTACCTCGGGACCGCCGCGGTAGTGCGCGCGAAGCGCCGTCATCGTGCGCATCAGAGGGTGGTGACGTATCCGCCGTCGATGCGGACGTCGGAGCCGGTGGTGTTGGCCGAGCGGTCGCTGGCCAGGAAGACGGTGAGATCGGCGACCTCCTGCGGGGTGGTGAAGCGTCCAGTCGCGGAGCCCGCGGCCACTGAGCTCACTACGTCGTCCGAGGTGGCGCCGCTGGCCGCGGCGAACTGCGCCGCGACTCCGTCGTCGGCCATCCACAGATCGGTTGACACCGGCCCGGGACTGATCGTGTTGACCCGGATTCCCTTGGGGCCGAACTCCTTCGACAGGCTCTTGGCGTAGTTGGCCAAGGCCGCCTTGGTGGCGCTGTAGTCGACGATGTTCCATTCGGGCAGCGTCGCGTTGACCGAACCGATCATCACGATCGAGCCGCCGCCGCGGGCCAGCATGTGCGGGATGGCTTCCCGCGTAGCGCGCACCGCGGAGAGGAAGTTCAGCGCCAGCGCCGCATCCCACTCGTCGTCGGTGACGGAGAGGATGCCGTCGAACCGCGGCGTCACCGCTCCGGCGTTGTTGACCAGCACGTCGAGACCACCTCGTTCGGCTGCGGCGGCGATCAACGCCCGCGGGCCGTCCGGGGTGGACAGGTCGGCGGCGACGAACGCAGCCGAACCCGCGGCCTCCAACGCCTGCAGTCCGGGGGAGTTGTGCCGGGCGCCCGCGACGACGAACGCTCCCGCGTCCGCGAAGGACTGGCTGACGGCCAGCCCGATGCCCTTGCTCGCGCCGGTGACGACTACGACTTTGTCGATCAGGTTCATGTCCATGAGGGACATGCTCCGTCGAAACTCACCGGATAAGCAATATGCCTAAATCCGTTCTGCGCCCGAGGGACCGACGCCTCGTTACGGTATTGCGCCATGCCGCCGAATCCCGCCCTGCGCAAGGCCGTCACCGGTGCGTCCATCGGGAACGCCGTCGAGTGGTTCGACTTCGCGATCTACGGCTTCCTCGCCACGATCATCGCCACCAACTTCTTTCCCACAGGCGACGACACCGCCGCCCTGCTGAAGACGTTCGCGATCTTCGCGGCCGCGTTCTTCATGCGTCCATTGGGCGGCTTCGTGTTCGGGCCGCTGGGCGACCGGATCGGCAGGCAACGCGTGCTGGCGCTGGTGATCCTGCTGATGTCGGGTGCGACGCTGGCGATCGGACTGCTGCCCACCTATCAGTCGGTGGGTGTGGCGGCGCCGCTGATGCTCTTGTTCTTCCGTTGCCTGCAAGGCTTTTCGGCAGGTGGCGAATACGGTGGCGGCGCCGTGTATCTCGCCGAGTACGCCCCGGATGAGCGCCGCGGGCTCGTCGTCACGTTCATGGCGTGGTCGGGGGTGGTCGGCTTCCTGCTCGGCTCGGTGACCGTCACCGTGCTGCAGGCCGCACTGCCGGCAGGGGCGATGGCGAGCTACGGGTGGCGGATCCCGTTCCTGCTGGCCGCCCCACTGGGGTTGATCGGGCTCTACATCCGGCTGCGGCTCGACGACACTCCCGAGTTCACCGCGCTGCGCAAGGCGGACGAGCTGGCCAAGCGGCCGTTGGCCGAAGCCGTCACCACGTCGTGGCGGTCGATCCTCGCGGTGTTCGGGCTGTTCCTGATCTTCAACGTCGGCTACTACGTGGTCTTCACATTCGTGCCCAACTACCTCATCAAGCCGCTGGGCTATGGCACGACTGAGTCGTTCGTGTCGGTCACCTTGGCCAGCCTCGTCGCGCTGGTGCTGATCCTGCCGTTCGCGGCCTTGTCGGACCGGATCGGGCGGCGGCCGATGCTGATCGCAGGCTCGGCGGGCTTCGTCGTCCTCGCCTATCCGCTGTTCCTGCTGCTGAATTCGGGTTCGCTCGGTGCGGCGATGGCGGCACACTGTGCGCTGGCGGCGATCGAGTCGGTGTACATCTCGGCGGCGGTCACCGCGGGCGTCGAACTGTTCGCCACCCGGGTGCGCTACAGCGGCTTCTCGATCGGCTACAACATCGCCGTCGCCGGGTTCGGTGGCACCACCCCGTACGTGGTCACCTGGCTGACCGCACGCGCAGGCGTGATGACGCCCGCGTACTACCTGATGGCCGCGGCGGCGGTGTCGCTCGCCGTGGTGTTGACGTTGCGGGAGACCGCTGGGCGGCAATTGCACACGTTGGCGACCTGAAGTGCCACGATGATGCGATGGGAGGGATACGCGCGCCGAGGCCGACCAAGGTCGACGTTGCACGCCTGGCCAACGTCTCCCCGGCGACCGTCACCTACGTCCTCAACAACGTCGCGGGCCAGACCATCTCGGCGCAGACCACGGCGGCCGTGCGCGCGGCTGCCAAACAACTCGGGTACCGGCCCAACCTCGCGGCTCGCAACCTGGCCGTCGGGGCCAGCGGCGTCGTGCTCTACATCGTGCCGCGCATCACGCTCGGCGAACTGCTGCTGGAGGTCGGCAGCCGGCTGACGGCTGCGCTCGCGCGTCACGGGGTGGTGTTGTCGCTGCAGTTCGAAACTGACGACGGGCGCAACGTCGTAGACGCCGTCGCCGACCTCAACCCCATCGCGGTCACCAGCGTCTTCCCGCTCAGCGGGGCGGCACTGGACGCCGTCACCGCGGCAGACATCCCGCAGATTCACCTCGGCAGCGCCCAACTGCACGCAATGGGTGCGCTGCATCTGACCATCGGCGAGCTGCGCGTCGACCACCTGGTGTCCCGCGGCCATCGCAAGCTGGCGGTCGCGAATGCGGACGTACCTGCGTTGCGTCCGCTGGGGGAGTACTGGCTTGCGGGCCTGCGGGTTGCTGCCGAGCAGCGCGGGCTGCCCGAGCCCACCGTCGGCACGCTCGCCACCGACGGCTCGGACGCCGCCGACGTGGTGCGGGGTTGGGTGGCCGACGGCGTCACGGCGGTATGTGCGCAGAGCGACGAAACGGCCTTCGTCGTGTTGCACGGGATCCGGCGCGCCGGCCTGCGCTGCCCCGAGGACCTCGCCGTGATGGGTGTGGTTGCGGGCACGCTCGGCGCGGTGAGCGAGCCTCCGCTTACGTCCGTCGCGCTGGACGCGGAGACCATCGTGGACGTGTCCGTCGCAGCGATGATGGCGGAGTTGGGCTATCCGTCGGAAAGCGAGCCCAGCAGCGCGAACGTCGCGAGACTGATTCTGCGCGCCTCGACCTGATCGGGAACGTTCCTTGTCGTGCGGTCGCTCAGCGGTGTAACTTACGCGTGTAAGCACTACTCTCGCAGCCCCTTGAGAGGCGGACTTCGTGACTAACTCGGCCACCCTTGAAACAACCGGTGACGCGTACTTCGACCCCTACGACGTGGGCATCAACGCCGACCCGTACCCGGCGTTCGCGCGCCTGCGCGAGGAGGCGCCGCTGTACTACAACGAGCAGTACGACTTCTACGCGCTGAGCCGCTACGACGACGTCAACAGGGGCATCGTCGACCACGAACTGTTCAGTTCGGCCAAGGGTGCAATCCTGGAACTCATCAGGGCCGACTTTCCGATCCCACCCGGCACGCTGATCTTCGAGGACCCACCGGTCCACGACATCCACCGCAAGTTGCTCGCCCGAATGTTCACCCCGCGCAAGATCGCCCTGCTCGAGGGCAAGATCCGAAACTACTGCGCCCAGAGCCTCGACCCGCTCGTCGGCGCAGGCACGTTCGACTTCGTCAAGGACCTCGGCGCCGTCATGCCGATGAAGACGATCAGCGCGCTTATCGGCATCCCCGAGGGCGACCAGGAGATGATCCGCGAGTACGTCACGGCTCAGATGAAGACCGAGGCGGGCAAGCCGATGAAGGCTGCCGAAGAGGGTCTGGTCGGTGGCGACATCTTCGCCGACTACATCGACTGGCGCGTCGACAATCCGTCCGACGACATCATGACGGAGCTGCTCAACGTCGAGTTCGTCGACGAGGCTGGAGTCACCCGCAGGCTGACCCGCGACGAACTGCACATCTACATCAACGTCGTGGCAGGAGCGGGCAACGACACCACCACGCGTCTGATCGGTTGGGCCGCAAAGGTGTTGGCCGAGCATCCCGACCAGCGGCGCCAGCTCGTCGACGACCCGACACTGATTCCGAAGGCCGTCGAGGAACTGGTCCGGTTCGAGCCGCCCGCCCCGCACGTGGCGCGCTACGTCACCCGCGACGCGGAGTTCCACGGCCAGACCGTGCCGCAGGGCGCCGTGATGATGATGCTCATCGGCGCCGCAAACCGCGATCACCGTCAGTTCCCGCCGGACGGCGATGTCTTCGACATCAACCGCGAGGTCCGCGCGCATCTCGGCTTCAGCGTCGGGGCGCACTACTGCCTGGGCTCCTCGTTGGCCCGGCTCGAGGGCCGAGTCGCCTTGGAGGAGATCCTCAAGCGGTTCCCGGAGTGGGAGGTCGACCTGCCGAATGCGGTGTTCTCCACGACGTCGACCATTCGAGGCTGGGAAAGCATGCCGGCCTTCGTCGGGTGACCGTTGAGCCTGACTGGCCGATCGTCCTCAACTACGCTGGGTCCATGCGGCTCAAGGTTCTGCCATACGTCACCGTCGAGGTCGACGACCGTGTGCGGCGGCGGTTGCGTGCCACTGCCGAACGAATGCGGCTCAACGTCCGCGCGTACCTGCTCAGCGCGGCCGACGACGTCGACTCGGCGGGTAACAAGGTTCGCGGCGTGTGCGACGCCGCCGTCCATCGCGTCGATGACGTGGTCGGCAAGGTGACCGACCGGCTTGCGCCGCAAGGTGTCCGCGGGGACGTCGACTCCGACGCCCGAGTCGAAGCGAGCTGACAACCCCTCTACGGTGTAGGCGGCGGACATCGTCGTCGCACGGACCCATGAAGGAGTGTCACCGAAGGTGGTAGGGCGCTCTTGATCTTCACTCACGGGCTCGTCATCACCCTCGCCCTCTGCGCGGCTGTATTCATGGCCATCGGCATCGTGATCCGCCAACGTGCCACCATGAACGTGCCATCCGAGGACGGCGTCAGCGCCGTCATGGTCACCACGTTGTTGCGCAGCCCGATGTGGTGGGCGGGCACCGGGGCGGCTGTGCTCGGCTACGTGTTCCAGGCGCTCGCCCTGATCAAGGGTTCACTGATGCTGGTTCAGCCGATCCTGGTGTCGGCCTTGTTGTTCGCGCTGCCGCTGAGCGCGCGGCTGGCGGGGCGACGCGTCACCCGCGGCGAATGGATCTGGGCGGGGCTGTTGACGATCGGGCTCGCGGTCTTCGTACTGCTGGCCGACC
>Ga0070668_100000291_pt1 | contig 32997 bp, 25 predicted proteins | sample KBSS43metaG_FD_64661 | JGI IMG/M metagenome (GOLD analysis project Ga0070668, IMG submission 64661) | Switchgrass rhizosphere microbial communities from Kellogg Biological Station, Michigan, USA - KBS S4-3 metaG | ecosystem: Host-associated > Plants > Roots > Rhizosphere > Soil ...
TGGCAGGCCGGCGAGTACGGACGTGGTTGCAGGTCGGACAGTTCGCCTCGTCGATGGTGACGGGCACCGGCGGCGGAGGCATCAACATAAGCGCCATGACCGGCGACACCGCCGGCGGCGAGAAGGCGACAGCCAACAGCCAGGAGACCGGCCAAGACACGTAAGGCACCACCCGCACCCGCACCCGCACCCGGGACGCGGGACGCCGCCACCCCGCAACCGCGTCACCGCGCCCCCGCGCCCCTTGAGCGACGACCGACCGGCCACAACACGGCAAGCCGAACGATGACCGACCGGCTACGACGCGGCAAGCCGAGCGATGACCGACCGGCTACGACGCGGCAAGCCGAGCGATGACCGACCGGCTACGACGCGGCAAGCCGGGTGATGGTGGCCGCGCACTCCTCGGCCATCCGGCGGGTGATCTCCCCGGCCGGCCGCACCTCCCGGAACGAGCCCACCACCTGGCCCACGAAGAACGACTCCAGCGTGAGCGCCCCTTCATGACCGGCCTCCGCGGCCGCGTCGATGCGCTGCCACGCCTCGTCGACCAGCATCGGCTGCAGCGGCATGGGCAGCGGCGGCGGGCTGTCCGCCCGTTCCCACTCGTCGTGCCAGGCGGTGCGCAGCTGGCGGGCCGGCTTGCCGGTGCGGGTGGGCGAGCGCAACGTGTCCGAGCTCGTCGCCGCCAGGAACTTGCTTTTGATCGCCTGGTTGGCCACGTCCTCGGCGCTGGACAACCATACCGACCCGCACCAGACACCGGCCGCGCCCAAGGCGAGCGCCGCGGCCATCTGCCGTCCACTCGCGATGCCGCCGGCGGCGAGCACGGGGCGGTCTCCCGCCACGTCGACGATCTCCGGTGTGAGGATCATGGTGGCGATCGTGCCGGTGTGGCCGCCGGCCTCGGTGCCCTGCGCGATCAGCACGTCGACGCCGGCCTCGATCTGCCGCCGGGCGTGTTTGGCCTGGCCGACCAGCGCGGCGACCACCACGCCGGCGGCCTTGCCGCGGGCCACCAGGTCGGGCGGCGGGGTGCCGAGCGCGTTGGCGATCAGCGAGATGCGGTGCTGGAACGCGACGTCGAGCAGGGCCGCCGCCCCGGCCGGGTTGAAGCTTGCGAGGATCTCGTCGTGCCGTTCCATCCGCGGGGCCGGCGGGATGCCGTACCGGTCCAGCAGGTCGTGCACGAAGGCGATGTGTTCGGCGGGGATCTGTGCGCGCAGGCTGGCGATGAGGTCGTCGGGGTCGCCGGGCGTGAACTTCTCCGGGACGAGCAGGTCCACTCCGTACGGCCGGCCGCCCACCTCCTTCTCGATCCAGGTGAGCTGGGCGTCGAGTTCCTCGGGGGTGTACATGGACGCGGCCAGCACCCCGAACCCGCCCGCGTTGGTGACCGCGGCGACGACGCCGGGCGACCGGTTGAAGCCGACGATCGGATGGTCCACGCCGAGCAGTTCTGTGAGGGCGGTCCGCATGCCGGGGACCATATCGTGACGGTCTCCGTTCAGCAATATGGCATGCGCAGGACCGGCTTCACCACGTCGCCCGCGGCCACACAGGCCATCGCCTGCTCCACGTCGGCCAGGTCGTAATACTCGATCAGGCGGTCGAACGGGAACCGGCCCTGCTCGTACAGCTCCATGAGGCCGGCGATCAGCTCGTGGCTGCGGCCGCCGCCGCCCAGGATGCCGATCACCCGTTTGCCCCACAGCGTGGAGACGTGGTCGAGGCTGAACTCGGCGCCGGCCGGCGCGCCGCCGATCAGGATGCACGTGCCCAGCATCCCGACGCAGTCGGCGGCCTGGCGGACGACGCGGGGCACGCCGGTGCATTCCAGCGTGTAGTCGACCGGGCCGCCGCAGATGTCGGCGATCGCCTCGACCGGGTCATCCCGGGACGAGTCGACCGTGTGGGTGGCACCCAGGTCCAGGGCGAGGCGCAGCCGGGCCTCGTTGCGGTCGACCGCGATGATCCGGGTGGCGGGCGAGTTGCGGGCCGCCATGACGGCGGCCAGGCCGAAGCTGCCGGCGCCGAAGACCGCGAGGCGGGTGCCGGCCTGCGGGCGTACGGTATTGAAGATCGCCCCCGCGCCGGTGGCGATGCCGCAGGCCAGCGGGCCCATGGCGGCCAGCGGCAGACCGTCGGGCACCGGCACGAGCGCCGCCGCGGTGGTCAGCGCATAGGTCGCGAACGACGACTGGCCGAAGAAGTGACCGGACACCGGCGTGCCGTCGGCCCGGCTCAGCGCGGAGGCCCCGTCCAGCCGGGTACCGCCGGTCAGCAGCTCGCTCAGCCGTACGCAGTAGCGCGGCTGCCCGGCCCGGCAGTGCCGGCAGGTCTCGCAGTACGGCCAGCCGATCACCACTCGGTCGCCGGGGCCGATGCCGCTCACCCCGGGACCGGTCGCCGCCACCACCCCGGCGCCCTCGTGGCCGAGCACCCCGGGCAGCGGGAACGGCAGTCGGCCGCGGCGGGCCAGGGCGTCCAGGTCGCAGACGCCGCTGGCCACGAGCCGCACCACCACCTCGCCGTGCCCGGGCTCGTCCATCTCCAGATCGGTGAGCGTGAACGCGCCGTCGACCTCGTCGACCACGGCGGCGGTGAGCTGCATGGCGGCCCTTCCAGATGGCTGTGGGGGCCGCCGGGAACGGGGTGCTAGAACGGGTAGCTGGCGGCCTGGCTGCGTACGGTCAGCCACCGAGTCTCGGTGAAAGCATCGATGTTCGCCAGTGCCCCGCCGAACCGGCTGCCGGTGCCGGAGGCGCCGAGGCCGCCGAACGGCGCGTTGGCCTCGTCGTTCACGGTCTGGTCGTTGATGTGCACGATGCCGGTCGGGATCCGGTCGGCGATCTCCACTCCGCGCATCGGGTCGCGGGTGACGATGCCGAGCGACAGGCCGTACTCGGTGGCGGCGGCCAGCGCGACCGCCTCGTCGGCGCTGCGGAACTTGGCGACCGGGGCGACCGGCCCGAAGATCTCCTGGGCGAATGCGGGCGTGTCACTGCCGGCCTCGGCCAGCACGGTGGGCTGGTAGAACAGGCGGTCGTAGGATCCGCCGGCGGCCAGCCGGGCGCCGGCGGCCGTGCTCGCCTCGACCACCGCGTGGATCTTGTCGCGCTGACCGGCGTCGATGATCGGGCCGAGCGCGACCTCCTCCCGGGCCGGGTCGCCGACCGGCAGCTTGCCGGCCTTGTCGGCGAGTCGCTGCACGAACTCGTCGTAGAGCCGCTCGTGCACCAGGTGCCGGCCGGTGGTCATGCAGATCTGCCCCTGGTGGAACCAGCTGCCCCAGGCCGCGAGGTTGACCGCCTGCTCGACGTCGGCGTCCTCCAGCACCACCATCGCGGAGTTGCCGCCCAGCTCCAGGTGGGCCCGCTTGAGGTGGCGCCCGGCCAGCTCGCCGACCCGGCGGCCGGCCGCGGTGGAACCGGTGAACGAGACGACCGCGACCGTCGGGTCGGTGACCAGCGCCTCGCCGACGTCGACGCCGCCGGGCAGCACCTGCAGCAGGCCGTCGGGCAGGCCGGCCTCCTGGAAGATGCGGGCCATGACCAGGCCGCCGGTGATCGCGGTCCGCGGGTCGGGCTTGAGCAGCACGGCGTTGCCGAGGGCCAGGGCGGGCGCGATCGATCGGATGCCCAGGATGATCGGTACGTTGAACGGCGAGATCACGCCGACCACGCCCGCCGGGTAACGGCGGGTCATCGACAGCCGCGGCTCGGTGGAGGGCACCAGTTCCCCGTACGGACGGGAGGGCAGCGCCGCCGCCTCCCAGCACTCCTGCTCGGCGACGTGGTTGGCGAACCCGGCCAGCCCGGGGATCGCGCCGACCTCCCGGATGTTCCACCAGGCGATCTCGTCGGCGTGCTCGGCGAACAGCGCGGCGGCCCGGCGCAGCACGGCGGCGCGGGCGATGTGCGGGGCCGCGGCCCACTCCCGCTGCGCCTGGCGGGCGGCCTGGCCGGCCTGCGCGACGTCGCCGGGGGTGGCCAGGTTGAATTGGGCGAGGGTGCCACCGGTGGCCGGCTCGACCACATCCGTGGCCGCGCCGCTTCCCGGCCGCCACCCGCCGTCGGTGTAGATCAGGTCGTGCCAGCGAGTCTGGTCCAGCAGTGCCATGGTGGGCTCCCCTCCGAACGGTGGGCCGACTGTAGGCCCGCCGTGGCGCGCCAATCAACACGATGTTTCAGATATTCGAACGCGTCCGGTAACGCACCGGATGTGAATCTCGCCGGCTACCCGCTGCCGGGTGACCATCGGCACGCCCGGGCGGTGAACCACTCGGGGCTCCGGCCCGTACCAGAGGAGGCTGGGCGGCCTCGGCCGCGACCCGATGCGGCCCCGGCCGCACCGATGCGGCTCCGGCCGCGTCCCCGAGGAGCGAAGGGCCGCCGATTTGTCGTTCATCAGCCGATTCCGCGCCGAACCGACTGTGCCCGATTCGTCCCCCACGCCCCGTCGCCGGCTGCGCCCGATCGCCGGCCGGATCCTCACCGCGCTGGCCGCCGTGCTGGTCTACGTGGCGCTCGTCGTGCCGGAAACCATCCTCCGGCACCCGGACGGCGCCTTCGTCCCCGGAGCGTTCCTGCGGATCCCGCTGGAGGCGATCTTCTGCGGGGCGGCCGTGCTGGCCCTGCCGGCCCGCTGGCGCAAGCCGGTCGCCGCCCTGTTCGGCGCCGGCATCGCGGTGGTCACGATCCTGAAGATCTGCAACATGGGCTTCCGGACGGTGCTCGGCCGCCGGTTCAACCCGATCCTCGACTGGCCGCTGTTCGGCGACGGCTACAACGCGCTCACCGAGACCGACGGCCGCGGCCGGGCCAACCTGGCGGTCGCCGCCGCTATCCTGCTCGCCGTCGCGCTGCTGGTGCTGCTGACCCTGGCCGCGGTGCGGCTGGCCGGCGTCCTGGCCCGGCACGCCCGGCCGGCCCGCCGCGCGCTGGTCGGCCTGAGCGCCGTCTGGATCGCCCTGGCGATGAGCGGCGTCGCCCTGTTCCCGAACGCGCCGATCGCCTCGGACTCCGCCGCCGCGCTCGCCAAGAGCACCGTCCGGCAGGTGCCGGCCGCCCTGCGCGACCAGCGGCAGTTCGCCGAGGCCTGGCGCAACGACCGGTACCGCGACACCGCCCCGGCCGACCTGGTCGCCGGCCTGGCCGGCAAGGACGTGATCATCGGGGTGGTGGAGAGCTACGGCCGGTCGGTACTCGAGGAGCCGAAGATGTCCGCGGTGCTCGACCCGGTGCTGCACGCCGGCGACGCGAAACTGGCCGCGGCCGGCTTCCACACCCGTACCGGATGGCTCACCTCGTCCACCTTCGGCGGCGGCAGCTGGCTCGCGCACGCCACCCTGCAGTCCGGCCTGTGGATCAACAGCCAGCAGCGGTACCGGCAGCTGACCGGCACCGACCGGCTCACCATCACCGGCGCGTTCCAGAAGGCCGGCTGGCGCACCGTCGGGGTCGAGCCGGGCAACACGGTCGACTGGCCGGAGGCGATGTTCTACGGCTACGACACCGTTTACGACTCCCGCAACATGGGCTACCGCGGGCCGCGTTTCGGCTGGTCCCGGATGCCCGATCAGTACACGATCGCGACATTTCAGCGCAACGAGTACGGCAAACCGCACCGGCCGCTGATGGCCGAGCTCACGCTCACCTCCAGCCACGAACCGTGGACGGACGTCCCGGAGATGCTCGGCTGGGACCAGATCGGCGACGGCAAGGTGTACGGCCCGATGGCCACCGGCCAGCCGCGCTCGGTGCTCTGGCAGGACCCGGAGAAGACCCGCCACCAGTACGCCAAGTCGGTCGCCTACTCGGTGGACAGCCTGGTGTCCTGGGCGCAGAATTACGGCGACCGGAACCTGGTCCTGGTGATCTTCGGCGACCACCAGCCGATGACCATCGCGAGCGGCGCCAACGCCAGCCACGACATCCCGATCACGGTGGTGGCGAAGGACCGTACGGTGCTCGACCGCATCGCCGGCTGGGGCTGGAAACCCGGGCTGAAGCCGGCACCGGACGCGCCGATCTGGCGGATGGACCAGTTCCGCGACCGGTTCTTCGCCGCCTTCGGCCGCCAGCCCGCGGTGGCCATGGCACACCCGCGCTGACCCGTCGGCGTGGTTGGCACCACGTCTGGTCGGGTGGCGGCGGTGAATCCTTGCGCGCCCGTGTGATCATTCTGCGATCGAGTCGCCCACCCCTGGAGGAACTTCCGTGAGCGTGACATCACTGGTGGCTGCGGTGCGGTCACAGGTGCTGGGGCTGCTCGCCCGCCGGTTCGCCGCGGGCGGGGGGCCCTACGCCGGGCTGTCCATGCTGCCGGACAAGCTGCTGTGGCCGCTGCACCGCGACGGTCTCGACCCGGTCGAGGAGATGGGCCGCCGGCGCAACCGGGAGCCGGTCAGCCGGCTGCCGGTGCCGTTCGGGATCCGGGCCTGGCTGGTCACCGGCTACGAGCCGGTACGCGAGGTGCTGGGCAGCCTGGACGGGTACAGCAACGACTTCGCCAAGTTCGCCGGCCAGGTCGGCCTCAACGTGCGCAGCGACCCGGGCGGCCTCGGGTTCGCCGACCCGCCGGTGCACACCCGGCTGCGCAAGGCGCTCACCCCCGAGTTCACCATGCGCCGGCTGGCCCGGCTCCAGCCGCGGATCGAGGAGATCGTCGCCGGCCGCCTGGACGCGCTCGAACTGGCCGGCGGCTCGGCCGACCTCTGGCACGACTTCGCCCTGCCCATTCCGGCGCTGACGATCTGTGAGCTGCTCGGCGTCCCGTACGTCGACCGGGACTACTTCCAGAAGCTCAGCACCACCCGGTTCGACCTGGCCGAGGGTGCCCCGGACGCGCTGGACGCGATCGGCGAGTCGCTGGCGTACATGAGCGGGCTGATCGCCGAGCAGCGCCGCACGCCCGGCGACGGCCTGCTGGGTTCGCTGATCCGTACGCACGGCGACGCGATCGACGACAAGGAACTGGCCGGACTGGCCGACGGGGTGCTGACCGGCGGCCTGGAGACGTCGGCGAGCATGCTGGCGCTGGGCGCGCTGGTGCTGATGGGCGACGAGCCGATGGCGGCGCGGATGCGGGCCGGGGAGGGCATCGACGACACCGTGGAGGAGTTGCTGCGCTACCTCACCGTGGTGCAGGTGGCGTTCCCCCGGGTGGCGATCCGCGACCACCGGATCGCCGGCGTCGACATCCGCGCCGGCGACGTGGTGATGTGCTCGCTGAGCGGCGCCGACCGCGACGCCACCTTCGGCGCCGACCCCGACCGGATCAACCCGGCCCGCCCGTCCGGCCGTTCGCACCTGGCCTTCGGCTACGGCATCCACCGCTGCATCGGCGCCGAACTGGCCCGGATGGAGCTGCGGATCGCGTATCCGGCGCTGGTCCGCCGCTTCCCCACGATGCGCCCGGCGGTCGAGCCCGCACAGCTCCGCTTCCGCCGCGCCTCGATCGTCTTCGGCCTGGACGGCCTGCCGGTCAAGTACTGAGAGCGGGCGGGCCGCTCCGACACCGGCCCGCCCCACACCCCCGACTACTCACCGCCGCAGCCAGACCGCCCGTATTGACAGTCAATACATCATCAACATGTATCTGACTTGTGTTGACGTCAATGTTGATTCGGCCAATCAACACTCAGCGGATGCGAACGTTGAAGACCGGGCTGGCGGCCAGCCGCCGGAACGCCGCCGCGCTCGACGCGGCGCTGTCGATGCTGATGTCCCGGTCGCCGGTCGCGTCGTCCTTGGTGTCGAAGTAGACGAGCGCCTTGATCTTCGGGCGCTTGGCCAGCTCCGGCAGCACGCTGTCGAACTGGCGGGACTTGTCGACGACCTTGCCGACCCGGTGGTAGACACCCCACTCGGCGACCATCACCGGCTTGGCCGGGTGCCGGGTGGTCGCCCACTCGTAGAACCCCGGCCCCGTCGGCGCCCGCCGGTCGAGCAGGTCCGCGAACATCCCGTTGTGGTAGTAACCCGGCTCCGCGCTCACGTACGAGTCGAGGCCGACCCAGTCGACCACGTCGTCACCCGGGTACAGGTCCTTCCACCAGGACTGCGCCATCCACCTCTCGTTGCCCATGTACGCCACGACGCTGACCACGTTGCCGACGCCCCGGGCGCGCAGCCGCTCGATGACATGCCGGTACGACGCGGCGAAGTCCTTCGCGGTCATCCCCGAACCGGCGGCGGGCCGCACGTCGTCCTCCGGCTCGTGGTTGAGCACCAGGAAGAACTTCTCCGGGAAGGTCGCCTTGACCCGCGCCGCGAAGGCGTCGATCCGGGCGTCGTGCCGGCCCGCGGCCACGGCGGCCCACGTCGAGCCGTACTCGACCCGCCAGTTCAGCAGCAGCACCCGCGGGTGCGCCGCGTCCCGGGCCATCGCGATCTCCGCGGCGGTCGGGAACTTCTCGTCGCCCTTGTGGTACGCGTGGAAGATCGTCGAGGTGCGCCCGCTGGTCCGCTCCCACGTACGCAACTCCTGGTCGCGCGCCACCGTGGTGAACCCGCCCGCCGCGGCACCCCACAGCACCCCGCAACTCGGCACGAGCTTGGCGTCGGTGACACACCCGCCCGGGGCCGCCGCAGCCGGCGTGGCCACCGCCCCGGCGAGCGCGGCACCGACGCCCGCGACCAGTGCGGCCAGCGCGTACCCGGACTTGCGCAACATGGATCTCCCCCGCGTCTGTCCGGCCGTGTCGTCGGCCGGGCATGCGAAGAAGAATCCGGGCCACCCGGTGCGCCGCCGGTGCCCGTAGCGGTGCGTCCCGGTTGCCGCCGGACGGACCCCCGGCCGATCGGTCACCGCGATCGGTCGCGCAGGCGAGCAGTTGAGATTTCCTCGCCTACGCTCTCCGGGTGGAGACCTTCAAAACCCCCGACGGTACGCTGCTCGCCTGCCACCGCACCGGCGCCGGCAACCCGCTGGTCTGCGTTCCCGGCGGCCCCATGCAGGCCTCGTCCTACCTCGGCGATCTGGCCGGCCTGTCCGCCCACCGCCCGCTGGCGCTGCTCGACCTGCGCGGCACCGGCGAGTCGGCGGCGCCCGCCGACCCGGCGACCTACCGCTGCGACCGGCAGGTCGACGACCTGGAGGCGCTGCGCCTGGATCTCGGCCTCGACCGGCTCGACCTGGCGGCCCATTCGGCGGGTGCGACGATCGCGCTGCTGTACGCCGTACGGCATCCCGGCCGCCTCGGCCGCCTGCTGCTGATCACCCCGACCCCGCGGGTGACCGGCATCGAGGTCACCGACGACGACCGCCGCGAGGTCGCCGAGATGCGCCGGGGCGAGCCGTGGTTCCCGGCCGCCTTCGCCGCGCTCGAGCGGATCTGGTCGGGCCAGGCCACCGATTCCGACTGGCCGGCGATCGCCCCGTTCGTCTACGGCCGGTGGGACGCGCTGACCCGCTCCGCGTATGCCCAGGAGGACGAGTTGCGCAACGCGGAGGCGGCGGCCGCCTACTACGGTTCCGGCGCCTTCGACCCGGCCGAGGTGCGGGCCGGCCTGACCCGGGTCTCGGTTCCGGTCCTGCTGATCGCGGGCGAGTTCGACGTGCAGCTACCACCCCGGCGGGCGGCCGAGTATGCGGCCCTGTTCCCGCAGGCGGAGCTGGCGATCCACCGCGGCGGCGCCCACTTCCCCTGGCTGGACGACCCGGCCCAGTTCGTCCACACCGCCGCGGCGTTCCTCCGCTGACCACCCGCAGTCGCCGCACCGGTTGCGGGTCAAGGCTTCATCACCACGCCACCCAAGCCCGACATCCCCACACCTCCCAGCTCAAGCCGGGGTGTGGGACGACCGGCGCGCTGGGCGGCGATTCGTCCCACACGGTTTTCGCTGTGGGTGGTACCGGCGCGTGGGAAGGCAAGGTGTCCCCCACCCGGGCGGGCGGCGTGGTGGCGTGGGATATCCGGCCGGGGTGCAGCGGATGTTGGGGCGGCCGCGACCGGCGCGCGCCATGTGGGAGGGCGGGAAGGTCGACTCGGCTGAAACGGCCGGGGTGGCTTGGAGCGGACGACGGGATTCGAACCCGCGACCCTCACCTTGGCAAGGTGATGCGCTACCAGCTGCGCTACGTCCGCGTTGGAGCAGATCCTACCCGATCGACCGGACCACCCGCGCCACCCGGGTCCGGCATTTCCCGTGGCGTCTACGCGCAGCCGCGCGACCCGCTACGCCGAACTGCGTAGGCGCTGCCGCTTTCCGGCCGAGGACGCGGCCTGCCTCGGAACGCGACGATCGTCGGCGTAACGACAGACGCAACTGGAGGGATCGGCCATGTCCGTTCTGTTTTCGCTCGCCGCGCCCGCATACGTCACCGCCGCCGGCTACCAGCTCGGCACCGGCCGGCTCGTGCCCGGGGTGGCCGCCCTTGTCGGGCTGGCCGGTGTGGTGGCCGGCGGCTGGGCGCTGCGGCGCCGGTCCCGCGGCGCGGGCGCCGGTGCCATGCTGGCCGGCCTGATCAGCGTGGTTGTCGGCGGGCTGCACGCGGCCAACGCGGCCGGCGGAATCGGCACCGGCAACGGCCTGGCCGGGGCGATCTTCGCCGTCCTGCTGGGTGTGTTCGCCCTGGCCGGCGGCGGGCTGGCGCTGGTCCGGTCGCGCCGCTACCCGGCCACGGACGCACCCCACCAACGCCGGCTCGCCCGATAGGTCAACACCACCGACGGGACGGCACTGGCTCGCTCCCGGCACTACCCCCGCCACGGACGCACCCCGCCAACACCGGCTCGCCCGGCAGGCGTACATCAGCGGCGGGCCGACACTGGCCCGCCCCGGCGTACCCCGCCACGGACGCACCCGCGAGCGCCAGCGACGAGCCGGCGGCGGCCCGGTCGCGGCGCTACCCCGCCACGGACGCGCCGCGCCAGCGGCGGCTTGCTCGGTAGGCGAAGGCCCGTACCCCGTGCATGAGTCCAACCGGGTGCAGGTCGGCGGGGGCGTTGCGGACCGGGTCGAAGGCCAGGGCCGCGTCGGCCGGTGGTGGCAGGGGTGCGCCGAAGGTGACCCGGCCGACCGGGTCGGGGCCGGCGTAGAGCAGCAGCGCGGCCCGGTGCCGCCGGGCGACGGCCACCACCGATTCCAGGGTGCGGCCCAGCGGCGGGCCCGCCGGGTCGGGGCCGGCCGCGAGATACACCTTGCGCTCCCCCGCCCGGTACGCCGTGATCGAGCCGTAGTAGGCGTCGAACCCGCGGCGCGGCACCGGCACGTGCCTGGTCAGCCGTCCGGTGCCGGTCGTGGACAGCAGGATGTCGGTGTCCCGGCCGGCACCGTGCACCCGGATCGCCAGGCCGCGCACGTCGGGCCGGCCGCGCCGGGTACCGGCGCCTTTGGACAGTCTTACGACGACCTGGTGCCGGGCGGGACGGTCGAGCAGGTGCGCGCCGACCGGCACCCGCGCGCCCCACGTCTCCAGTTCGCCGGTGAACGACCGGCCGTCCGGGTGCAGCAAGCGCCTTCTCATGGCACCCGGGATACCCCGCGCGGTGAGAGTCACGCTTATGCGGTTGAGTCTCTCGGCCATTCTGCGTCTCAATGTCCGCCGCTGTACTGGAGCGCATGACAAACACAACGCTTCTTCTCGGCGGCACCGGCAAGACCGGTCGCCGCGTCGCCGCCCGGCTGGCCGCCCACGACATCGACGTCCGGATCGGATCTCGCCGGGGCACCCCGCCGTTCGACTGGACGGACGAGTCCACCTGGCCGGGGGTGCTGGACGGTGTCCGGGCGCTCTACGTCACGTACTATCCCGACCTTGCCATCCCGGGCGCGGCCGAGCGGGTCGGCGCGCTCACCGAGCTGGCGGTGGCCCACGGTGTCGAGCAGATCGTCCTGCTCTCCGGCCGGGGCGAGGAGGTGGCCCAGGCCGCCGAGCGGGCGCTGCAGCGGGCCGGCACCAACTGGACCGTGGTGGCCTGCGGCTGGTTCAACCAGAACTTCAGCGAGGACTTCCTGCTGGACTTCGTGCTGGGCGGCGACATCGTGCTGCCGGCCGGCGACATGGTGGAGCCGTTCGTCGACGCCGACGACATCGCCGACGTGGTGACCGCCGCGCTCACTGACCCGCGGCACCGCGGCGTGCGGTACGAGCTGACCGGACCGCGGGCGCTGAGCTTCGCCGAGGTGGCCGCCGAGCTGAGCCGGGCGACCGGGCGGACCATCACCTACACGCCGGTGGACGCCGAGCGCTTCGCCGGGGTCCTGCGCCAGCACGACCTGCCGCCGGAGCTGGGCGACGTGTTCACGACCGTGCTGGACGGGCGCAACGCGCACCCCACCGACGGGGTCCGGCAGGCGCTGGGCCGTCCGGCCCGGGACTTCTCGGACTTCGCGCGGGAGGCGGCCGCCACGGGCGTCTGGAAGGTCTGAAAGGCGCTACGGTGAGCCGGTGGACGCGCTGACCGGCTTGCTCGACGGCCCGCGGGCCCGCGGGGCGTTCCTGCTCCGCTCGATCCTGGATCCGCCGTGGTCGCTGCGGATCCAGGACGGTTCGCCGCTCTCCCTGATCACCTTGGTGCGCGGCGAGGCCTGGATCGTCAAGCGCGACGGCCCGCCCGCCCGGATCGAGCCGGGCGACGTGGCGGTGGTCGGCGGCACCGCGCCCTATGTGGTCGCCGACCGGCCGGACACGCCGGTGCAGATCATCATCCATCCGGGCCAGCGGTGCGAGTCGGCGGACGGCACCGAGATGACCCTGACCGATCAGGGCGTACGCAGCTGGGGCGCCGGGCCGGACGGCGCGACGGTGATGCTGAGCGGCACCTACCAGATGCACAACGAGGTGAGCCGCCGCCTGCTGGACGCGGTGCCGGGCCTGCTGATCCGGCCCGCGGCGGCCGGCGACCGGGCGCTGATCGAGCTGCTGGTACGCGAGATGACGAGCCTCGCGCCGGCTCAGGAACTGGTTCTCGACCGGATCCTGGATCTGCTGCTGGTCTCGGTGCTGCGGTCCTGGCTCGCGGCGCCCGACGAGGGCGCCCCGGGCTGGCACCGGGCCGGTTCGGATCCGGTGGTGGGCCCGGCGTTGCGCCTCATGCACGACGATCCGGCCGCCGGGTGGACGGTCGCCAACCTGGCCGCCCGGATCGGGGTGTCCCGGGCGTCGCTGGCCCGCCGCTTCACCGACCTGGTGGGCGAGCCGCCGATGGCCTACCTGACCGGCTGGCGGATCACGCTCGCCGCCGACCTGCTGCGGCAGGAGGAGGACGCGACGATCGGCGCGGTGGCCCGCCGGGTCGGCTACGGCAGCGCGTTCGCGCTCAGCGCCGCGTTCAAACGGGAGCGTGGGGTGAGCCCGCAGGAGTATCGCAACCGTCCCGCGGAGGTCGTGCTGCCGTCCCCGCTGCGCGACGACCTGGCCCGCGTGGTGTGGCTCGCCGAAGCGTCCGGCTGACCAGGGCCGGGACAAGCACCGGGGCCGTGGGGGGTGTGGCGGCACCCGCCCACGACCACGGCGTCCTGTCGCGCGTTGCCGCGCAATCCTTCAGACGCGCGCGACGGCCCGCGCGTTGCCCGGATCCTCAGGACAACCAGCGATCTCCCTCGGCGATCGCCACACCGCGGGCCGCCAGCGCCGGCCCGCCGATCGGGGCCAGGTCGACCGGTTCCTCGGTACGGTTGATGGCGAACCGGAATTCGCCGCGCACCGCCAGCTCGATCCGGCCGGACAACTCCTCGGGCAGTTCGCTGGCCACGCCGGTGCGCGACAGCAGCTGCGCCAGGACCGGCGCGATGCCGTCCGGGCCGAGCCGGGTGGAGACGTACGCCGCGGAGCCGCCGCCCACCGCCCGCCGGGTCACCGCGGGCCGGCCGGCCATCTCGCCGGTCTTGTAGGAGGCGAGCACCTCGGTCGCCGGGTCGGTGACGTCGATCCGGTCGGTCCACATCGTCCCGGCCGTGCCGTTGTCCAGTTCGACCCGCTCGTCGTCGAGCAGCGGCCCGAACTCCTCGATCCGGATCCCGAGCAGCGACGCCAGCGCCCCCGGGTAGCCGCCGAGCCAGACGTGGTCGTGCTCGTCGACGATGCCGGAGAAGTACGTGGTGATCAGGTTGCCGCCGCCGTCGACGTAGCCGCGCAGCCGGTCGGCGAGCGCGGCCGGCACCACGTGCAGCACCGGCGCGACCACCACGTCGTACCCGTCCAGGCTCGCCGAGGCGGGCAGCACGTCGGCCCGTACGCCGAGGTCGAGGAACGCGGTGTACCAGTCCAGCGCCTCCTGCTTGTAGCGCAGCCGGTCGGTGGGGTGCGAGTCCTGCTCGGCGGCCCACCAGGAGTGCCAGTCGAACAGGATCGCGGCCCGCGCCGCGGTCCGCGGCGTGCCGGCCAGCGGGGCCAGCGACGCCAGCCGGGCGCCGAGCGCGGCCACCGAGCGGAACACCATGCTGTCCGTGCCGGCGTGCGGCAGCATCGCCGAGTGGTACTTCTCCGCTCCGGCCGCGGACTGCCGCCACTGGAAGAAGCAGACCGCGTCGGCGCCGTGCGCCACGTGGGTGAGCGAGTCGCGGGCCAGTTCGCCGGGCTTCTTGGCGACGTTGATCGGCTGCCAGTTGACCGCGCTGGTCGAGTGTTCCATCAGGAACCAGGGCCGGCCGCCGGCCAGGTTGCCGGTGAGGTTGGCCGAGAAGGACAGCTCGTCGCGGGCCTGCGGGCCGGGCAGCACGTAGTGGTCGTTGGACACGAAGTCGACCTCGGCCGCCCAGTCGGCGTAGTCCATCCCCTTCGTCTCGCCCATCACCATGAAGTTCGTGGTGACCGGCACGTCCGGTGTGATCGACTTCAGGAGGTCCCGCTCGGCGCGCAGGTAGTCCTTGAGCGCGTCCGAGGAGAACCGCTTGAAGTCCAGCTGCTGGCTCGGGTTGGGGTGGGTCGCGGCGAGCCGGGGCGGCAGGATCTGCTCCCAGGTGCGGTAGGTCTGCGACCAGAAGGCGGTGCCCCAGGCGTGGTTGAGCGCTTCGATGGTGCCGTACCGCTGCTGCAGCCAGAACCGGAAGGCGCGGGCCGCGTCGTCGGAGTAGTCGTAGATGTTGTGGCAGCCCAGTTCGTTGGAGACATGCCAGGCGGCGAGGGCGGGGTGCTCGGCGTACCGGGTCGCGATCGTGCGGACCAGGCGCAGCGCGTGCTCCCGGAAGATCGGCGAGGTGGGGCGCCAGTGCTGCCGGCCGCCCGGCCAGATCGTGTTCCCGTCCCGGTCGACCGGAAGGATCTCCGGGTACGCGGTGGTCAGCCACGGCGGCGGGGAGGCCGTCGCGGTGGCCAGGTCGACCAGGATCCCGTTGGCGTGCAGCAGGTCCATCACGTCGTCGAGCCAGCCGAAGTCGTACTGGTGGGAGGCCGGTTCGAGACGGGCCCACGAGAAGATGGCCAGCGACACGATGGTGACGCCGGCTTCGCGCATGGCCCGGACGTCGTCGTCCCAGACCTCTCGCGGCCACTGCTCGGGGTTGTAGTCGGCGCCGTACTCCAGGCGGGGTGTCCCGGCACGGCGAAGCCAACGGGGTGAGTGAGGGGTACTCACACGATCTCCTTGGGTGGATATATCAAGAGGCCCGCGCCGCACGCAGCGGCGCGGGCCCCTTGGAGGGGTCACTTGACGGTGAAGCCCTGCTCTTTGCCGTACTTCGCGGACTGCTCGCCCCACGCCTTCAGGCTGTCGGCCAGGGTGGTGGAGGAGACGTACGCCTTACCGGCGGTGTCGTTGTAGACGCTGTTCGCGTAGACCTGGAACGGCAGGTACGACCAGCCGCTCACGACCTCCTTCGCCGACTCGGCGAGGATCTCGTTGGCCTTCTGGCCGGCGAAGTACGGGAACTCGGTGCCGAGGAACTCGGGCGACTCGAGGTCCTTGGTGGTCGACGGGAACGCGCCGGCCTTGATCCGCAGGTCCTTGCCCTCTTCGGACGCGGCGTACTTGACGAACGCGTAGCCCAGCGCCTTGTTGGCCGACTTGTCCATGACGCCCAGCGAGCTGCCGCCGTTCTCCGCGGTGGCCTTGGCACCGGCCTCCCACTGCGGCATCGGCGCGACCCGCCACTTGCCCTTGGCCGCGGCCGCGCCGGAGGACAGGTTGCCCGGCATCCACGCGCCGGTGACCAGGGTGGCGATGGTGCCGTCACCCAGCGCCTTGAACCACTCGTCGCTCCAGCCCGGGATCGACGCGACCAGCTTCTCGGTGATCATCGGCTGCCAGGTGGTGGCGAACTTGGCGGCACCCGGGTCGGCGAAGTTGATCGTCACGTCGGTGCCGCTGACCTGGTACGGCTTGCCGCCGGCCTGCCAGATCATGCTGGTGGTGAAGCCGGCGTCGCCGGTGTCGGCGGTGATGTAGGCCTTCGGGTTGGCCTTGTGCAGCTTGCGGGCGGCCTCGACGTACTCGGCCCAGGTGGCCGGCACCTTGATGCCGTACTTGTCGAAGACCTCTTTGTTGTAGAACATCGCCATCGGCCCGGAGTCGAGCGGCAGGCCGAAGACGCCGCCGTTCGGGGTGACCGCGGTCCACGGGCCCGTGGTGAACTCGGACTTCAGCTTGTCGGCGCCGAAGCCGCTGAGGTTGGCGAGCGCCTTCGACAGCGCGAACTGCAGCACCGCGAAGTACTCGACCTGCGCCACGTCCGGGCCGCCGCTGCCGGCCGCGACCGCGTTCTGCAGCGCCGTGTAGTGCTTGTCGCCGGTACCGGCGTTGACCAGGTTGACCTTGACGTTCGGGTACTTCTTCTGGAAGCCCGCGGCCACGTCCTTGATCGTGCCGTCCCACGCCCACACCGTGAGGTTGCCGCCCTTGGCGAGCGCCGCGGTGACGTCGGCCTCGGAGCCGGCGGCGGGCGGGGTGTTGGTGGTCTTGCCGTCGTTGCCACCACCGCAGGCGGCGAGCGCCAGCATGGCGGCGGTCGCCGCGGCGGCCACCTTAATGAATCTGGACATCAGTTTCCTTTCGGGGATTTCATTCTTTGACGCTGCCGGCGGCGAGGCCGGACTGCCAGTAGCGCTGCAGGAGCAGGAAAGCCGCGAGCAACGGCAGGATCGTGATGAGCGATCCGGTGATGACGAGGTTGAACACGGCCTGGCCACCCACCGTCTGCGCCTGGTCGTTCCAGGTGTTCAGGCCGATGGTGAGGGGATACCAGGACGGGTCCTTCAGCATGATCAGCGGGAGGAAGTAGTTGTTCCAGGTCGCGACCACGGTGAAGAGCAGGACCGTGACGATGCCGGGGCCCAGCAGCGGCACGGAGACCCGGAAGAAGGTACGGAACTCGCCCGCGCCGTCGATCCGGGCGGCCTCGAGCATCTCGTCCGGGATCGCCTGCGCGGAGAAGGTCCACATCAGGTAGAGCCCGAACGGCGAGACCAGGGACGGGATGATCACCGACCACGGGGTGTTGGTGAGGTTCATCTTGCTGAACATGAGGAACGTGGGTACGGCCAGCGCGGTGCCCGGCACGGCGACCGCGCCGATCACGGTGGCGAAGACCCCCCGCTTGCCGACGAAGTCGAACTTGGCCAGCCCGTACCCGCCGAGCGTGGCCAGCAGGGTGGCACCGCCGGCGCCGGCCACCACGTACAGCAGGGTGTTGCCGAGCCAGCGGACGAAGGCGCCGTCGTCGTACGTGAAGGTCTGCTTGATGTTGTCGAACAGCGCGAACTTGCCGTCGTCGAACCACAGGCCGAACGAGTCGAGCAGGCCCTCCGGCGTCTTCGTCGCGTTGATCACCAGCCAGATCAGCGGGACCAGGCTGTAGATCGCGACGAGCGAGGTGAGCAGGGTGAGCGTCGTGCTGCGCCGCTTGGCGCGGCGGTAGGGCTTGCGCGGCGCCGGCGTGGCGGCCCGCTGCCGTCCCGTGGACTGCACAGTCGCGGTCATCATTTCTCCCTGGTGCCGCGCAGCTGCACGACGTAGGCGATGACCATCGTGATGACACCCATGATGATCGCCACGGTGGCGGCGTAGTTGTACTGCTGGCCGGCGAAGGACAGCGAGTAGGCGTACATGTTGGGGGTGTAGTCGGTGGTGAGCACGTTGCGGGCCAGCGGGCGCATGATGGCCGGTTCGCTGAACAGCTGGAAGCTGCCGATCACCGAGAAGATCGTGGCGATCACCAGCGCGCCCCGGATGGCGGGCAGCTTGATGGCCGTGATGATCCGGAACGCCCCGGCGCCGTCGATCTCGGCCGACTCGTAGAGCGAGGCCGGCACGACGCGCAGCGCCGAGTAGAAGATCAGCATGTTGTAGCCGACGAATTCCCAGGTCACGATGTTGCCGATGGAGGCGAGCGCGAGGTCCGCGCCCAACGGCTCGGGCAGCTTGATGTTCAGCGCGTCGTTGATGTTGCCGACCAGGCCGAACTGGTTGCTGTACATGAAGCCCCACATCAGCGTGGCCACCACGGCCGGCACCGCGTACGGCATGAAGATCGTGACCCGGAAGAACGCCTTGCCGTGCAGCCGCCCGCTGTCGATCGCGAGGGCCACCAGCAGGGCCAGGACAAGCATGATCGGCACCTGGACCACGAGGAACAGCGCCACCCGGCCGAAGCCCGACCAGAACTGCGCGTCCTGCACGGCCTGGGTGTAGTTGTCCAGTCCGACGAACGCGTTGCCGCCGATCAGCCGGTCCTTGTACAGGCTCAGGTAGATCGAGTAGCCGATCGGCGCCAGGAACACCAGGGCGAAGACCAGCATGAACGGGCCGACGAACTGCCACCCCCGGAAGGAGCGGCGCCTTCGCCGCACCGCGAGCTGTTGTACTGCCATGTGGCCCATCCTTCCGCCGGTCTCCCGGCTCGTCCCGATGTTTGCGCAAACATGTCCGCGAGGGCCTGTTCGACAATGTTTCAACATGTTGACAGATGTGATGTTTACGCAAACATGCGGGGTGATAGTTTCACCGCGTGCAGAAGTCGTCAAGCGCCAGACGGCGCCCAAATCGCGTGTCGATGGCGGACGTCGCCCGTCTGGCCGGGGTGTCGTCGCAAACCGTCAGCCGAGTCTCCACCGGTCACCCAGGCGTCGTCGAGGCGACCCGCCGCCAGGTGCTGGACGCCATGCAACAACTTGGTTACCGCCCCAACAGCGCGGCCCGCGCGCTCAAACGGGGCGAGTTCCGCACCCTCGGGGTCATCCTGTTCACCCTGGCCACCACCGGCAACAGCCGGACCGTCGAGGCGATCGCGACCCACGCCGCCCAGGAGGGGTACGCGATAACGCTCATCCCGGTGGCGGTGCCCACCCAGGACGGGGTACTGGGAGCGTTCACACGGCTCGGCGAGCTCGCCGTGGACGGCATCATCGTGATCATGGAAGTCCACCTGCTGGACGCCGCGAACCTCACGCTGCCGCCCGGCGTGCAGGTGGTGGTCGTCGACTCGGACGCCGGCGACCGCTACCCGGTCGTCGACACCGACCAGGCCGACGGCGCCCGGCAGGCGGTCCGGCACCTGCTCGACCTCGGCCACCGTACGGTCTGGCACGTGACCGGCCCGGCCTCGTCGTTCGCCAGCGAGCGCCGCGCGCAGGCGTGGCGCGAGACGCTGCAGGAGGCCGGCCGCCCGGTCCCGCCGGTCGAGCGCGGCGACTGGTCGGCCCTGTCCGGCTACCGGGCGGGGCTGCGGCTGGCCGAGGAGCCCGGGTGCACGGCCATCTTCGCCGGCAACGACCAGATGGCCCTCGGCGTGCTGCGCGCCCTGCACGAGCGCGGCCGGCGGGTGCCGGCGGAGGTCAGCGTGGTCGGCTTCGACGACCTGCCCGACGCCGCGTCCTACCTGCCCCCGCTGACCACGGTCCACCAGGACTTCGCCGAGGTCGGCCGGCGCTGCGTGCAGGGCCTGCTGGAACAGATCCGCGACGCGCACGCCGAGCCGGGCACCGTCCTGGTCCCCACCACCCTGACCGAACGGGCCAGCACCGCCCCGCCGCCGACGCCTTGACACCGGTCGATCCGGGCCCGTTCCATGGTGGTGGGAGGACACCCAGATGGTCCCGGGCCTGGCGCGGGCCGCCGTCGTCCTCGCGCTGCTGATCCCCACCGGTGCCGCCCCGGCGGCCACGGCACCGGCCTGCACCGCGCCCACCCCCAGCCCGGTCCGGCCGGGCTACCTGATCGCCGACCCGGACTGCGACCGCGACGGCACCCCGTTCACCGCGCTGCCCGGCGCCACCGTGCACACCGGGATCCGGGACGGCGCCGCGTACCGGATCGAGGTGCCGGGCCACTGGACCGGCGGGCTGGTGATCTTCGCGCACGGCTACCGCGGGACCGGCACCACCGTCTGGGTGGACGACCCGGAGCTGCGCGCCCACTACCTCGCGCGGGGGTTCGCCTGGGCGGCGTCCAGCTACGCCACCAACGGCTACGACGTCGGGCAGGGGGTGCGCGACTCGTACGCGCTGATCGCCCAGTTCCGGCGGGTGACCGGCCGGGCGGCCGGCACGGTGGTGATGAGCGGCGCCTCGATGGGTGGGCACGTCGCCGCGGTCGCCATCGAGCGGTATCCGCGCGCGTTCGCCGCCGCGATGCCGTACTGCGGCGCCCTCGGCGACACCGAACTGTTCGACTACTACCTCGACGTGAATGTCGTGGCGGCCGCGCTGGCCGGCGTCCGGATCGACTTCCCGCTCGGCCCGGCGGCCGACTACCCGGACCGGTGGCGCGCGCAGGCCACCCGGGTCGGCGCGGCCCTCGGCGTGCAGCCCGGCGGGCCGCCGTCGCTCACCCCGGCCGGGCGCATCTGGTCCGATGTGGTCGAGCGGCGCAGCGGCGGCGTGCGGCCCGGATTCGCCAGCGCCTTCAGCTATTGGAACTCGATCCGCTCGCTGTCCCCACTGGACGATCTGCCGTTCTTCTTCGGCCTCTACCCCGGACTCAGCGGCGGCACGGTGGGCATCGCGGACGGCAACGTCACCGGCAACGTGTCCACCCTGTACCGCAGCACCGACCTCTTCTTCCCGACGGTCACCGAGTGGCGGCTCAACGCCGTGGTGCTGCGCGTGCGGCCCACCGCGGCGGCCTCCCCCGGCCTGACCGGCATCCCCCGGATCGACGGCACCCCGGCGGTCCCGGTGCTCGCGCTGCACGACATCGGCGACCTGTTCGTGCCGTTCGCCATGCTGCGCACGTACGTCGCCGAGGCGTCCCTGCGCGGCCACGGCGCCCACGTGGTGGCCCGGGCCATCCGCAGTGTCGGCCACTGCGACTTCACCCAGGCCGAGCTGCGCGAGGCCTTCGACGACCTGATCACCTGGACGCGCACCGGCCGCCGCCCCGGCGGCGACGACGTGCTCGACCGCCGCACCGTCGCCGACCCGCTGTTCGGCTGCCGCTACACCCGCGCCACCCCGCGCGGCCTGGTCGCCCCGCCCTGCCCCTGACGCCGCCGGACGCCACCGTTCGGCGTGGCGGCGCAGGCCCCGCCGCGGGCGGGGGGCACGGCCGTGCCCCCCGCCCGCCTGATCATTTCAGGACGATGCCGGTGGCGGTGCAGGACTTGCCGTCCGGCACCTTGCTGATCACGGTGGGTTCGCCGCTGGTGACGCCCTTGAAGATCGAGCAGATGGCCGTCTTGGCGGTGCCGCCGATGACGGTCACGTTGCTGATCCTCGCGGTGTCGCCGAAGTTGCTGTTGACGCCGACCAGGCTGGTCAGCGGCACGGTCACGGTCACGTTGGACACCTCCACGTGCCGGGCGGTCTGCTTCTTGCAGTTGCCGCAGGAACGGTAGAGCTTGCCGATGTCGCTGGCCTGGAAGTCCCGGATGATGAAGGTGCCCGGGCCGTTGTGCTGGAAAGTCTTGTCGGCCGCCTTGCGCGCGCCGCCGCCGATCACGGTCATCGTCTGGCTCGCCGAGGTGCCCTTGAAGGTGGCGGCGTCCTCACCCACGTCCTCCCACCAGACGTTGCGCAGCGTGCAGGTGCCCAGGCAGTGCACGCCGTCGGCACCCGGCGTCCCGATGATCACGTTGGCCAGGGTGGCGCCGTCGGCCAGCTTGAACAGCGGGTCCTGGCCCTCCTCCTGGCCGCTGCCGCCGAGGGCGCCGCCGCCCACGAAACGCACGTTGCCGCCGTCGTACGTGCCGCTGACCGGCTTTGTGGCGGTCAGCGTGGTGGTGCTGACCGGCTTGGGCCAGGCGGGGAGCACCGCGGGCACCGCCGGTGGCTTGGTCGTGGCGGGCGGCTTGGTCGTGGTGGGCGGCTTCGTGGTGGGTTTCGTGGCCGGCTTGGTGGCCGGTGCGGGGGTGGCGGCGGGCGCCCCGGCCGGCGCGCTCACCCGTACGTCGTCGAACGACGCGGACGCCTGGGACGTGACAAGCCCGGCCCGCCCCCTGGTCAGCTTGGCGGTGGTTCCCGTGCCGACCGGCGCGCCGTCCACGTACCCGCTGACCTTCCTGCCGACCACGTCGAGGCGCAGAGTGTGCCAGCCGCTCGCGGCGGACGCCAGCGGCGCCGAGCCGAGCGCGGTCACCGCGGAACCGCGTACCTCCTCGAGGCGGGCCGCGCCGGGCACCAGGGCGAGCCGCACGAATTCGTGGGCGCCGCCGGCCCGGGCCACGACGCCGGCGCTGCCGGACAGCCGCACGGCACGGACCCTGGCCTGCACGGTGTAGTCGGTCCAGCCGGAGTCGCCGGCGAACATGCGGGCCAGGCCGCCGGCGGCGTCGGCCTGCCGCAGCGCCCGGCTGCCGTCGGTGACCACCGACCACGAGCCGCCGGACTTCGACCAGCCGGCGGTGTCGCCGTCCTCGAAGTTGTCGCTGAGCGACGCGCCGGCGGCGAACGCGTTGGCGGTGATGCCCACCGCCGCGGCGAGCACCGCGGCGAATCCGCCGGCCAGCACCGCCCGGCGTCGCCGGCCGGCGGTCCTTGCATGCTTCATCCGTCTTTCCTCCTGATCGATGTCAGACATGATCAGTGGTCCGGCGCCCGGGAATGGTTGCCGGCCGGCGGGAAAGTTAAGTCTCCGGAAAGGATCAGGCCCGGTGCAGCGGGCGGGGCAGCGCGATCGTGATCCATTCGTTGTTGTCGGCGACTCCCGGCGTACGGCCGCTGGAGAACGGGAAGTTGTTGTCGTTCAGCACGGCGATCGTCCGGTCGTCGAGGATCACCACGTCCTCGATGGTCTGGAACGGGAAGGTGAAGGTCGGGCCGGCACCGGCCAGCCGCCGCGGGTTCGCGATGTTCATGAGGTCGACCAGCAGGGTCTTGTCGAGCAGGCCGTCGCCGTCGCGGTCGCGCCGGTCGGCCAGGTAGATCCGCTTGAGCACCGCGGTGGCGCCCTGACCGCCGTCCCGCTCGATGATCAGGAACCGGTCCTGGTCGACCGCGACGGCGTCGCCGATCGCCAGGTTGGCCGCGCCGAGCTGGTAGGCGTAACGCCGGCCGGTGTACCGCTGGGTGCGCAGGTCGAACTCGTTGAGCCGCAGCCGCCCGGCCGGGTCGCCGGTGACCGTGCCTTCGAGCAGCGCGTAGAGGTGGCGGCCGTCCGGCGAGGCGGCCAGGCCCTCGAAGCCCTTGCTGCTGCCGACGGTGGCGATGGCGCCGGTACGGGCGGCGGTCTCCGGAGCCACCACGCCGTCCAGCGGGATCGGCGCGGCCAGCAGCCGGCCGGCCCGGTCGACGTGCAGCAGGTACGGGCCGAACTCGTCGCCGAGCCAGTAACTGCCGTCGGCGGCCTTGACGATCGACTCGACGTCGAAGTCGGCGCCGGTGAGCACCCGGTCGGGACGGGTCAGCGCCCACGGGACGCGGCCGTCCGGGTCGGTGAGGGTGAGGCCGCCGACCACGTCGACGGTCCCGCTGCCGAACGCGGGCGCGAGCCGGTGGATGCGCAGCAGGAAGTCGGCCGAGTTGGCCTGGCTGCCGTAGCCGTTGTCGGACAGGACGTCGAAGGTGCCGTCGCCGTTGGCGGCGATGCCGGAGAAGCCCTGCACCGGCTGGTCGGCGAAGGGCACCCGGTGGCCGTTGGTGTTGCCGGTGATCAGGCTGCCGGACGGCTCGCTGCCCGGCACGAACGTCGCGGCCGGCAGCGACGCGAAGCCGGTCAGCGTGGGCCTGTCGACCCGGCCGCGGCCGCCGGCGTAGGAGGCGGTGCCGGCCAGTGCGAGGGTGAGGGCGAGCGCGCCGGCGCCGGCCAGGGCCCGGCCCAGCGGTCTACCAACGATGATCTTTGCCATGCTGCCGGAGGGTACGGGCGGCGGGTGAACCCGCGACGACGGGGCGGTGGCGGCCGGCGGTCGGGTGGCTCACGCCGGGCCGACCCGGACCGTGAACGGGTAGGGCCGGCTGTCGGCGGTGCGGCTGGGCTCGATCCGCAGGACCACCAGGTCGCCGAGCCGGGTACGCAGGCAGAAGCGGGCGCCGTCGGCCGGCTCGAATCCGAGACCGCCGTCGGTGTACGCCGGGGAGTACGCGCACGGCCCGTCGGTGCGCAGGATCCGGGTGCCGTGCAACGGCGCCACCTGCCGCGCCTCCACCTGGAAGTCCGCGGCGCTCGGCGAGTCCACGGCCACCGCGCCGCCGCCGTCGTCGACGGCCACGAAGGTCGGCCAGGCGGTGGTGACGATCCCGGCCGGGGGCGGCTCGGGTGGGGGCGGCTTCGGCGTCGTGCGCTGCGGGACGGGTGTGGTGGGCTGCGTCTTGGTGGGCTGTGGCGTGGGCCGGACAGGTGTCGCGGTCTCGGGTGCCGTGCCGGGTTCTCGGTGCGGGTGGGTGGGCGACGACAAGGCGAGGGCTTCGACCGGGCCGCGGGCCGCCGGCTGTTACCGGTCCCGGGCGCCGAGGTCGCACTCGACCTCGCCGTTCTGGTGCCCGACGCCGCCGATCCCGCAGAGGATGTCGCCGTACTGGGTGCCGGTCGTGCCGGGGCCGGCCGGGGCCTGGGTGACCGGGGCCGGGGTGAGCGGGGCCGGGGTGGCCGGCGTGCCGCCGCCGGGCTCGGCGGTGAGTTGCAGGATGGCCACGCCGAGCGCGGCGATCGCGACGAGCGCGCCGACGCCCGTCCACATCGGCCGGCCGAGCAGGGCCGCCCGGCGCCGGCGGGCCGCCCGTGGTGGTGGCTTGGCACTGCCGCGCCGCCGGGACTTGCCGCGACTTGGGCTCATGGTGGTCCCCCGTTCCGGGGCCGCAGCATCGGTTGTGCTGATCCACCTCCTAGAACGGATCATCGGCCCGGGCGGCACGCGGAACCGGCCGGATGATCACCCGGCCGGGTGACGGCGATCTTCCGGCAGCCGGCCGCGAACGGCGATCATGCCGGCGCCCGGCCGGGAACGGCGATCAGCCCGGCGCCCGGCCGGGAACGGCGACGGGCCCCGGCAGCGTGCGTCGAGACGCCGCGCCGGGGCCCATGCTGAGGGCGACGGAACCCTCAGCGGCTGGCACCCGCCCGGCGCTTCGTCCACACGTCGAACGCGACGGCGGCGAGCAGCACCGCGCCCTTGACCAGCATGACCTGTTCGCTCTGCGCGCCGACGAGGCTCATCCCGTTGTTGATCACACCCATGATCAGGCCACCGGTGATCGCGCCGACCACCTTGCCCACGCCGCCCTGCACGGCCGCGCCGCCGATGAAGGCGGCGGCGATCGCGTCCAGCTCGAACGCGTTGCCGGCGGTCGGGTTGGCCTGGTTGAGCCGGCCCGCGAAGATGATGCCGGCCAGCGCGGACAGCACACCCATGTTCACGAAGATCCAGAAGATCACCGACTTGACCTTGACGCCGGACAGCGTCGCGGCCTGCAGGTTGCCGCCGACCGCATAGATCTGCCGGCCGAACACCGACTTGTTCGACAGCACCGTGTAGCCGAGCACCAGCGCGGCGAGCAGCACCAGTACCCAGGGCAGGTTGTGGTACCGGGCCAGCTGGACGATCACGAACATGACCACTGCGGCGGCCACGGCGATCTTCGCGACGAACATCGGCAGCGGATCGACGGCTTGGCCGTACGACTGCCGGCCGCGGCGGGCCCGCCACTGCACCACCACGATGCCGGCCACCGAGGCCAGGCCGACCAGGACGCTCACCAGGTCGGCGCCGCCGAGCGGGCCCAGCGCGATGTTGCCGAGGTAGCCGTCGGTGAACCCGTTGGACAGCGTGCGCACGCCCTCGGGGAACGGGCCGATGCCCCGGTTGCCCAGGATCATCAGGGTGACCGCGCGGAACAGCAGCATGCCGGCGAGCGTGACGATGAACGCCGGGATGCCGAAGTAGGCCACCCAGTAGCCCTGCCACGCCCCGATCGCCGCGCCGAACACCAGGGTGATCAGCACGGCCAGCGGCCACGGCACATTGTTGTCGACCATCAGCACGGCGGCGAACGCGCCGCTGGCCGCGACGATCGAGCCGACCGACAGGTCGATGTGGCCCGCGATGATCACCAGGATCATGCCGATCGCCAGAACCAGGATGTACGAGTTCTGCACGATGATGTTGTGGATGTTCTGCGGCGCCAGCAGATCGCCGTTGGTGAGGATCGTGAACAGCACGACGATCAGCGCGAACGCGATGTAGATGCCGCTCTGCCGCAGGTTGATCTGGATGCCGCGACGGCCGCCCGCACCGGAGTCCGGCGCGCCCGGCGTCTTGCCCACGGCGAGATCGGCGTTGGTGGGTGCGAGGCTCACCGGGGTGCCTCCTGTCCTGCGGTCATGAGGGTCATGAGACCCTCCTGGGTGGCCTCGGCGCGCGGCACCTCACCGGTGATCCGGCCCGCCGAGAGGGTGTAGATGCGGTCGCACAGCCCGAGCAGCTCGGGCAGCTCGCTGGAGATGACCAGCACCGCCTTGCCCTCGTCGGCGAGGCGGTTGATGATCGTGTAGATCTCGTACTTGGCGCCGACGTCGATGCCGCGGGTGGGCTCGTCGAGGATCAGCACGTCCGGATCAGTGAAGATCCACTTGGACAGCACGACCTTCTGCTGGTTGCCACCGGAGAGCTTGCCGACCACGCTCGCCACGCTGGGCGCCTTGATGTTCATGCTGGCCCGGTACTCGCTGGCGACCTTGTATTCCTCGTTGTCGTCGACCCAGCCGCGCCGGGCGAGCTTGCCCAGCGCCGCGGCGGACACGTTGCGCTTGATGTCCTCGATCAGGTTCAGCCCGTACCGCTTGCGGTCCTCGGTCGCGTACGCGATGCCGTGGTCGATCGCCTCGCGTACCGACCGCAGTTTGATCTCCTTGCCGTCCTTGAAGATCCGGCCGGAGATGCCGGTGCCGTAGGCCCGGCCGAAGATGCTCATCGCGAGCTCGGTACGCCCCGCGCCCATCAGCCCGGCGAGCCCGACGATCTCGCCGCGCCGCAGGTTCAGGTTGGCGTTGCGCACCAGGAGCCGGCCGTGCTGGGTCGGGCTGTGCACGGTCCAGTCCTCGATCCGGAGGATCTCCTCGCCGATCGTGGGCTCGTGCGGCGGGAACCGGTGATCGAGGTCCCGGCCGACCATCCCGGAGATGATCTTGTTTTCGGTCAGCCCCTCGGACGGCAGCGTGGTGATCGTCTTGCCGTCACGCAGGATGGTGACCCGGTCGGCGATCGCCAGCACCTCGTTCAGCTTGTGCGAGATGATCACGCAGGTGATGCCCTCGTCGCGCAGGCCGCGGAGCAGGTCGAGCAGGTGCGCCGAGTCCTCGTCGTTGAGCGCCGCGGTGGGCTCGTCGAGGATGAGCAGGCTCACCTCCTTGGAGAGCGCCTTGGCGATCTCCACCAGCTGCTGCTTGCCGACACCCAGGTCGAGAACGTGGGTGACCGGGTTCTCCGCAAGGCCGACCCGCCGGAGCAGGTCGGCCGCGGCGGCGTTGGTGCGGTTCCAGTCGATCAGACCGCGCTTGGCCATCTCGTTGCCGAGGAAGATGTTCTCGGCGATCGAGAGGTTCGGCGCAAGCGCGAGCTCCTGATGGATGATGACGATGCCCCGGTGCTCGCTGTCCCGGATCCCGGCGAACTGGCACGGCTCACCGTCGAAGGTGATCTCACCCTCGTAGTCGCCGTGCGGGTAGACGCCGGAAAGCACCTTCATCAGGGTGGACTTTCCGGCGCCGTTCTCACCGCAGATCGCGTGGATCTCGCCGCGGAGCACCTCCAGGTTGACGTCCGAGAGCGCGCGAACGCCCGGGAACGTCTTGGTGATGCCCCGCATGCGCAGGATCGTATCGGTCATTTGGAGAGCTGGGCCTCGGTGTAGTAGCCGGTGTCCACGAGCTCCTTCTTGACGTTGTCCTTGTAGATGATGACCGACTCGAGCAGCATCGACGGGACGACCTTGTTGCCGTTGTCGTAGTCCTTGGTGTTGTTGGTCTTCGGCGTCTGGCCCTTGAGCACCGCGTCGGCCATCTCGACCGTGGTCTTGGCGAGCTGGCGGGTGTCCTTGTAGATCGACGCGTACTGCTCACCCTTCATGATCGACTTGACCGAGGCGAGCTCGGCGTCCTGGCCGGTGACGACCGGGTACGGCTGCGCGGCGGTGCCGTAACCGCTGCTCTTCAGCGCGGAGAGGATACCGATCGACAGGCCGTCGTACGGCGAGAGCACGCCGTTGACCTTGGTGCCGCCCTTGTAGGTCGAGGTCAGCAGGTTCTCCATGCGGGCCTGGGCGGTCTTGGGCTCCCAGCGCAGGGTCGCGACGGTCTTGAAGTCCTTCTGCCCGCTCTTGACGACCAGCGTGCCGTCCTTGATCAGCGGGTCGAGGATGCTCATCGCGCCGTTGAAGAAGAACGTGGCGTTGTTGTCGTCCGGCGAGCCGGCGAACAGCTCGATGTTGAACGGGCCCTTGCCGGAACCCTTCGACCCGTCCTGGTTGAGCACCTTGAGGCCGACCAGCAGCGAGGTCGCCTGCTGCACGCCCACCTTGAAGTTGTCGAAGGTGGCGTAGTAGTCGACGTTCGGGCTGTTGCGGATGAGCCGGTCGTACGCGATCACCGGGATCTTGTTGGTCTTCGCGTTCTCCAGCTGGGTGGTGATCGCGGTACCGTCGATCGAGGCGATGATCAGCAGCTTGGCGCCCTTGGTGATCTGGTTGTCCAGCTGCTGGGTCTGGGTGGGGATGTCGTTCTCGGCGTACTGCAGGTCGACCTTGTAGCCGAGCCCCTCGAGCTGCTTCTTGAGGTTCTCACCGTCGCTGATCCACCGCTCCGAGGAACGGGTCGGCATGGTGACGCCGACCAGCGCGCCCGCGCTGCTGCCGGCGTCGGCGGCCTTCTCGGAGGTCTTCTCACTGGAGCCGCAAGCGGTCAGCGCGACGGTTAGGAAAGCGGCGGAGGCGACGGCCCCCATCCGGGCGAATCTCATGGGTGAATGACTCCTTCATCGGTGCAGCGACGTGGCGTCGAGTGTGAACGCTCACAACGGGCCTGTCAACAGCGTCCCGGCAACGTGCGGGACATGTCAAAGAAACAACAAGTGATCAGTCCGGCGCACCGAAAGAAGCCGAACTGTTACCGATAACAGGTCCCTTTTCCCGATGACGAACGGCCCATGATCCGCACGGAAGTGTGGCGGGTCGGCGCCCGGAACGGAAGCGGCCGTCACCGAACCGTTGCCGCGCGCGTGCCGGATCGTCATCTGGCCGTGACGGAGTCACCGACCGCGACGACGCGGTCGCGGCCCGCCGCCGTGGCCCGGCACCCGCCACGTCGGCCGCCGCACCAGTTCCTCGGCGGCCACCGGGCCGGTCCGCCTTCCCAGGCCGGCCGAGAAGGTCTGCCCCCGCCGGCCACCGCGTGGAGCAAACCTCCGCGGCATCCGGCCGGTGATGATGATCCCGAACTCCTCCCCACCGTAGCGGGCCGGCACGCCGGTTTCCCGCAAATGCCGCGCCACGCCGCCGCGGCCCGCCGGTGCACCCGGTCGAACAGCCCCGCAGCCGCGCCACGCCGCCGCGGCCCGCCGGTGCACCCGGTCGAACAGCCCCGCAGCCGCGCCACGCCGAGCCGCAAAGCACCGTGTTGCCGGCCGCCCGCCTGCACCACCGGCGCCCAGTCCGCGGCCGAGAGATCAGGTGTGCGCGATCCAGCTCGGGTGGGCGGCCGCGAACTGGGCGACGGTGTCGGTGCGGGCCGCGCGCAGCAGCGCCAGGCTCGTCGGGCTGAGGATCTCGACGCTGCCCACGCCCGGCACCGACCGGCTGTTGAACCGGCCCGCGTTGGTGCGGACGGTGACGATGCCGGCCGGGTTGATGCCGCGCATCGCGAACGCCCAGTCCTCCAGCGAGACACCGCCCGGGTCGACGGTCATGGTCTGCCCGATCGCCGAGACCAGGCCGGGCAGTTTCGCCGGCGAGGAGAGCCCGTCGTGCACCGCCTGCGCCAGCACCGCTTTGACGAACTGCTGCTGGTGGCGCTGCCGGCCGTAGTCGTAGTCGTGGTCGGCGAGCAGGTCGCGCTGGCGGACGAAGTCGAGCGCGTCGGCCGGCGTGAAGCAGTGGTCGCCCTTCGCGTAGAAGTTGGCGGTGACGCCCTTGACCCGGTGGTTGACGGTGCCGTCCGGGTTGATCACGTACGGCGCGGCGGGCTTGCCGTCGGCGGTGTGCCCGGCGTGGATCGAGGTGGTGTCCTCGTCGACATACATACAGACCTTGCCGAGCACCTGCACGACCTTTTGGAAGCCCGGGAAGTCGATGATCGCCCCGGCGTCCGGGGTGATGCCGGTCAGCTGCTTGACGGTCAGCGTCAGCAGCTCGAAGCCGTGCGACAGGGCGGCCGCGCCGGTGAGCCCCCGGCTGCCGAACGCGAACGCCGCGTTGATCTTGTTGCGGCCCCCCGGATATCGCCGGCGGCCGTTGTCGTACGCCGGGATCGGCACGTAACTGTCCCGGGGCAGCGAGATCAGGTAGGCCGTCCGGTGATCCGCCCCGATGTGCACCAGGATGATCGAATCGGACCGGATCGGCGTGCCCGCCGGCTGGCCCGGCCGCTGATCGATGCCGGCCAGCAGGATGTTCTTGGCCCCGGTGACGGTGGCCCGCCGCCGGGCCGCCTGGCTGCGCGCGGCGCCCAGCAGGTTGCGCTGCGACACCGAACGGGTGGCCGCACCGACCGTCGCCTGCACGGCGACGACCGCGCCGAACCCGGCGACCGTGAACAGCGCACCGAAGGTGAGGCACCAGCGGGCCCACCGGGGGCTGCGGCGGCGGGCGGCGTACGTGGGCACGACCGCGATCCTGCCCCTCGCCGATGAGAAGCGGGTGAGATTCACCTGGCAGCACGCTGGACGGACCGCGCCATTAACCTTCCCGCCGCTCGGCGCCCATACGTTCGTCAGTTCGATCGCCAGCCCCCTGAGCCGAAGCAGGTCGACATGCCCACCGCACCGGACGTCAGCGTCGTGATCCCCACCTGCAACCGCCCGGAACTCGCCACCCGCGCGGTCGCCAGCGCCCTGGCGCAGACTCACCGCAACCTCGAGGTCGTCGTCGTCATCGACGGCCCGGACCAGCCCACCGCCGCGGCCCTCGCCGACATCGGCGACGACCGGCTGCGGGTGCTGGAACTGCCCGTACGCGCAAAGGCACCGAACGCCCGCAACGCCGGCGCCCGCGCCGCCCGCGGCCGCTGGACCGCGCTGCTCGACGACGACGACGAATGGCTGCCCACCAAGATCGCTCAGCAGCTCGCGCTGGCCGCGACCGCGAAGGTGGCATCGCCGATCGTCGCGACCCGGATGATCAGCCGCACCCCGCGCGCCGACAACATCATGCCGCGCCGGCTGCCCGCCCCGGGCGAACCGCTCAGCGAATACCTCACCGTGCGCCGCGGCCTGTTCTACGGCGACGGCTTCATCCAGACCTCGACCATCATGGCGCCCACCGAACTGCTGCGCCGGGTCCCGTTCACCGTCGGCCTGCGCCGCCAGCAGGAACTCGACTGGACGCTGCGGGCGCTGCGGCACGACGACGTGGAACTGCTCTACGCCGAGGAACCGCTCGTACTGTGGCATCAGGACGAAAACCGCGAACGGATCAGCCTGCAGAACCCGTGGGAGGAACAGCTCGCGTGGCTGCGAGCCAACCGCGACCTCTTCACCGCACGCGCGTACGCTGCCTTCACCATGAGTGTGCTCACATCGATGGCCGCGCCTACGCGCAGCGGCAAAGTCTTCCGGGAGTTGCTGGCCGAGGCCCGTACGCACGGCCGCCCCGGCACCATCGACTACCTCACCTACCTGCAGATCTGGATGCTGCCGCCGGCCCTGCGCCACCGGCTGCGCGACCTGCTCGTCGGCCGCCGCACCGGCGGCCAGCCGTCGGACCCAGCCGAACGCCGTCCGGCCGATGTCCACTGACCACACCCTCGTCATCTGGCGCAGCGCGATGCTGGCCGCCTCCGAGACCTTCGTCCGCAACCAGGGCGAGGCGCTGACCCGGTGGCGGCCCACCTACGTCGGCGCCACCAAGGTCGAGTCCACGTTGTCCCGGGCGACCGACCTCATCACCTACCGCGACCCGGCCGACCGCGCCGCCTTCATGCGGCTGCGCCTCACCGGCCGGTCCCGGCGCCTGCAACGCCTGCTGGCCGCGGCCCGCCCCCGGCTCGTACACGCCCACTTCGGCGGCGACGGCTGGCTGGTCAGCGACTCGGCCGCCCGGCTCGGCGTCCCGCTGATCGTCACCGTGCACGGCCACGACGTGACCCGGCAACCGCAGACCCCCGGCGCCAAGGGCCTGCGTTACCGGCGCAACCTCAAGACCGTGTTCGACCGGGCCGCGGTCGTCATCGCCGTCTCCGAGGTGATCCGGCAGAAGGCGATCCACTGGGGAGCCGACCCGGAAAAGGTGCGGGTGCACCACACCGGCGTGCCGATGCCCGCCGAGGTGCCCGGCCGGCCGAAGGACTGGGACATCACGTTCGTCGGCCGGTTCGTCGAAAAGAAAGGCACCGACGACCTGGTGGCCGCCCTCGCCGCGCTGCGGCCGGTCCGCCCGCGGGCGCTGTTCATCGGCGACGGCCCGATGCTGGAACCGATGCGCGCCGAGGCCGCGCGGCTCGGCCTGGACGCCTGGTTCCGCGGACCGCTGCCG
>Ga0070668_100000293_pt1 | contig 32901 bp, 31 predicted proteins | sample KBSS43metaG_FD_64661 | JGI IMG/M metagenome (GOLD analysis project Ga0070668, IMG submission 64661) | Switchgrass rhizosphere microbial communities from Kellogg Biological Station, Michigan, USA - KBS S4-3 metaG | ecosystem: Host-associated > Plants > Roots > Rhizosphere > Soil ...
GGACGTGCAGGGCTACGACGACATCGTCATGCTGCGCGAGATCGAGGTGGAGAGCCACTGCGAGCACCACATGGCGCCGTTCCTGGGCAAGGCCTACGTGGCCTACATGCCGACCAACCGCGTGGTCGGCATCTCCAAGATCGCCCGGGTGGTGGAGATCTTCGCGCGCCGGCTGCAGACGCAGGAGACCATGACCCAGCAGATCGCCGACGCGATCACCGACTCCTTGCGCCCCGCCGGCGTCGCCGTGCTGATCGACGCGGCCCACCAGTGCATGACCACCCGCGGCGTCCATCACCGCCACGTCACCACCATCACCACCCAGTTCACCGGGGTGTTCAAGACGGACGCCAGCCTGCGGCAGCGGTTCTTGGATTTTGTGAATAGGCGGTAAGGGCGGGCGCGCTGGGTCGATGAACCCTCTTCTCGACAGCGTCGATGCGCTACTGTCGCGCCTCCCTTCGCCAACCGGGACTTAGAGCGCAGCGTCCGTACGCTTCTCCTGGACTACGCCATGAGAGTTGAGGTGGGCCTGTCCTTTGGACGATCTGCCGCTCCGCCTCAGGCTGGCGTGGGCCAGCAAGAATCCCCCATATAGGCGCCGCCATGACGAGCCTCTTCCCCACTCTCGCCTCCAAGCAAGACCTCGAGCACGGCGACGTGCTGGCGCCGCGGTTCGACGCCGCCGGCCTGATCTGCGCGGTGGCGACCCATGCCGACAGCGGCGAGATCCTGATGGTGGCCTGGATGAACGCCGAGGCGCTGCGGCTCACCCTCGACACCGGCGAAGCCCACTACTTCAGCCGCTCGCGCAACGCGCTCTGGCATAAGGGCGCCACCAGCGGGCAGATCCAGCAGGTGGTCGAGGCCCGGATCGACTGCGACCAGGACGTCGTGCTGCTGAAGGTGCGGCCGCAGGGCGACGGCGGCGCCTGCCACACCGGCGCGCGCTCCTGCTTCTACCGGGCGATCGAGAACGGCCGGCTGGTGGAACGACCGTGAGCGCGGCGCAGGCGCTGATCGCGTTCGCGCTCGCCGCCGGCCTGCTGACCATCACACCGGGGCTGGACACTGCCCTGGTCCTGCGCGCCGCGGCCGCGGAGGGGCCGAAGCGGGCCGGGCTGGCGGCGCTGGGCGTGGCGTGCGGCTGCCTGCTGTGGGGCGCGGCGACGGCGCTGGGGCTGGCGGCGCTGCTGGCCGCCTCGGCCACGGCCTTCTCGGTGCTGAAATGGGCGGGCGCGGCCTACCTCCTGTGGCTGGGCGCGGGCCTGATCCTGAAGCCGCGCGCCAGGTTCGAGCTGGGGGCCGAGACGGCGCAGCCGGCCGGAAGCGACGGCGCCTGGTTCCGGCGGGGGCTGCTCACCAATGCGCTGAACCCGAAGGTGGGGGTGTTCTACGTGTCGTTCCTGCCGCAGTTCCTGCCGCAGGGCGTGCCGGCCGGGCCGTTCATCTTCCTGCTGGCGGCGCTGCACGCCGCCATGGGCCTGGGCTGGTTCGCCGTGCTGATCGCGGCCACGCGGCCGGTGGCGGCGGCCCTGCGCCGGACCGCCGTGGTCCGCTGGCTGGACCGGGTGACCGGCGCCGTCTTCGTGGCCTTCGGCGTCCGCCTGGCGCTGGAGCGGCGCTAGCTAGACTTCCGACAGCGCCGACAGCCCCGAACCCTCCGGCCGGGCGCGGAAACTCTTCACCGTGCGCGTGGTGAAGGATGTCGAGGTGATCGTCGACACCGCCACCATGTCCGCCCGCGCCTCCGCGCGGGTGAGGGTCAGCAGGACGTAGCCGCGCGCCATCTCGTCGCTGAACAGGACTTCCGGGTTCGCCCTGGCGTTCAGGTCGCCGGCGTTCACCCCGGGCGCGATCTCGCCGGCCCCGGGGCTGGAGATGGCGGTGGTCCCGAACTCGCACGCCACCCGCCGCCCGGCCTGGTCGTGCAGTTCGTTGGCCCAGAAGGCGTGGCTGTCGCCGGACACCACGATCGGCCGCGCGCCGGCCTGGCGCATCACGGCGTAGAGGCGCTCGCGATCCGCCGGATAGCCCTCCCACATGTCGAGGCTGAAGGGCAGGCCGAGGCCCGCGGACGTCTCCTGCCGCTCGGCCTTGCCGCGCGACGCGGTCGGAATGGCTGCGTACTGCTCGGGCGTCATCAGCCGTCGGGGGTCCGGGGTGGTGATGCGGGCCATCAGCACCTGGTTGCCCAGCACCTGCCAAGCCTGGCCGGCCTGCACGGAGCGGGCGAGCTCGGCGCCGATCCAGGCCTCCTGCGCGGCGCCCATCATCCGGCGGCCGGGGTCGTTCAGCCGGGCGCGGAAGGCCACGATGTCCGGCTTGCCGTCGACCGTGGGCAGGTCCCGCGCGAGCGTCAGCTGCTGGTCGCGACCGGTGAGCCGCGTCTCCACCATGATCAGCGCGGCGAGATCGCCGAAGCGGAAACTGCGCATCGCCGCCTCCGCCAGGCCCTGCCCCGGCGCGGGCTCCCGGATCGGCATCCACTCGTAGTAGGCCTTCAGCGCCGCGGCCTTGCGCGCGCTCCAGTCGCCCTCGTCGGGCTGATGGTTCTGGGCGCCGCCGACCCAGGTGTCGTTGGCCGACTCGTGGTCGTCCCAGACGACGATCCAGGGCGCCCGGGCATGGGCGGCCTGGAGCTGCCGGTCGGCCTTGTACTGCGCGTGCCGGCGGCGATAGTCCGCGAGGCTGACGATCTCGCGCGGCGGATCGTGCGGCCGCTCGCCCGCGACAGCCGAGTCCATGCCATAGCTGCCCGGCCCGCCGTACTCGTAGATGTAGTCGCCCAGGTGCAGCACCGCGTCCACGCGCTCCAGGTCGGCGATGGCCTGATAGGCGTTGAAGTAGCCATTGGGGTAGAGCGAGCACGAGGCGACCGCCAGGACCACGTCCTCCACCGGCCCCGTCGCCAGGGTGCGGGTGCGGCCGACGGGCGAGACCTGCCGGCCGGCCCGGAACCGGTAGAAGTAGTCCGTTCCAGGCTCCAGGCCCTGCACGTCCGCCTTGACGGTGAAGTCCCGGTCGGGCGCGGCGATGGCCACGCCCCTGGCGACGAGCCGGGCGAAACCCCGGTCGCGCGACACCTCCCAGGCGACCGGCGTCGTCGCCGGAGCTGTCAGCCGCGTCCAGACGATCACCCGGTCCTGCAACGGGTCGCCCGAGGCCACGCCGTGGTGAAAGCCGCCCGGCGAGCCTGCCTCCCCGGCGACCACGCGCGAGGAGGCTCCGAGCCCCAACAGCCCAAGAACCCCGCGCCGGTGGATCCGCATCGTCACGTCCCGCAACCTATCTCGGGCACGGGTATTAGTCCGCCAACCACCACAGGAGCGTGACAGTCGATGTCCAGCGAAGGCCTTCATGTGCCCCGGGAGAAGCTTCAGCGCCAGACGCTGAACCTGCACTACGCCATCACGTCCCTGATCGAGGAGCTGGAGGCGGTGGACTGGTATCGGCAGAGGGCCGACGACTGCGACGACCCGGCGCTGAAGGCGATCCTGCTGCACAACGCCCGCGAGGAGATCGAGCACGCCTCGATGGCCCTGGAGTGGATCCGCCGCAACGACGGCCAGTTCGCCGAGCAGCTGAGGGAATACCTGTTCACCGAGGGCTCGATCACCGGGCGCGAGGAAGCGGCCACGTCGTAAGACGGCCGCGCCGCCTCAGTTGGCGGCGTCGGGCCCACGGGCTTCGATGAGGCGGGCGAAGACGAAGGCGATGAAGGCGGGTACGGGGTGAGGATGCAGGCCATGGGGGTGACAGCCCGCATCCTCCAGCCCCTGCCCGTCCCGACCCGGGACGGGCTGTTCGGTCGACAAGGGCGCGCAGGACCGGGGGGGACGGTCCGGCTGCCCCGACGCATCGACCGTCAAGCGGCGTTGGCCGTCGGCGTCCATTCGAACCGGCCTCCAGTGCGGCCCTGCGCCGGCGCCGGCGCGCGGCGAGCGGCGCGCTGGCTGGCCCGGGGCAGGTCGATGTCGATGAGCTCCGCCAGGCGCTCGCGCGCACGGTTCACCCGGCTCTTCATGGTGCCGACCGGGCAGCCGGCGATCTCGGCGGCCTCTTCGTAGGTGAGGCCTTCGGCCACCACCAGCAGCAGGCCCTCGCGCGCCTCCTGGGTCAGCAGCTGCAGGGCGTTCAGGAGCTCGCCGTACTTCACCCGCCATTCCTGTTCGGGCTTGCACGACAGCTGGGCGGCGTACTTGCCGTCGACGTCCTGCACGGTGTGCTTCTGGGCGACGGCGGCGGTGTAGAAGGTGTTGCGCAGGATCCTGTTCAGCCAGGCGGCCATGTTGCTGCCGTCCTGGAAGCCTTCCCGGAAGCGCCAGGCCCGGACCATGGTGTCCTGGATCAGATCGTCAGCCGCGGCGCTCGAGCCGGTCAGCGCCATCGCATGTCCCCGCAACTTCGGCAGGTGGGCGATCAGCTCGGCCTTAAACGCATTCGTGTCCATGTCTCGTCCCAAAAAAGCTCGTTGCCCTCGGCAATGACTCGCACCGGGCAAAATGGGCGCCTCGGGGAGGCCCTTCTGGGCCGGAGGCGCGATTCCTTCCCCATCAGCGGTTGTTAACTATGCTGTACGCCCGGCCCTTCCCGATGCGCAGTTGCAGCGACGCTCAACGGCGTGCGCAACCGTTGCAGCCTCCGGGGCGCCTTGTGCTGCAACGGGTTGCATCTGCCACTGCAACCTCGTGCACCGTTGCGCAACGGGTTGCATTTCGGCGCAGGTTCAGGGACTCTTCGGAGCATGACTGCGCCTGACGCCTTTCCCGCCAAGCTCGACCTCGTCCTGAAGGCCCTCTCCATGAGCCGCGGGCGGCTGGCCGCCGACCTGGGCGTCGACAAGTCGCTGGTCGGCCGCTGGGCCTCCGGCGCGGTGACGCCGTCGTCGCACAGCCTGGAGAACCTGACCCGGCTGGTGTCGACCAAGCGGCCGGGCTTCACCATGCTGGACTGGGATCGCGACCTCGGCGGGGTGGCCAAGGTGTTCGGCCTGGAGCTTGCGGCCGCCCCGCCGGTCGAGGCCAGGAGCAATGGCGTCTCGGTGCGGGGGCTTCCCCTTCCCGGACTGGACATCGCCCGGATGGTCACCGAGCGCCGGGCGGCGACCTACGAGGGCTTCTGGCGCTCGACGCGGCCGTCGATCGCCATGCCGGGCAAGCTGTTCCACGACTACGGGATCATCCGTCGGAGCGCCGACGGCCTGCTGCAGTTCCAGATGGGCGGCTCGGGCCTCTTGTTCGACGGCTGGATGCTGCCGGTGGAGGGCCAGCTGTTCGCCATCCTGTTCGACACCGTCGGCCAGACGCCGGTGTTCCTGATCTTCAACGGCGTGGCGCTGCACAAGGCGACCCAGCTTGACGGCCTGATCCTGGCCGCGGCGCTGAACGCGGCGCGCACGCCGTCGGCCTATCCGGTGGTGATGGAGCGGCTGGGCGACCTGTCCGGCGACCGCGAGGCGGACGACGCGCACATGCAGGAACTGTTGATGCTCGACACCAACGCCGACGACAACACCAGCGAGAAGATCCGCAAGCACCTGATTCGCGACATCGGTCCGGACGCGGTGGCGGCCGGGACCGGCGAGCTGTTCCTGCTGTCCACCTGGGCCAACAGCATGTCGCGGGGCCTGAGCATAGGCGGGCACCTGGAAGGGTGAGCCCGCGCCCGCCCGCCGAAGCCGGCGACGACGACTTCGACCTCGCCATCGTGACGCTGGACGCCGCCGCCGCCCGGGGGCGGCTGGACAAGGCCCTGGCCGAGCACGCCCCGGAGCTGTCGCGCGGCCGCATCCAGGCGCTGATGGCCCTGGGTCTGGTCTCCCGCGACGGCGCGGTCCTGCGCGACGCCTCGGCCAAGGCGGCCGCGGGGGACTACGCCCTGCTGATTCCGCCGGTGGAGCCGGCCGAGCCGCAGGCCCAGGCGATCGCGCTCCACGTCCTCTATGAGGACGAGGACCTGATCGTGGTGGACAAGCCCGCCGGCATGGCCGCGCACCCGGGGCCGGGCACCCCCGACGGCACCCTGGTCAACGCCCTGCTGCACCATTGCGGGACGAGTCTCTCGGGCATCGGCGGCGTCGCGCGGCCGGGGATCGTGCACCGCCTGGACAAGGACACCTCCGGCGTCCTGGTGGCCGCCAAGAGCGATGCGGCGCACCGCGGCCTGGGTGAGCTGTTCGCCCGCCATGACATCGAGCGCGAGTACGTCGCCCTGACCCGCGGCGCGCCCTCGCCGGCGGGCGGGACGATCGAGGGCCGCATCGCCCGCTCCTCCCACGACCGCAAGAAGATGGCCGTGGTGCGGACCGCCGGGCGAGAGGCGGTCACCCACTATGCGGTGGCGCGCGCCTTCGGGCCGGCGGGGCGTCCGCTGGCGGCCCGCGTCGCCTGCCGGCTGGAGACCGGCCGCACGCACCAGATCCGCGTCCACCTGGCCTCGCGCGGGGCGCCGGTGCTGGGCGACGCCGTCTATGGCTCCGGGCCGCCGGCGCTGGCCGTGCGCGCGGCGATGGCCGAAGCGGGGCTGCGGCGCCAGGCGCTGCACGCGGCCGTACTGGGCTTCGTCCATCCCGTGACCCGACAGCCCCTGCGCTTCGAAAGCCCCCTTCCCGCCGACATGGCCGCGCTCGAGGCGAGGCTGCGGGAGCTCTGAGCCCCGAGCTTTCCTGTCTTCGAATTAAGGTTTCATCGTCCGGCTGGCCTTGAAGGCGCCCCGATTTCGGCCTAAATAACCAACCATTCTAGTGGGACTTTCCATACCTCCCGCCGCGAAGCGCGGCCTTTCGCACCCCGCAACCAATCCCCATCTGGGACGGTTGGTGAGGGCGAGGGGTTCTGCGTGCGCGGCGCGCGGCCCGGACGTCCGGAAAAGGGGATAAAGCCATGGCCGCGAACCTGAACGCGATCGCCGTGATGTCGCCTGAGGGCGGCCTCAGCCGTTACCTGTCGGAAATCCGCAAGTTTCCGATGCTGGCCAAGGACCAGGAGTTCATGCTCGCCAAGGCCTGGCGCGAGCATCAGGACCCGACGGCGGCGCACCAGCTCGTCACCTCGCACCTGCGCCTGGTGGCCAAGATCGCCATGGGCTATCGCGGCTATGGCCTGCCGATCGGGGAAGTGATCTCCGAGGGCAATGTCGGCCTGATGCAGGCGGTGAAGAAGTTCGAGCCGGACAAGGGCTTCCGCCTGGCGACCTACGCCATGTGGTGGATCCGCGCCTCGATCCAGGAATACATCCTGCGGTCCTGGAGCCTGGTGAAGATGGGCACCACCGCGGCGCAGAAGAAGCTGTTCTTCAACCTGCGCAAGGCCAAGAGCGAGATCTCGGCCCTGGAGGAAGGCGACATGCGCCCCGACCAGGTGCATCAGATCGCCACCCGCCTGGGCGTGCTGGACGAAGAAGTGATCTCGATGAACCGCCGGCTCTCCGGCCCGGACGCCTCGCTGAACGCCCCGCTGCGCTCCGACAGCGAGAGCGAGTGGCAGGACTGGCTGGCCGACGACACCACGCCCAGCCAGGAAAGCGTGGTGGCGGAGGCCGAGGAGCGCTCGATCCGCATGACCTTGCTGGAAGCCGCGATGACCGAGCTCACCGACCGCGAGCGGCATATCCTCACCGAGCGGCGGCTGAAGGACGAGCCCACCACCCTGGAGACCCTGGCCGGCGAATACGGCGTCAGCCGCGAGCGGGTGCGCCAGATCGAGGTGCGGGCGTTCGAGAAGCTGCAGAAGTCGATGAAGTCGGCGGCGGAAGAGCGGAACCTGCTGGACGCCTAAGTGCGAGCGTCCTGAACCGGGGATCGCGCGCCCTGAGCTCGCGGACGATCGCCTGGGCGATCGCCTGGGCGCCGCGGGCGTCCGGGTGGCGGTTGCCTGGCAGGCGCCAGGCGGGATCCAGCGGAACCAGCACATAGGGTAGCCCGGCGGCGTCCAGCACGCGCCGGCGCAGCGCCCGTTCGGCCAGGCTCTCGCGCCGCGGCTGGGGCACGACCACCAGGAAGGCGGCGCCGCGGGCGCGGGCCATGGCGGCGCTGGCCGTCAGGACCTCGCGCGTCATGGCGACCCCGCGGTCGATCTCGGCCTGCGTCCGATAGGGCGCGGCCCGCCGCAGGATCTGGACCAGGCGCAGGCTGCGGTCGGGCGGGGCTAGGGTGAGCCCGGGGGTCAGGTGCGGCCGGTCGGTGTCGAGGTTGCGCGCGAAGATCGAGGGCATCACCAGGAAGACCACCGCCGCCGGCCGCTGGAACGCCGGCCAGACGCGCCGCAGCCGCAGGTAGGACTGGTCGGTCCCGTAGCCCTCGACGCCCAGGTTGGCGCTCTGCAGGCCCGTGGCCGCCTCCACCTGGGCCGGAATGGTCTGCGCCCAGTCCAGCCCCTGGCCCAGCATGAAGGACTCGCCTGCGAAGAGGATCGTCGGCCGCGACGGGTCCACCGGCCGATCGCCGCGCGCCACCCGGAAGCCGGCGGGATCCAGGGCGTAGGCGACCCTGCGGCCGGCCGGCGCGCCATAGGCGGTGCGCCCCGGCGCATAGTCCCAGCCCAGCACGGGATCCGGCCGCCGCAGGGGCTCGCGGCCGGTGTCGATCCTCTGCAGATCCAGGCCTGGCGCCAGCCGCAGGATGAGCTCGCTGGCCCCCAGGGCGAGCGCCACGGCGACAAGAGTCGGCGCCGCGCGCCCCAGCGCCTGGGCGACGGTGCGGCGGGCGAAAATCCGCCCGGCCAGCGCCCGTCCGGCGGTCAGCGCGACGACGCCGGCGAACGCCGCGGCGAGTCTCACAATCAGGAGCGTCCGGAGCTGGGTTTCTCGCGGGTGGTGGAACGAGGGCGTTAAATGCCGGTCCATCCAGGCTGCGTCGGCGCACGCGGCCCAGAGGAGCAACGCTAGGCCAAGCGCTGCGACCAGAGCCTGCGCCACGAGCTGACGACGGGCCATAGGGTCAGGGTTTTTTCGCCTCAGGGCGGGATCCTCCCGACGCCAAGGTAGCAAACCGGGGAGCAGGGTCGATTGCATGTTCAACCCCATGGCGCCGCTTCACCGCTGGGTCTGGCGGAACCCGCGACGACGCGCGCTGAACCTGCTGCGGTTCGCCGAGGTGGAGGCGGACGGCGGGCGCGACCTGGTGCGGGCCGCGGAACTGACCGCCGATCCGATCCTGCGGCGAAGCTTCCTGATCCATGCGGCCGACGAACAGCGCCACGCGGACCTGTTCCGCCAGCGGGGCCTGCAGCTGCTGCGCACGACCGCCGCCCGGCCCGGCGAAGCCGCCAGCGCCGACTGGATGGCGCCGGGCGAGCGCGGCCTGGACGACCTGCGGGTGGAGTCCGAGCGGGAAGGCGCGCTGCTGGCGTTCCTGCACCTGTCCGAAAAGGCCGCGGCGCGCGAATTCGCGGCCTATGCGCAGGTGCTGTCCGCCGACCCGCAGACCCGCGCGGTGTTCGAGGCGGTGATGCGCGATGAGACCTTCCACATGAGGTACACTCACGGACAGCTGCGGCGCGTGGCGCGCAGTCCCGACGCCCTTATCTGGCGCGCCCGGCTCGTGCGGCTCTGGAAAGCCTATCTGCGCCTGGCCGGGGCGCTCGCCGAACTGATCGCCTCGGTGATCCTCACCGTGCAGTTCTACGTCCTGCTGCCGGCCTTCGCCCTGGCGGCCCGACAACAGGCGCGGCGCGTTCCGGACGGCTGGAGCGCCATCGCGCCGGAGCGCAACGGCGCCCTGGACCGGCAGTACTGATGAACATCCTCGGCATCTCCGCGCACTATCACGACTCCGCCGCCGCCCTGGTGGTGGACGGCCTGCCGGTCGCCGCGGTCCAGGAGGAGCGGCTGTCGCGGCGCAAGAACGACGCCGCCTTCCCCTTAAGCGCCGTCGAGTGGTGCCTGGAGGCGGCCGGCCTGGAGCCCGAGGCGCTCGACGCCGTGGTGTTCTACGAGCGGCCGATGCTCAAGTTCGACCGCATCCTCACCTGCGGCCTGCGGGCCTGGCCGCAGGGGCGCAAGGCCTTCGCCCGGGCCATGAAGAACGCCCTGGGCGAGAAGCTGTGGGTGCGCGGCCAGATCAGCGCGCAACTGGGCGTCGCCCCGAAGAAGATCCTGTTCACCGAGCACCATCAGTCGCACGCGGCGGCCGCCTTCCTGACCGCGCCGACGCGGCGGGCGGCCATCCTGACGGCGGACGGGGTCGGCGAATGGGCGACCCTGACCGTCGGCGAGGGCGAGCGCGGTCCGCGCCTGCCGACGCAGATCAGCCTGACCCATGAGGTGCGCTATCCGCACTCGCTGGGGATGTTCTATTCCACCTTCACCGCCTTCCTCGGCTTCCGGGTGAACGAGGGCGAATACAAGGTGATGGGCCTGGCCTCCTATGGGCGCCCGGTCTTCGCCGACGAGGTGCGCAAGCTGATCGCCCGCACGGCGGACGGCGCCTTCGCCCTGGACCTCTCCTATTTCGAGTACCAGACCACGGCGGCGCGCTCGTTCTCGCGGCGGTTCACCGACCTGTTCGGCCCGCCCCGCAGCCCCTACGCGCCGATCGACCTCAGCACCGAGGCCGGCCGCCGCTGGGCCGACATCGCCGCCAGCGCGCAGGTCGCGCTCGAGGACCTGCTGGTGGACCTGACCCGCGACCTGCATCGCCGGACGGGCCTGCCGGACCTGTGCCTGGGCGGCGGCGTGGCCCTGAACGGGGTGGCGAACGCGCGCATCCTGCGCGAGTCCGGCTTCGAGCGGCTGTTCGTGCCGCCGGCCCCCGGCGACGCCGGCTGCGCCCTGGGGGCCGCGCTCTACGCCGACCGCATCCACTTCGGCAATCGCGACCGGGACGTCCCGGACCATCCGTTCTGGGGGCCCGAGGCGGACGGCCGCGAGCTGGCGCGGATCGCCCGGGAGGACGGCCTGCCGGTCACCGAGCTGGACGACGCGGCGCTGATCGAACAGACCGCCGATGATCTGGCCGCCGGGCGGGTGGTGGGCTGGATGGAGGGCGCGCTCGAGCTCGGGCCCCGGGCGCTCGGCCACCGCAGCCTGCTGGCGTCGCCGCAGGATGCGGCCGTGCGCGACCGGCTGAACCGGGACGTGAAATACCGCGAGGCGTTCCGCCCCTTCGCCCCCGTGGCGCCGGCCGAGACCGCGGACCGCTATTTCGAGCTGCCGCCCGGGGGCGCACGGCTGGCGCGGTTCATGTCGGGCGTGTTCCCGGTGCGGCCGGAATGGCGCGAGCGGCTGGCGGCGGTGACCCACGTGGACGGCACCGCGCGGCTGCAGGTGCTGGACCGGGAGATGGCGCCGCGGCTGCACGACCTGCTGCAAGCGTTCGGGCGCCGCACCGGCGTTCCGGTGCTCCTGAACACCTCGTTCAACCTGGCCGGCGAGCCGATCGTGAACCGGGCGGCCGAGGGCTATTCGACCTTCCGGCGTTCGGGCGTGGACGTGCTGGTCGCCGGCGGCGCGCGGGTGGTGAAGCGCGCGCTCGCATCCGCTGAGAGCCTGGAGGAGGAGACCGCATGATCCGCAAGCGTGGCCGCATGCATCGGCAGATGATCGTGCTGGGCAGCATCGCCGGGTCGACCGCGTCGCTGGCTCAGGGCCTGTGGCGCGGCGGCTCCGGCCGGCGCTGGCTGATCCCGCTGGCGGTGTTCCTGTGCGTCACCGGCGCGGCCCTGGTGCTGGCCGTCGCCGTGGAGGCCGTCGCGCCGTTCGTCTACGCGATCTTCTGATCCGTGCGGGCGCTGCGGGAGCTGCTGGCCTGCCCGGCCTGCGGGGGCGGCCTCGGGGACGGCTGGACCTGCGTGGCCTGCGGCGGCGCCTATCGCGCAGACGGGCCGGTCCCGGACCTGCGCCTGGAAGCCGATGCGCGGACGGAGGCGGTTCGAGCGTTCTACGAGGTCGCCCCCTTCCCCGGCTATCCGCCGAACGACAGCCTGGCCTGGCTGCGCGCCCGGGCGGAGCGCAGCGACTTCGCCCGCCAGCTCGACCAGGCGATCCCGGGGGATGCGCGGATCGTCGAGGTGGGCTGCGGCACCGGCCAGATGAGCCTCTATCTGGCGCGCGCCGACCGGCTGGTGATCGGGGCGGACCTGACCCGCGCCTCCCTGGCGCTGGCCGCCGAGGCGGCCGGGCGGTTCGGGGTGGAGCGGGCGCTGTTCGTGGAGACCGACCTGCGCCGGCCCGGCCTGAAGCCTGGGGCCTTCGACGTGGTCTACTGTTCCGGCGTGCTGCACCACACGCCCGACCCGCGGGCCTCGTTCCGCAGCCTGGCGCGGCTGGCGCGGCCCGGCGGGATCATCGTGCTGGGGCTCTATAACGCCGTGGCGCGGCTTCCCCTGCGCCTGCGCCGCGGGATCGCCCGGCTGACCGGGAACCGCTGGATCCCGTGGGATCCGGTGCTGCGCGAGCGTACGGGCGAACCGGCTCGGCGCGAGGCCTGGCTGCGCGACCAGTACCGGCATCCGGAGGAGCATCGCCACACTCACGGCGAGGTGCTTCGCTGGTTCGCGGAGAACGAGGTCGACTACCTGCGCGCCTATCCGAGCACGGTGCTGGGCGACGAGGGCGAAGACCTGTTCGCTCCGGCGGACGACCAGTGGCCGCTGGAGGCCTGGCTGGCGCAGCTCTCCTGGATGGCCACGCTGGGACGCGAGGGCGGGCTCTTCGTGATGATCGGCCGCCGTCGCCTCGCGGGCGGCGAGGCGCCGAAGGTTCAGGCCGCTTCGACGTCGTCGCGGCCAGTGTCGGCCGGCATCAAGGCCAGTAGCGCGGCGGCATGCTTGGCCACTTCGCCCGGCAGCAGCGGCTGGGCGGCGGCGCCGGCCAGATAGCGCTGGAAGTCGCCGGTGGCCGTCGACAGCTTGACGTCGGCCACGGCCACGGCGGCGCGCTGCAGTTCGGCGGCCTGAGCCTGCATCGAGCGCATGGCTTGGACGGGATCGTGCCCCACCGCGGCGACCGCGGCCTTGAGGATCTTCAGCGCCTGGAGGATGCGGGCGGTGTCCGGGGTGTCACGCGTGTCCGAGCGACGCTTCAGGGGGCCGGTGTAGTCGCCGGAATTGAACCGGCGCCGGTCGGGGCCGATGTAGACCACCGCCTCGATCCAGTCGCGCGGGCGCATGGTCACGGCTTCCAGGCGGCGCAGCAGGTCCTTCGTCGTGAAAGGCTTGCGCAGGAACTCGTGCACGCCGGCGTCGCGGGCGGCGAGAATGCCGGCGGCGGTGGCGGTCGCGGTCACCATGATCACCGGCGTCTGGCGGCAGACCAGATGGCTGCGGCGCAGCGTGCGGGTGAATTCGCAGCCGTCGAGCCCGGGCCCCGCCATCTCGACGAAGATGACCTGGGGATCGACGCTCTGAGCCATCCCCATGGCCTTGGCGACCGTGGGGCTGGTCCAGATCTGCGAGCGGGCGATATTTCGCATCAGCTCGGAGATCAGCCGCGCGCCCTGCGGCTGGGGATCAACGATCATCACCCGCTGCAGCATGGGAACCATGCGCTGGACGGTCTTGTAGTCTTCGTTGAACACCGAGGCCCGCTCCAAATCCTGGGCGAGGATGCTCCTGTTTCGTAAAGATCGACTTGACGGCCTCAGCCGTGGAACGGGTCGCGCATCAGGATGGTGTCGTCCCGTTCGGGGCTGGTGGAGAGCAGGGCCACCGGCGCGCCGATCAGCTCCTCGATCCGGCGGACGTACTTCACGGCGGCGCCCGGCAGATCCTTCCAGGTGCGCGCGCCCCGGGTGGTCTCGCCCCACCCCTCCATCTCCTCGTAGACCGGGGTCAGGCCGCTCTGCGCCTTCAGCCCGGCGGGCAGATAGGCCACCGGCTGGCCGTCCAGCAGGTAGCCGGTGCAGATCTTCAGCGTCGGCAGGCCGTCCAGCACGTCCAGCTTGGTGAGGGCCACGCCGCTGATCCCGTTCAGCATCGCCGACTGGCGCACCAGCGCCGCGTCGAACCAGCCGCAGCGACGGCTGCGCCCGGTGACGGTCCCCACCTCGCGGCCCACGTCGCCCAGGTGCTTGCCGACTTCGTCGAACAGCTCGGAGGGGAACGGCCCCTCGCCGACGCGGGTGGTGTAGGCCTTGACGATGCCCAGCACATAACCTGGCCCCTTGGGCCCCAGGCCCGAGCCGGCCGCGGCCTGGCCGGCCACGGTGTTGGACGAGGTCACATAGGGGTAGGTGCCGTGGTCGACATCCAGCAGCGCCCCCTGCGCGCCCTCGAACAGCACCCGGCGGCCCGCCTTCACCACCTCGTCGAGCAGCAGCCAGGCGGGACGGGCGTAGGGCAGCACCTTGGGCGCCAGGGCCTCCAGTTCGGCCAGCAGCGAGGCGGCGTCCACCTGCGGCAGGCCGAGGCCCCGGCGCAGGGGCTCGTGGTGGGAGAGCAGGCGGTCGATCTTGGCCTCCAGCGCCTCGCGGTCGGCGAGGTCGGCCACGCGGATCGCCCGGCGGCCGACCTTGTCCTCATAGGCGGGACCGATGCCGCGGCCGGTGGTGCCGATCTTGTTCTGGGCCGCGGCCTCGCGCGCCTGGTCGAGATCGCGGTGGATGGGCAGGATCAGGCAGGCGTTATCGGCCAGAACCAGCAGCTCCGGCGTGATCTCCACGCCCTGGCCGCGCAGGGTCTCGATCTCGCCCAGCAGGTGCCAGGGATCGACCACCACGCCGTTGCCGATGATCGACAGCTTGCCCTGCACCACGCCGGACGGGAGCAGCGAGAGCTTGTAGGTGCGGTCTCCCACCACCAGGGTGTGGCCGGCGTTGTGGCCGCCCTGGAAGCGCACCACGACGTCAGCGCGGTTGCACAGCCAGTCGACAAGCTTGCCCTTGCCCTCGTCGCCCCACTGGGCGCCGATCACCGTCACATTGGCCATTTGGATATGGGTTCCCGCCTGCCGCGCGGATCCAGCCGCCCTTCGACAGGCTCTCGGCGGCGGGACGTGAGAAAGGTTTTCCGCGGAGGCTTCGCCTCGCACGCGTGGGCCTGTAGAGCATTTGCGCATCCGCGCCGTCAATCCCCCGCCGGTCGCCCAGGGACGGTTCACGACGGCTTCGGCCGCTGCAATGCAGTATAAGACTGTCGCCAGACGTTCGCAGTCGCGGTATGAAGGCGTTCCATGAACCTCCCGCGCTTCCACATCGCTTTCCCGGTGCGCGACCTGGAGGAGGCGCGCGCCTTCTACGGCGAGCTGCTGGGCTGCCCGGAGGGCCGCCGCAGCGACGATTGGATCGACTTCAACCTCTACGGCCACCAGATCGTGGCCCACCTGTCGCCGGAGGCGCTGGAGCCGGACGCCGTCAGCATGGTCGACAGTGAGCCGGTGCCGGTGCGCCACTTCGGCGTGATCCTGTCGATGAGCGCCTGGTCGCGCCTGGCGGAAGGCTTGCGCGACAGCGGAATCGAGTTCCTGATCCCGCCGCAGATCCGATTCCAGGGCCAGCCCGGGGAGCAGGCGACGATGTTCTTCCGCGATCCCAGCGGCAACGCGCTCGAATTCAAGGCCTTCGCCGACGACGCCATGGTCTTCGCCCATTGAGCGTGACGATCGACGAGGTGCGGGCCGCCGCCGGGCGGCTGGCGGGCCATGCCGTGCGCACGGCGCTCATCGAGAGCCCGGCGCTGAACGAACGCGCGGGCGGCCGCGTGCTGATCAAGCCCGAAACGCTGCAGAGGGTCGGCGCCTTCAAGTTCCGGGGCGCCTACAACCGCCTCGTCCAGCTGTCGCCCGAGCAGCGGCGCGGCGGCGTGGCGGCCTTTTCCTCCGGCAACCACGCCCAGGGGGTGGCGCTGGCCGCCCGGCTGCTCGGCATGCCGGCGGTGATCGTCATGCCGGCCGACGCCCCGGTGGTGAAGGTGGCGGCGACCCGCGGCTACGGGGCCGAGATCCGCTTCTATGACCGGGCGCGCGACGATCGCGAAGCGCTCGCCGCCGGGATCGCGGCCGAGCGCGGGGCGGTGGTGGTTCCGGCCTTCGACGACGAGCATATCATCGCCGGCCAGGGGACTGTGGGCCTGGAGCTGGTCGAGGAAGCGCGCGCGCTGGCCGGCGGGCTGGACCTCGCCGCCTATCCGGTCGGCGGCGGCGGGCTGATCGCGGGCGGCAGCATCGCCATCAAGGCGCTCTCGCCGGCGACCGAGGTCTGGGGCGTGGAGCCGGCGCTGTTCGACGACACCCGCCGCTCGCTGGCGGCCGGCGAACGGCTAGGCGTCGCGCCGGGAAGCCGCTCGCTGTGCGATGCGCTGGAATCGCCGGCTCCGGGCAAGATCACCTTTCCGATCGTCCAGGCGAACGTCAGCGGCGTGGCCACCGTGACCGACGCCGAGGTCGCCGAGGCCATGCGCTACGCCTTCTCCACCCTGAAGCTGGTGGTGGAGCCCGGCGGGTCCGTGGCCCTGGCCGCCCTGCTCGCCGGCAAGCTGGAGGCGCGCGGGCGCACCGTCGGGATCGTGCTCTCCGGCGGCAACGTGGACCCGGAGCTGTTCGCCCGGGTGATCCGCGGCGAGCTCTAAGCCGCCGGCGGCTGCGCCGGCCGCAGGCCGCGGTACATCTCGGCCCAGGCCGCCCCGAAAAGAGCGCTGACGAAGGTCGAGAAGAGCGCCGCGCCGATCGCGACGCCGAACCAGAAGCCGTATCCGAGGCGCGTGAGGTCGGGGAACGCCTTGGCGCCCGGCGCGCCGAACAGCTCCTGCAGGGGGATCACGGCGTTGGCCGCCGCGATCGCCGCGCCGAACAGGACCATCTGGACCACCCAGACGATCACGCCCAGGGCCAGGGCCACCCAGAACATCTTCAGCGCGTGACCGCGCGTGAGCGCCCAGGACTCCGGCAGGATGAAGGTGTTCTCGGAGAAGCTCATCACCGGCGCCATCGAGATCCGCAGGACGGCCCAGGTCCCGACCCCGATGGCGACGACCATCGCCACCGGGATCAGCCAGTAGAGAGCCTGGACGTGCGCCAGGGCGGCGACGCCCGCGATCACGCCGATCGGAAGAATCAGGGCCATGCCGGCGAAGGGCAGCGCCACGGTCAGCAGCAGCGTCACGAGACCGAGCCAGAGCTCCCGCGATCCCAGCCGGAGATAGAAGAAGCTCTTCTCCTCGAGGCCCAGGGCGGCGCGATAGACGGCGGCGGTGACGAGCGTCGTGCTGACAGTTCCCGAGAGGAAGAAGACCGGCTGGATCCGCATCATCCGCGCCTGCATCTGGAACATCTCGGCGCTCGGGCCCGCGCCCGGGCTCTCCGGCGCCAGGCGGGCGAGGTCGCCGACGGACGCGAACAACTGGGAAAAGGCCCATAGCTGGGGCAGGACGCCGATCAGCATCAGCGTGAGCGTCCAGGCCAGGAAGGCGACCGGCCGCCGCGCGATCAGCCGAAATCCGGCGCCGATGGCGCCGCCCGCCGAAAAGCCGGTCATCGCGTGTCCCCCGCTCGTCGCGGGAGCATAGGCGCCGAACCTGGATGCAGCCTAGAGGCGGTCCTCCGGCGCCGGCTCGCGCTGCGCCTCCCGGGGCGTCACCAGGCGGGCGAGCCTGGGGCGAAGCCAGGTTTCGAAATCGTCGACGAACTCGTACACCACCGGCACCAGCACCAGGGACAGGAGCGTCGAGGTGATCAGGCCGCCGATCACCGCCACCGCCATGGGCTGGCGGAACTCGGCCCCCTTCTCCAGGGCGAGCGCGGTGGGCAGCATGCCCGCGGCCATGGCGACGGTGGTCATGACGATCGGCCGCGCCCGCTCGCGGCAAGCCTCGATCAGGGCGTCGTGCTGGGACATGCCCTCGCGCTCGCGCTCGATGGCGTATTCGACCAGCAGGATCGAGTTCTTCGCGGCCAGGCCCAGCAGCATCAGGAACCCGATCAGCGACGGGATCGAGAGCGACAGGTTGAAGGCGAGGAGTCCCAGGAAGGCCCCGCCGACGGCGAGCGGAAGCGCCGAGAGGATCACCGCCGGCTTGAAGAAGCTGCGGAACAGCAGCACCAGCACGCCGTAGATCATCGACACCCCGGCGAAGATCGCCACCAGGAAGCCGCCGAACATCTCCTGCATGGCTTCCTGGTCGCCGATCGCCGAGGGGCGCACCCCGGCAGGCAGGTTCTTCATGATCGGCAGTTCGTTCACAGCCTTCTGGGCCTGGCCCATCTCGGCGCCGTTGAGCTCGGCCTGGATGGTGATCTGGCGCTGGCGGTTCAGCCGATCGATCCGGCCGGGCCCGGCCTGGAAGGTGATGTCGGCCACGGATTCGAGGGTGGTGGTTCCCCCCGACGCCGTCGGGACGCGCAGCGAGCGGATGCGGTCGAGATCGGCGCGGGCGGAGGCGGGCAGGCGAATGCGGATGGGGATGCGGCGCTCCCCTTCGTTGTACTTGGCCACGTTCGCGTCGATGTCGCCGACGGTGGAGACACGCGCGATGGTGGCGATGGCGTCGGGCGACACGCCCAGGCGCGCCGCCTCGTCCGGCTTCGGGCGGATGATGATCTCGGGACCGACCGGCGGGTTGGAGGGCCTGGGGTCCGACAGCTCCGGGACCCGGCGCATCTGGCGTTCGAGCTCCAGGGCGGCGTGCGCCAGGTTGGCGGGATTGTCGCCGGTGAGGATCTGCTGGTAGCCGGCCGATCCCTGGGAGCCGAGAAAGGTCAGGCGCGCGTCCGGAATGGCGCGCAACGCCCCGCGCAGGCGGCTTCGCAACTCGTCGCCCGAGGCCTTGCGATGCGGATCGAGGAGAATGGTCGCCGTTCCGGTGCGCAGGTCGCCGCCGCCGCCGCCGCCGGACCCCGGCCCGAAGTTCGAGACGGTGGACCCCACCTGGACGAAGACGTTCGTCACCTCCGGCGTCTTGCGGAACAGCGCGTCGATACGCCGGGCGGTGTCGTCCATATCGGCCGCGGTGGCTCCGGGCGGCCCCTGGATGTTCACATAGATGTAGTCGGGGTCGCCGGCCGGCTGGAACCCCTGGGGCAGCAACGGGACCAGCGCGACCGACGCGAAGAACACCAGGCCGCCGACGATGAAGGCCACGATCCGGTGCGCCAGCACCCAGTCCAGGACGTTGCGGTAAACGCCCTCGAACGGCTTGCGCGGGTGCGCTTGCCCGGTCGGTTTCAGCAGATAGGCCGCCATCAGCGGCGTGACCAGCCGCGCGACCACCAGCGAGAACAGCACCGCCACCGAGACCGTCAGGCCGAATTCCTTGAAGAACTGCCCCGGAATGCCCGGCATGAAGCTGACGGGCGTGAAGACCACGACGATGGCCATGGTGGTGGCGACCACGGCCAGGCCGATGGCGTCGGCGCCGTCCAGCGCGGCCTGATAGGGCCGCATGCCACGGGCGATGCGCTTTTCGATGTTTTCGATCTCGACGATGGCGTCGTCGACCAGGATCCCGACGACGAGGGTCAAGGCCAGCAGCGTCACCACGTTCAGCGAGAAGCCCGCCAGCTTCATCACGAAGAAGGTCGGGATCAGCGAGATCGGCATGGCGATCGCGGTGATCATGGTCGCCCGCCAGTCGCGCAGGAACAGGAAGACCACCAGCGCCGCCAGCAACATGCCCTCGGCCAGCACATGCTCGGTGGCCCGGAAGCTGGCGCGGGTTTCGTCCACCGACGATGAGATCTTCGAGAACGTCACGCCGGGATGGGCCTTCTCCATCTCGGCCAGCTTGGCCACCACCGCGTCCTCGGCGACCACGTCGCTGGCTTCCTTGGTCTTGGAGACCTGGAATCCCACCACCGGACGGCCGTTGAACCGCGCGAAGCCACGCACCTCCGAGGCGCCGTCGCCCACGTCGGCCACGTCGGACAGCTTTACGAATCCGCCCGTTCCCGTGGGGATGGTGAGGTCGCGGAGCTGCGCCAGGGTCGCCGCCGAACCCAGCACCCGCACGGTCTGCTCGCGGCCGCCGACCTGGGTCCGACCGCCGGGCGCGTCGGTCTGGAAGCCGCGCAGGGCGTCGTTCACCTGGCTGGCGGTGAGGCCGCGGGCGGCGAGGCGATCCGGGTCGATCAGCACGTTGATCTCGCGCGAGACCCCGCCCACCCGGCTCACCTGGGCGACGCCCTTGGCGCCCTGCAGCACGCGCGCCACCGTGTCGTCGACGAACCAGGACAGTTGCTCGTCGCTCATGGCGGGGGCTGCGACGGCGTAGGTCAGGATCGGGATGGCGGAGTCGATCTCCACCTGCTGGATCGTCGGCTCGTCGATGTCGCGCGGCAGGCTGGCCCGCGTCGAGTCGATCTTCGAGCGAACCTCGTCGGTCTTCTTCTGGACGTTTTCGCCGATCTCGAACTCCATCGAGGTGGTCGAGACGCCCTGGGTCACCACCGAGGTGATGTTCTTGACCCCGCTGACGCCGGCCACGGCGTCCTCCACCGGCCGGGTGATCTGGGTCTCCATCTCCCCCGGCGCAGCGCCGTTCTGGGTCACGGTGACGGCGACGATCGGGAACTGGATGTTGGGGAACTGTTTGATCGGCAGCCCCATGTAGGCGATCACGCCGCCCAGCACCAAGCCGATGAACAGCACCGCCACCGGAACCGGGTTGCGGATCGCCCAGGCGGAGATGGCGAAGCGGCGCTCGCTCATTTCCGGGTCGCCGGCGCCGGCCCGGCCGCAGAGGCCGGACCTTCCACGGGGCGAACCAGGTCCCCATCCATCATCAGCGCGGCCGCAGCCGCCACGACCCGGGTCCCGGGCGGCGGCCCCTTGACGAGCTGGACCATGCCGCCGCCCCGCTGGCCGGCCTGGACCATCACCCGCTTCACGCGATTGTCGGCGCCCACGACCATCACGCTGGCCCCATCGGCGTCATAGCGGATCGCCGCCTCGGGCACGGCGGGCGCGAGGCTCGAGGCGTCGGCGAACACCGCGCGGCCGAAGCCGCCGGCCCGGATGTCGGCGCGCACGGGCAGGCGCACGCGCACCGCGCCGAGCTTGGTCTGGGCGTTCACCTGCGGGCTGACCAGCCGCACGACGCCGTGCGCCGTCCCGCCGCCAGGCAGGGTGACCTCGGCGGTCTGGCCGGCGCGGATCTTGGCCAGGTCGCTCTCGGAGAGCTGGGCCTGCAGCTCGATCTGGCCGTCGCGCGCCAGGCGGAACCAGGGGGAGGCGCCGGCGGCGGAGATGTCGCCGGGCCGGACGGTGCGCTCCAGCACCAGGCCGGAAACCGGGGCGGTGACGATCAGCTTGCCGGCGCGGGTGCGGATATCGCGGGCGGCGGCGGCCTGGGCTGCGGCGTTGGCGCGGGCCGAGCGGGCCTGGAAGCGGCGCTGCTCGATCTGCTCCTGGGAAAGGATCCCTTCGTTGTCGAGGCCCTTGACGCGGGCGGCCTGCGACTCGGCCTGCTCGGCCTGCACCTCCGCCTGGGCGGCCAGCGCCGTCTGCTGGGCGAGCTGGGCGTTGATCAGCGCCGCGTCGAGCTGGGCCAGCGGCTGGCCGGCGCGCACGAAGGCGCCCTCCTCCACCAGCACGCGGGCGACGCGATAGCCCGTGACCTCCGGCACGACGGCGGCCTCCTCGCGGGGGATCAGGTCGCCGGAGGCGGCCAGGGCGCCGGTCACCGGCCGCGTCTCGACCCGCACCACGCGGACGCTGCGCGCCTGCTCCGCCTCGCTCTGCGCAGGGGGCGGCGGCTTGCGGCATCCGGCGAGGCTCACGGCCGCGACCAGGGCGAGCGCCAGTATCCGGGGCGAATGGCGAGGCTTCATGCGCGTCATCTCATCGAGCCCGGGCGTCGGCGGACAGCGCGGAGGCCGGCCAGCCGCCGCCCAGGGCCTTGTAGGTCTGCACCGCCCGGCGCAGGGCCTGAACCTGGACGGTGGTGAGTTGGGTGCGGGTCGCCCGCCAGGACTGCTCGGCGGACAGCGCCGCCTCGAGGTCGTCGAGCCCCATGGCGTAGCGGGTGCGCGCCGCCTCGTAGGCGCGGCGGCCGCGGGTCTCGCCGTCGGCGAGCAGGATGGCGCGGCGGCGGTCGGAGTCCAGGCGCACGAGGGCGCCCTCGGCCTCGCCGAAGGCGGTCTGCACCGCCTTCTCGTAGGCGATCACCGCCTGTTCGGTCCGCGCGTTCTGGGCCTTCAGGTCGTAGAGCAGCTTGGGGATCGACAGGATCGGCTGCGAGACGTCGCCGCCGATGGTCCAGGTCTGGGTGGTCGAGGAAAACCCGGGCTGCACGATCTTCGCCCAGCCGAGGCCGGGGGTCAGGGTGAAGGTGGGGAAGAACTCCAGCAGCGACAGGTCCGAGCGCCCGGCCGCCGAGGCGACCCGCGCCTGGGCCTCGCGCACGTCCGGCCGGCGCGCCAGCAGTTCGCTGGGGACGCTGGCCGGGACCGGCGGGACCGCCTCGACGCCGGCGACGATCGCAAGGCTGGCGGTGGGTTGCGCGCCCTGGCCCATGAGGACCAGCAGGGTGCGCTTGGCGGCCTGCAGCTCGGCCTCCAGGGAGGCGGCCTGACTCTGCGCCTGGGCGAGGTCGCCGGCCACCCGGTCGGCGTCCGAGGACGCGCCGAGGCCGTGCTCGGCCTTCTTGCGCGCCACATCCTGCAGCGAGGCCTGGATCCGCACCGTCTCGCGGGCGTCCTCGAGCTGGATGGCCAGGCCGCGGGCCTGGAAATAGGCGTCGGCGACATTGGCCGCGAGGCTCGCGCGGGCGCCTTCGTAGGCGAAGCGGGCGGCGGCCTGGTCGCCACGGGCCGACCGCCGCGCGGCGAAGAAGCGGCCGAACAGATCCAGCTCCCAGCTCACGTTGAAGTTGGCGGCGTAGTTCTCCGACACGCCGCTGGTGGAGAAGCCCGGGATGTTCACGGCCGTGCCGGCGAGATCCTCGGTGCGCGTCCGGCGCGCCGAACCCGTGGCGTCGCCCTGCGGCAGGAAGGCGGTGAGCGCGCTGCGCGCCGTGGCCCGGGCCTCGTCCAGGCGCGCGGCGGCGGAGCGGGCGTCCGGGCTCGCCGCCAGGGCCTGATCGACCAGCCGGGTGAGCTCCGGGTCGTCGAAGGCGGCCCACCAGCGGTCGAGAGCCTGGACCTCGAGACCGCCGCCGGACGGGGCTTCATAGGCGGCCGGCAGCGCGACGTCCGGCGTGCGCGCCGAGGCGCAGGCGGCCAACGCCAAGCACGCCAGGACGGCTGCGGGTCGGGCTAGGCGCATGGGAATCAAGGGCGTCGCGGGCAAGGCTCTGAATCGTCCAGGCGGACCATACCGGCTGGACGGGGAACGACGTAAATCGCCGCGGAGCTGTTCACACAGGACGGCGCCCCAGGGATTGCAGCATCGTCACAAAACGTCGTTATGCGAGCATTTCCGGGACTGGCGCGCACGTCGGGACCGAAATGTTGCGGCGAGTCCACAGTCTCTAGTCGTTTGAGCCGCGGGTGGCTAGCATCGACGCAATTCCCCACCGGTGCGAGCGCGTTCATGAGAAAGCTTATCCTGGCCGTGGGGTTGAGCCTCGCCGGCCTGGTCACGACGGTTTCAGCCGCCGAGGCGCGGTTCGACCCGGCCCGCCTCTCAGCCCACATCAAGGTGCTGGCGTCCGACGCCTTCGAGGGCCGCGGGCCGGCGACGGCCGGCGAGGTGAAGACCGTCGCCTACATCACCGAACAGTTCAAGGCGGCCGGGCTGCAGCCGGCGGGCGATCCCCTGCCCAGCGGCGGGCGCGCCTGGACCCAGGACGTGCCTCTGGCCCGCTTCGAGATCAGGGGGCCGGTGGCGGTGGGCGTGACCGCCGGCGGCGCGGCCGAGACCTGGACGCAAGGGAACGAGGTCGCGCTGCGGGCGGCCGCGACCGGCGCCGACCGGGTCGCCATCAAGGACGCTCCGATGGTGTTCGTGGGCTATGGCGTGACGGCGCCGGAGCGGAACTGGGACGACTTCAAGGGTGTCGACCTGAAGGGCAAGGTCGCCCTGGTGCTGGTCAACGATCCCGACTTCGAAACCGGTGTCGGCGACTTCGGCGGCAAGGCGATGACCTACTACGGCCGCTGGACCTACAAGTACGAGGAGGCCGCCCGGCGGGGCGCCACCGGCTTGCTGGTGATCCACGAGACGGCGCCGGCGTCCTACGGCTGGGCGACGGTGAAGAACTCCAACACGATCTCGATCTTCGACATCATCCGCGAGGACCCGGCCAAGGCCCACGTCCCGCTGGAAGGCTGGATCCAGCGCGACGCGGCGATAAGCCTGTTCCGCAAGGCGGTCCTGGATTTCGCGGCCCTGAAGCAGCAGGCCCGGAGCCGGGACTTCCGGCCGGTGGCGCTGAGCGGGGTCACCTTCTCCGCCGACTATGCGGTGGACGTGGCCAGGATCGTCTCGAAGAACGTCATAGGCGTCGTGCCGGGCGTCCAGCGGCCGGACGAACGGGTGGTCTACACCGCCCACTGGGACCACCTGGGGGTCGGCCCGCCCGACGCGATGGGCGATACGATCTATAACGGCGCGGTGGACAACGGCGACGGCGTGGCGTCGCTCATCGAGCTGGGCCGCGCCTTCGCCAAGGCGCCCCGGCCGAAGCGCTCGGTGATGTTCCTGGCGGTGACGGCCGAGGAGAAGGGCCTCTTGGGATCGGAATACTACGCCGCCCATCCGCTCTATCCGCTGGCGACCACGGTGGCGGACCTCAACATGGACGCCTTGTCGGTCGGCGGGCCGGCGCGGGACTTCTCCACCTCCGGCGATGCGCCCCTGACGCTGCAGGACGACCTGGCGGCGGTGGGCAGGACGCAGGGACGGACCTATTCGCCCGAGCCGCAGCCGGAGGCGGGGCGCTTCTTCCGCTCGGACCACTTCCCGTTCGCCAAGGTCGGCGTGCCGGCGATCTCGTTCAAGTCGGGCGAGGACCTGGTGAAGGGCGGCAGGGCGGCCGGCGAGGCCGCAGGCAAGGACTACGTCACCAACCGCTACCACCAGCCGGCCGACGAGTGGCGGGCCGACTGGGACTTGACCGGCCTGGCCGCCGACCTGACCCTGCTCTACGACCTGGGGGCGAAACTCGCCAACAGCGCCGAGTGGCCGAGCTGGAAGCCGGGCTCGGAGTTCAAGGCCGAGCGCGACAAGACGGCGGACGCGAGGAAATAGCCCCATGACGACGGGCGAGGTGCGGGTCGGCGTCGGCGGCTGGGTGTTCGAGCCGTGGCGCGGGGTGTTCTATCCCAAGGGGCTGAAGCAGGCCGACGAACTGGGTTACGCCAGCCGGCATGTGACCTCGATCGAGATCAACTCCACCTACTATTCCTCCCAGAAGCCGGAAAGCTTCGCCAAGTGGGCGGCGGCGACGCCGGAGGGGTTCCGGTTCGCGGTGAAGGCCTCGCGCTTCGCCACCAACCGCAAGGTCCTGGGCGACGGAGCCGAGTCGATCGGCAAGTTCCTCGGCCAAGGGCTGACGGAGCTGGGCGATCGCCTGGGACCGATCCTGTGGCAGTTCATGGCGACAAAGAAGTTCGAGCCGGATGACTTCGAAGCCTTCCTGAAGCTGCTGCCCGCAAAGCAGGACGGGATCGCCCTCGCGCACGTGATGGAGGTGCGCAACGCCAGCTTCGCCGACCCGGCCTTCGTGGCGCTCTGCCGCAAGCACGGGGTCGCGATCTGCGTTTCGGAGAACGCGAACTATCCGCTGATCGCCGACGTCACCGCGGACTTCGTCTATGTGCGGCTGCTGACGGGCTCGGACGAGATCGAGACCGGCTATCCTCCGCTCGAGCTCGACCGCTGGACGAAGCGCTTCCAGGCGTATGCGGCCGGCGGCGTGCCAGCCGACCTGGCGCCGGTGGACGCCACGGCGCCGCCCAAGGCGGCCCGCGACGTCTACGCCTATGTGATCCACGAGGGAAAGGTCCGCGCGCCGCGGGCGGCGATGGAGTTCCTGGCGCGGCTCTACCCTGGGCGGTTCGCCAAGCCCGCGTGAACCGGTCGCCACGCGGCGGGCCTCATGCTAGCTCCGCGCCATGGCGCAGATCATCCTCGACAACCTTTCGCCCGGCCGGCTCCTGATGCTGGGGGACGCCGCCTTGCAGTCGCGGGACGCGGAGCTGGCGCTCGGCCTCTACAGGGCGGCGCTGAAGGCGACGGACGGATCTTTGGCGCTGCGCCTGCACAACCGCATCGGCCTGGCGCGAGCCCCGAACACGCGCACGCTCACGATGCTGGACGTGCTCCAGAAGCTCGAGGGGCGCGAGAAGATCTTCGTCGGCGAGGGCCTGGCCACCTGGCAGAAATCGCTGCCGTTCATGGACGACCCGCGTTTCATGGCGCTGGTCGAAAAGCACGCCGACCTGCTGCCGCTGCCGAACTGGCACTGGAACCTCAACACCTTCCTCTGGGCCGTGCACCAGGCTCGCGATCTTGCCGGCGACTTTGTCGAACTGGGCGTGTTCAAGGGCCACACGACCATCTTCGCCGCGGAGTACGTGGGGTTCGAGACCTGGCCGCGGCGATGGTGTCTCTACGACACGTTCGACGGCATCCCCGACGATCAGGTCGACGAGGGCTGGGCCGAGGTCAACGCCGCCACCTATCACGGCCAGTTCTCGTACGAGGAGGTCCGCGACCGGTTCTCGGCGTTTCCGAACATCGAAGTGATCAAGGGGCGCGTGCCGGAGATCCTGCACGAAGTCTGTCCCGAGCAGATCGCCCTGCTGCACGTCGACCTCAACAACATGTCGGCCGAGATCGCGGCCCTCGACCTGCTCTACGACCGGATCACGCCCGGCGGCGTGATCATCTTCGACGACTACGGCTGGGCCGTGTCGCGCCTCCAGTTCGAGGCGGAGAACGCCTGGTTCGCCGAGCGCGGCCTGAAGATCCTGCCGCTGCCCACCGGACAGGGCCTGTTCGTGAAACCGCCGGCGTAGACCCTTTTCCGGCTCAGAAGATTTCTTCTGAACCGGCTGAAATGGGTCTATCTTCAACAGCTTAGGCGTGACGGGCGTTGTGGCGGGCCACTCGCAGCCCAGGCTCTAAGCCTTCCCCGCCGCCGCTCGGCCTTCGGCGCGGGCCTGGGAGGCTTTGGCCATGTTCGCCTGCTCGTTCTCCAGGGCGTCGGTGATCTCGGCGTGCTCGCCGAAGTTCAGGCTGTTCTTCATCAGCGCCCAGCCGTGGGAGGAGGTCTTGGCCAGGCGGGCGGCGATCTCGTCGACCGTCGCCTTCAGGTCGGCGTCCGGCACGACGCGGTGGTAGACGCCCTGCTCCAGCGCCTGGCGGGCGTCGAGCTTCTCGTTGAGGAAGAACAGGCCGCGGGCTTTCCCGACGCCGAGGATCCTCGGCCAGTAGTAGGTGGCGCCGTAGTCGCCCGCCAGGCCCCAGCGGGCGAAGGCGGCCAGGAAGCTGGCCGACTCGGCGGCGATGCGCAGGTCGCACGCCCCCGCCAGGCCGATGCCCGCGCCGGCCGCCGGGCCGTTGATCATGGCGATCGTCGGCTTGGGCATGTCGTGCAGCAGCTGGTAGGCCGCCCGTCCGCGCGGCGGCGCGACCCGGGGCGGCGGCAGCTTCTCGCCGTCGGCCGCCATCGCCCCGCGCACGTCGCCGCCCGAGCAGAAGCCGCGGCCCGCGCCGGTGAGAATGACCACCTTCACCGCCGGATCGTCCGCCGCCCGCTGCACGCCCGCGTCGAGGTCGACGATGAGCTGATTGTTCAGCGCATTCAGCGAGTCGGGCCGGTTCATGGTGATGGTGCAGATCCGATCCTGCACGTCGTAGACGATGGTGCTCATGCGGGCGTCCTCCTGCGCCCGAGCTTATTCGGTCGAAGCCGCCCGTCCAGCCTTCCCCACGGAAGCGATCAGAACGCTGTGGTCGCCGTGGGCGGAGGCGGAACGCGCCGCACGCGCCCGCTTAGCGCGGGCGCTGGACAACAGGACCGCCCGCATGGTCTGAGCGAGGAAACCGGCGCTGCTGAACCAGAACCCGATCCGGAGGAACAGGACCCATGGACGCCCCCCACGCCCGCATCACCGAAGACCACAAGGGAGTGATCACGGTCACCATCGACCGCGAGGCCAAGCGCAACGCCATCAGCCCGCAGGTCACCGAGATGTACTGGAAGGCCGCCCGCGAGCTGGCCGATCGCGACGACCTGCGCGTGATGGTGCTGACCGCAGTCGGGTCCTATTTCACGGCCGGCATCGACATCGCCGCCGACGCCAGCGCCAAGCGCGGCAATGCGGAGACCAAGCACCTGCATCCGGGGTGGAACTACCGCCGGAACTACCGCGACCACCACCTGCTCTACGACGAATTCGAGGCCATCGAGAAGCCGATCGTCATGGCCGCCCAGGGGACGATCCTGGGGGCCGGCGTGGAGATGTCGACATCGTGCGACTTCCGGTTCTGCACGCCCCGGACCGAGTGGGGCGTGCCGGAGATCAGTCTGGGGGTCATCGCCGGCTCCGGCGGCTCCAGCCGCCTGAACCGCCTGATCGGACCGCACTGGACGAAGTGGATGGCCATGGCTGGCATGCGCGTCGGCGCCGAGCAGGCCAAGCATATCGGCCTGGTTCACGACGTCTTCCCCGAAGAGACGTTCATGAAGGACGTCTACGCCTTCTGCGAGCGGCTCATCGAGCTGCCGGCGGAGGCCGTGGGACTGGCCAAGCAGGCGATAGATCTGGCTGTCGACATCTCCGACCGGAACGCCATGCGCTACATCGACCGGCTGGCCAACACCACGCTGGTGGGCTCTCCCGAGCACGAGCGGCGCACCGCCCGCTTCAAGAAGTAGCCGCGGTCCGCCATTTCAAGTTCGGGAGGATTTCGATGACGACGATCACCGAGGACACGCCGTTCGGCCCGGAGGACGACACCTACCACAGGCTCTCGGACGACATTAACGAGACCGAGACCAACTGGTGGTCGCTCAACGTGCCCGAGCGGAAGATGGGCTCGTGGATCCACGCGGCCTATTTCCCCAACCGCAAGTCGGTGCGCACGCGGGTGTTCGTGTGGGGCGACGACAAGGGCGCCGACCCGCTCCGGCTCCCCTACTACTTCAATTCCGGCGAGGTTCCGTTCCCGGGCGACGTGGACATGCGCGACGTGACCTACCCGGCCGGCGGCTACAGCCTGAAGATGCTGAAGGCCGGGATGGACTACCATGTGGTCCACCACGACCCGGAACAGAACTTCTCCCTGGAGTTCGAGCACCGCAGCGTCCACCCGCCGCACCGCTTCACGCCCGGCGAGGCGCCGGCGATGCACAACCCCCACTTCGACCAGCTCGGCCGCATCGTGGGCGAGATGAAGATCAACGGCGAGACGATCGCCATCGACTGCTACTCGGTCCGCGACCGCACCTGGGGCCCGCGGATCAACCACCACTCGGAATCGCCGCAGCCGACCGAGGCGCGGCAATACCGCGTCGCGAACCCGGGCGGGCCCAGGTGGCGCCAGGTGGAACGCGAGCGCGGCCGCGGCCGGATCCAGTATATCTTCGGCCATACCGGGGCGGAGACGGGGTTCCTGAGCTTCGTGCGGCCGCAGGACGGCGACGCCCAGGGCTGGTCGCCGCTGAACATGGGCTGGCTGCTCAAGGACGGCCGCTTCACCCGGCTCGACAAGACCAAGAGCAGGATGAAGAACTACCGCGACCCCAAGACCGGCTGGAGCGCCCACATGGAGGTGTGCCTGGCGGACCGCGAAGGCCGCACCATGGAGGCCGAGGGGTTCACGGTCAGCCACATGTGCGAGAACGGCACGGGCTCCAACGCCCTGATGCGCTGGGAGTACGACGGCAAAATCGGCTGGGGGGAGGACCAGGATGGCTGGCGCCCGGCGCACTTCAGCAAGTTGCTGCGCGCCCTGCGGGACACCGGAACGGGCGGCTGAAGCCCCCGCCTGACGCCTTACAAGCCTGGAACGGACCCTACCCCTGTGGGTTAGACGCGGGGGGCCTCTCTCAGGCGGAGGCGACGATGCAGTCCCGAGCGGCCGACACCTATGGCGCGGTGGCGCACCTCTGGGCCGCGTTCTACGGCGCCCCGCCCCCGCCCGACCAGGACGCCGAGGCGCTGTTCGAATCCCTGATCGGCGCCATGGAGCCGCTGGCCTACGACAGGTTCTACGAACCCTACCTGCGGGTGGACCCGGCCCTACCGCTCGAGGCGGTGCAGACGCTGCCGAGCCCGGCGCGGGTCCGGGCGCTGGACGTCGCACTCCGCACCATGCTGCAGACCTGCCCGGTCCCGGATCACCTGCGCGACCTCGTCGAACAGCTCGACCCGTCGGCGCTGGAGCCGTCCGACCTGCGGCTGGACGTCGCCGAGGCCTGACCGGAGCTTATGGTTAAGCCCCTCTTAAGGGCGGCAGGCGATGCTGCCGCCGATGCGCCGCCTCGCCGTCCTTCTCCTGATCCTCGCCCTCGCCGCGCCCGCCGCGGCGCAGAACCCGCACAAGGGCCGCATCACCGTCATTCAGCAGCCCCCGGCGAAGGCGCAAGCCCTGCGTGGGCCGCAGGCGCCTGCTGGGCCTGCTGAGCTCCCCGAGACATCTCCGGGGATGAGCCCGCTGCCCGCCAACCGGATCCTGGCGACGCTGCCGCAGGGGGGCGATCCAGGCCAGTGCCGCCTGACCTGCGCGCGCAACTACTATTTCTGCCTGGCCGGCGACGACGCCGACATCTGCGGGCCCGACTGGGGCCAGTGCCGCGCCGCCTGCGGAGGCTTCGCGGCGGGCCGGCTCGGCACGCCCTGAGGACGCCCGGCAGGGATCGGGTGACCTGACCGGGTCATGCATCGCTATTCATGAACAATCATTCGTAAAGGTCGGGCTTGCCGCCCGCTCCCTGCGACCTGCTAGGCTGACGCCGAGACGGCGAGACCGGGAGGACGACCATGAAAGACCTGAAGGGCCGTACGGCGGTGATCACCGGCGGCGGCGGCGGCCTCGGCCGCGGGACGGCGCTGGAGCTCGCCAAGGCGGGGGTGAACCTGGTGCTGGCGGACATCGACCAAGCCGGCGCGGACGAGACCGTGCGGCTGGTGACGGCGGCCGGCGTGCAGGCGCTGGGCGTCGCCTGCGACGTGGCCCAGGCCGACGCGTTTCACAAGCTCAAGGCCCAGGTGGAGGACCGCTTCGGACCGCCGGACATCGTGATGAACAACGTCGGCGTGCTGACCGGCGGCCGGCCCGAGGATATCCCCGTGGCCGAATGGGAGCGGATCATCAACACCAACCTGATGTCCGTGGTGCGCTCGAACGAGGCGTTCCTGCGCGGCTTCATCGACCGCGGCCACGGCCACATCGTCAATGTGGCCTCCACCGCCGGCCTCTACGCCTACGCCTACGACCGCGGCCCCTATGCGGCCAGCAAGGCGGCGATCATCAGCCTCACGGAAGGCCTGGCGCTGTACCTGAAGCCCAAGGGCGTGGGGGTCAGCGTCATGTGCCCGGGGCCGATGCCCACCAACGTCGGCAAGAGCCTCAGGCGCTTCGGCGCGCCGCTCGGGGTCCGCGGGCCGGGCGCGGACTTCATCCCCATGCCGCCGCAGGAAGCCGGGGCGCTGATCGTGGACGCGATCCTGAACGACAAGTTCTTCGTCACCACCCATCCCACGCAGGTGTTCCAGCGCCTGCGGCGGCGCCTGGACGACTGGGACGGGTTCATCGCCGCCTCGGCCAAGGAGATCGACGAGGCGCTCTCCTACAGCGGCTGACCGGTCAGTAGCTGAACGCCAGGGCGCTGTTGGCGTAGATGACGTCGTCGCCGCCCAGCGCCTTCAGGTCGTCGCTGATCGCCACCACGCTCACGTAGCCGGTCCAGGTCACGTGGCGCGAAACGCGCCAGCTCATCGCCGCGCTGGCGGAGCCGGCCACCTCGGCCCCGCCGGCCCGCGTGCCCGGCAGGGCGACGGCGTTGCCGATGTAGACATAGTCGTGGACGTTCGCCCGCCACGAGCCGCCGGCCTTGAAGGTTACGGCCATGTCGCGGCGGGGCTCGATCCGCAGGGTGGCGGCCGCCTCGACGGTGTTGGAGAACGAGGCCAGGCCGTTCTGCCCGAACCAGGTCCCCGGAAACGGCGGGGCGAAGGTCTGCTGTTCGCCGTCCGTCGGGTCGGAATCGCCGGAGCCGTAGGTAAGGCGCGCCCCGATCCTGGGCGACAGCGGCGCTTCGGCGAAGGTGCGCCCGGCGTCGGCGGCGCCGCCGAAAGCCGAGACCCGCGACGCGCCGAAGCGGCCGGTCTGGCGCAAGGCCTCGACATCGAAATCATAGGCGCCGAGGCGCCCGAAAACGTGTCCGCCGAGGCTGCGGCGATGGTCATGGGCGACCATGTCGCCGACCTGGAAGCGGTCGCGGGCGAGGTCGAAGTAGAGCAGGTTCGCGGTGACCGGTCCGTAGCGGCGCTGCAGGCGCGCGCCGGCGAATTCCTGGCCCGGATCGCCACGATCGTCGAAGACGCCGATGCGGTCCCGGGTCGGGCGGCCGGCGAAGGCGTCCACGCGCCAGGCCTTCGAGGTGACGATCAGGTGCGCCAGGTCGTGACGCTGACGAAGGTTGGTGGGATCGCGCAGGGTGACGAACCGCGGGCTGCCCAGGGCGAGCTCCTGACGGCCCAGGCGCAGCGTCGCCCGGGCCTCGCCCACGTCGCCGCTGAGGTCCACGAAGCCCTGGTTGAGATCGAAACGATCGTCGTCGAACGTCACGTCGGCCTTGCGCCCGCGGCCGTCGTGGACGCCCAGCTGGGCGAACACCCGCACATGGCCGCCCGCGTGGAGATCCGCATGCGCCAGGAAGCGCTGGGTCAGCCAGGCGTCGCGGACGGAGCTGGAGAGCCCGAGCCGCGGCGCATCGATCCCCTCGATCTTGAACCGTGCGTCGGCGCCCAGGGTGAGGTGCGTGTCGGCGCCGATGCGGATGTCCTTGAGAGGGACGGAAGATCCGCGCCAGTCTTCGGCCCAGCGCTCGGGACGGAGGGTTGGAAGGGGATCGGCGT
>Ga0070668_100000297_pt1 | contig 32519 bp, 30 predicted proteins | sample KBSS43metaG_FD_64661 | JGI IMG/M metagenome (GOLD analysis project Ga0070668, IMG submission 64661) | Switchgrass rhizosphere microbial communities from Kellogg Biological Station, Michigan, USA - KBS S4-3 metaG | ecosystem: Host-associated > Plants > Roots > Rhizosphere > Soil ...
CCTGCTGAAGGCGATGCGCGAACATGCCGGCGGAGGCCTGGCACTGGTCCCCACGGCCCCGGAAGTCGCGCGCAACCGCGACTCGCACTTCCCGTACCGGCACGACAGCTACTTCTACTACCTGTCGGGATTCCCGGAGCCCGAGGCAATCGTCGCGCTGGTGGCCGGGCCCGATGGCGACAAGCACGTGCTGTTCTGCCGGGAGAAAAATGCGGAACGGGAAATCTGGGACGGGTTCCGCTACGGTCCCGATGCGGCACGCGAAATTTTCGGCTTCGATGAGGCGCATCCGATCAGCGAACTCGACCAGGTGTTGCCCGACCTGGCCGCGGATCGTCCGGCGCTGTACACGCCGCTCGGAATGTTCGACACCTGGGATCGCAAGATCGCCGACACGTTGAACGAAGTGCGCAACCGCGTTCGCAGCGGCGTGGCGGCGCCGGACGCAATCGTCGACGTGCGCGCCCAGCTCGATTCGATGCGACTGACCAAGGATCTGCACGAGGTCGCGCTGATGCGCCGCGCCGCGACGATCTCGAGCGGCGCGCATCGCCGCGCAATGGAGCGGACGCGACCGGGGTGGTACGAGTACCAGGTCGAAGCCGAGCTGGCACACGAGTTCCTGCATCACGGCGCGCAGGCGGTCGCCTACCCGTCGATCGTCGCATCGGGCCCGAATGCGTGCGTGCTCCACTATCGCGAGAACAACAGGAAGATGGTCGACGGCGATCTGTTGCTGATCGACGCCGGGTGCGAGTACCAGGGCTATGCGTCCGACATCACGCGGACGTTTCCCGTGAACGGCCGTTTCAGCGGGCCGCAGAAGGACATCTACGAACTGGTGCTCGCTTCGCAGCTCGCCTGCCTCGATGCGGTGAAGCCGGGCGTCGACTTCCATGACTATCACAAGGTCGCGGAGCGCGTGCTCGCGCAGGGCTTCATCGACCTCGGCCTTTGTCACGGGACGCTGGACGAAGTGCTCGAAAGCGGCACGTACAAGCAGTTCTACATGCATCGTGCCGGACATTGGCTCGGTCTCGATGTGCACGATGCGGGCCTCTACCAGGTCAAGGGGCAGTCGATGAAGCTTGCGCCCGGCATGGTCCTCACGGTCGAGCCCGGCGCGTACATCCGGCCGGCGGAAAACGTTCCCGAGGCGTTCTGGAACATCGGCGTGCGGATCGAGGACGATGTGCTGGTCACGTCGTCGGGCGTCGAGAACCTCACGGCCGAGGCGCCGAAAACGGTCGCCGACGTCGAGGCTGCCTGCATCCGCTGACCTGACCGCGATGCACGACGTCGCCATTGTCGGCGCCGGACCGGTCGGGGCCACGCTGGCGCTGGCACTCGCCGACGCCGATCTCGATATCGTCGCGCTCGACGCCCGTGCGACCGGAACGATGCCCGGTGGCGACCGTTCACTCGCGCTGTCGCATGGGACCCGACTGATCTTCGAGCGGCTCGGTGTCTGGTCACCGCTGGCCGCGACGACCGGCGCGGTCACGCCGATACGCATCGTCGATATCTCGCAAGCGCGCGGGTTCGGCGTGACGCGACTCACGGCCGCCGACGCCGACGTGCCGGCACTCGGCTACGTAGTTTCCTATGCCGCGTTGCAGAACACGCTCGACGCCGCGCTATCGCGTGCGGGCGTGCCGGTGCGTTTCGGTGCCGCGGTCGGGAGCGTGGGGGGCACGTCGGCGTACGCGGCAATCATGCTCGACGGCACCGCCGATCCGCTGCTGGCGCGCCTGGCCGCGGTGGCCGATGGCGGTGGTGCGCCGGTCGCGGGGATCGGGCGCAAGACGCACGACTACGGCCAAGTCGCCGTGACCGCCAAGGTGTGGATGGACGCACCGCACGACGGTGTCGCGTACGAGCGATTCACGCAGGACGGGCCGGTCGCGCTGTTGCCGGAGCACGAGCGCTACGGACTTGTGTGGACGATGACGCCGGCGCGCGCTGCCGAAGCAATGGCCTGGAGCGACGCAACGTTCCTCGCCGCGCTTGCCGCGCATTTCGGTGCGCGCGTGCGCGGCTTCCTGCGCATCTCCGCCCGCCGCAGTTTTCCACTGGTGCTCGAGTACGCGAAACCGGCGCACGCGACGCGCGCAGTTGCCATTGGCAATGCGGCGCAGACGCTGCATCCGGTGGCCGGCCAGGGGATCAACCTGGGGTTGCGCGATGCGTACGAGTTGTCGCGCACCGTCGCCGCCGTCCCGCGTGCGGCGATCGGCACGGCGGACATGCTGGACGCCTACGCCGTCCGCCGGCGCTCCGACCGGGTCGCCAGCATTGCATTCACGCACGGTCTCGCGCAAATCTTCGATGCCGATTTTTCGCTGCTGGAGTGGCCGCGCGGCGTCGCCTTGTCACTGCTCGACGCCGCGCTGCCGGCGAAGCGCGCGTTCACGCGCGCAATGGTGCACGGGCTTCGCTAGAGTTTCGCTGCGTTCCACTTCCTCGCGTCGACGCACGCGCGGCCGTTCGGCGCCACGTTTTTGCGCAGCACCGCCGGCAGCCCGCGCTCGGTGCGCTCGACCGCGCAGTAGCCGACGCGCTCGACGGTCTTCAGCGCATCGCTTTCAGACGCGCCGGTCAGTTCGCCGTCGGATACCGGAGCAAAGCACGACTGCACGGCGTCGCGCACCAGCAGCTCGCACTGGTCCGCGGTAACGCCGAAGCACTGCCGCAGGTAGCCGGCGTCTCGGCACGCGTAGCTCGCAATCAGTCCTTGCGACGCGCCCAGCACACGCGCGCGCTCCGACGGCGGTGAGTCGGGGGCCGCCGGCGCCGCCACGGCCGCAGGCGCCACCGCGACGCTGCGGCGCGGCTCGGCGGCGGGCACGGGCGCCACGTTGCGCGCCGGCTCCGTGCCGCGGGTCGACGCGAGGTCGGCACTCCGGGCCGCCGGCATGCGGCGGGGCGGGTCGTACGTGGCGACCGCGGTCCCGCGCTCGACCTTCACGTTTAGCGCACGGGCGTCCGGATCGCGCGCCAGCACGAAGGCGAGGATCGCATCGGCGCTCACCACTTCATATTCCCAGCGTTGCCAGGCTTCGTCCGGATGGTCGCCGTAGCGGACGTTGGCGGCGAACAGTCGCGTGCTGGCGCGCTCGGTCGGCGTGATACGGATCCGCGACGGCGTGAAGCCTTGCGTCCGCAGCCACGCCTGGGCTTCGGCGCGCGTTCGCACGGAACCGGGCGGGGCGTAGCCAGCGGCCAGGATCTCTACCACCCAGCCATTGGAGTTCTGATACCGCGTCGACCACGGATTGGCGATCACACTGTATTCGCGCTCGAACAGTGCGGTCTTCACGGGCCCTGCCAGGATCGCCTGCAGCCGCGCCTGGGCCTCGGGCGCGGGGATGACTGCGCGAGTCTCGAACGCGTACATCTCGTCGAGGTAGAAGTTACCGAGGCCCTCGTCGAACAGCGCCGACGTCGCATCGGCGCACATGTTGAGCGCATGCGTGACGGTCCACCGGCCGGCGGGATGCTCGCGCTGGGCGAAGCCCACGTGCGTGTAGCGCAGGCCGCGTGCCGACTGGTCGGAACCGATCCGTGCGACGACGGCCACGCGCGCGTCGCTGCGCTCGAGCGCGTCACGCGTCGTCGCGGCGAGTGTCAGTGCCGATTGTGTCTCGACGACGCCCGGCGTGCGGCCGTCGCACGTGCGTCCGGCCACGGCAGGAACCGAAAAAAACGCGAGGACCAGCGCGTAGACGGCAACGCAGCGGTGGAGGCGGGGAGATTTGCGCATGATCGTCTCCAGGCTGTTCAGCGGGTGATCCGTGCCGAGCGGACGAGGCCTTCGCCGGCCGCGTTGGGCACGTAGCAGATCAGCCGACCCGATGTCGACAGCAGGTAGCCGGCTTCCGTCGTCGTCACGTCGACGACCTGGCCCACCGCCAGTCCCAGCTGGCGAATCGTTTCCGCGCTGACGGTGACTACAGCACGGGCACCAGTGGCGGAAGCCATAAGAACGACCTCGACCGCCGTACCAACGACGACGATCGATGCAACGCTCAGCGACGCGATGCCCGCCACTGCCAGTACCGGCAGCGACGCGGCGCCCACCGACAACGCCAGCGCGGCGCTGCCCGAGGCAGCGACCGAGTCCCTGATTGGGTCGTGCGCGTGCGCCGGCGTGGGCGCGACGGCGGTCAGCGAGAGCGTGATGGCGACGACGAGTGCGGTCTTTCGCATAAAGAGGTTGAAGCCGTTTGCCTCCACATGAAGGCGAGGGAAGCCTGCCAGCGAAGGAATCGGAAGGCGATACACTTGTATCGAGGTATCATCCAATGATCCCTTCAGGATCGACCGCCACGGGAGGCGCGATGCAGCAGACCGCGCGCGTGCTGGCCGCGCTCAAGCGCCAGTTGCGGACACGGGGAATTACGTACGCCAAATTGGCAGCGTCGCTCGCGATCAGCGTACCGACGGTGAAGCGGATGTTCGCCGGCGGCGACGTGACGTTGCGCCGGCTCGAAGCAGCCTGCGACGCCGCGGGCATCGATGTCGCCGAGCTCATTTCCGCAACGCGTGCCGAGGCGCTGCCGGACCGGCTCACCGCCGCGCAGGAGGACGCGCTGGCCGCGAATCCCCGCCTGCTGTCACTGTTCCATCATCTGCTGAACGAATGGTCGGTGGACGAAATTCTCGCCCAACTCGACATCGCGGCGCCGGAATGCGTCCGTCTGCTTTCCGAACTCGACCGCCAAGGGTTGATCGAACTGCATCCGGGCAATCGCGTGCGACTCAAGGTCGCGCATGCGATCGTGTGGGATCCCAACGGTGCCGTTCGGCGTCGCCACGCCGCACTCGCCGCGCAGGAATTCATGCTGCATCCGTTTGACAAGGCCGGGGAAGGCGCGCATTTCGCCGTGCGCGAGTTTTCGCGTGCGTCGCAGGAGCTGATACTCCGCAAACTTGCGCGCCTGCGCTCCGAATTCAACGAGTTGGCCGACCTCGACGCGACGCTTCAGCCGGCCGAACGGGTCGCAATGGGTTTCGTGCTCGCTGCGCGTCCGTTCAAGTTCTCGGTATTCGACGCCATCGCGCGACGGCCAAAGCGAGCCCATCGCTGACATCGCGGGCGGTAATCGCTCGACGGCGGCAGTGTCGAAGTGCTCGAAATTCGGGCGCCAAAGCCGGTATAATTGCGCTCTTTCCTTCGCAACTTCTCGTCGTGCGCATCGGCCCCTACGATTTGCCGAACAATCTCGCCGTCGCGCCGATGGCGGGCGTCACCGATCGCCCGTTCCGGCAATTGTGCAAGCGGCTCGGAGCCGGTTACGCGGTGTCGGAGATGGTCGCGTCGAACCCGAAGTTGTGGGGTACGGACAAATCGCGGCGCCGTAGCGACCACACGGGCGAGGTCGCACCCATCGCCGTGCAGATCGCCGGCGCCGATCCGGTGCTGATGGCCGACGCTGCACGCTATAACGTCGATCGCGGTGCGCAGATCATCGACATCAACATGGGTTGTCCGGCCAAGAAGGTCTGCAATGCCGCGGCGGGCTCCGCGTTGCTCGCCAACGAAACACTGGTCGCCGAGATCGTCGCTGCCGTCGTGCGTGCGGTCGCAGTTCCGGTGACGCTGAAGATCCGCACCGGGCCGACGCCGACAAGCCGCAATGCCGTGCGCATCGCGCGCATCGCCGAGGATGCGGGCGTCATGGCGCTTGCCGTCCACGGACGGACGCGAGCCTGCCTGTTCGGTGGCGAAGCCGAGTACGACACGATCGCCGCCGTGAAGCGGGCCGTCGCGATTCCGGTTCTGGCCAACGGGGACATCAGCACGCCCGAACGCGCACAGGCGGTGATTCGCGCCACCGGCGCCGACGGCGTGATGATCGGCCGTGCGGCGCAAGGGCGGCCGTGGCTGTTCCGCGAGATTGCGCACTTCCTGGCAACGGGCGTCCACCTGCCGGCGCCGACGGTCGCCGAGGCGCGGGCGCTGATCCTCGACCATCTTGCCGATCATTACGCGTTCTACGGCGAGGAGTCCGGCGTTCGCATCGCGCGCAAGCACCTCGGCTGGTACACGGCCGAATTGGCCGGCGGTGCCGAGCTTCGCCGCGAGACCAACGCAGCAATCAGTGCGACCGCGCAAATGGCTGCGGTCGAGTTCTTCTTCGCCGGTCTCGCCGCCGAAGGCGAGCGCCTGACGTACAAGGCGCCGACCCAGACGCACGCGCGGGCAACGACCACTCCGAATTCGCAACTACAAACGGCAACGCCGTGGGTCAGGGAGGCCCTCGCAGCGTGAAGAGAAAAGTCAGCCTCAACGGCAGGAACGAGATCGGACACTCGGTCGAAAAATCGCTCGACGACTATTTTCGAAAGCTCGACGGGGAGCCCGCGCACGGTATCTACGACATGGTCATCGGACATGTCGAGCGCGCGCTGATCGTCTCGGTGATGGCGCGCGCCGGCGGCAATCAGACGCAAGCGGCCGAGATGCTCGGTTTGAACCGCAACACGCTGCGGACGAAGCTCACCAAGTACAAGATCGTCTAGCGGCGGCGCGATGGCTGCTTCGGTCACGCAGGCGCTCATCTCGGTGTCGGACAAGGCAGGGATCGTCGCCTTCGCGCAGGGACTTGCCGCGCGCGGAGTCAAGTTGCTGTCCACCGGCGGCACCGCGAAAGCGCTGGCGGATGCGGGGCTCGACGTCACCGATGTCGGGACGTACACCGGGTTTCCGGAGATCCTCGACGGGCGCGTGAAGACGCTGCATCCTAGAGTGCACGGTGGCATCCTCGCCCGGCGCGATGTGCCCGCACACGCCGCCGCGCTGACCGCGCACGACATTCCGCCGATCGACCTCGTCGTCGTCAACCTGTATCCGTTTCGCGAGACCGTCGCCCGCGACGACTGCACGCTCGAGGATGCGGTCGAGAACATCGACATCGGCGGTCCTGCGATGGTCCGCGCCGCCGCCAAGAACTGGCCGCACGTCGGCATCGTCGTCGACCCTTCCGACTACGGCGCGTTGCTCGATGAGCTCGCGGCGAATGGCAATGCGCTTTCCGACGCCACCCGCTTCGGCCTGGCGCGGAAGGCGTTTGCGCATACGGCCGCCTACGATGGCGCGATCAGCAACTGGTTGACGGCGCGCGGCCCGGACGGCGCCTGCGAGGGATTTCCGCAATCGTTCCGCTACGCCGGCGAGAAGGTGCAGGCGCTGCGGTACGGCGAGAATCCGCACCAGCAGGCGGCGTTCTATCGCGACGAGGCGCCGCCTGCCGGGGCGATCGCCGGATACCGGCAGCTGCAGGGCAAGGATCTGTCGTACAACAACATCGCCGACAGCGACGCCGCGTGGGAATGCGTGAAGACACTCGACGCGCCCGCGTGCGTGATCGTCAAGCACGCAAATCCGTGCGGCGTTGCGCTCGCGCCGACGCCGCTCGAGGCCTACCGTCGAGCGTTGGCCACCGACCCGGTCAGCGCTTTCGGCGGCATCATCGCCTTCAACTGCCCCGTTGACGCGCCGACGCTGGAGGCCGTGTCCGCGCAGTTCGTCGAAGTGCTGATCGCGCCCGACTACACGACCGATGCGCTGGCGGTGATCGCGCAGAAGAAAAACGTCCGTGTCCTGCAGGTGCCGTTCGATACCACCGCCGCGGCGCGAGCCCAACTCGACTTCAAGCGCGTCGGTGGAGGCGTGCTGGTGCAGACTGCCGACGCTCGCAATGTTCAGCCGGGCGAGCTCAGGGTTGTCACGCGGAAGGCGCCGACCGCCACGGAGCTCGGCGACCTGATGTTCGCGTGGCGCGTCGCCAAGTTCGTCAAATCGAACGCGATCGTTTACTGCGCGGGCGGCCGCACGCTCGGGATCGGCGCCGGCCAGATGAGCCGTGTGGACTCGACGCGGATCGCGGCGATCAAGGCGGCGAATGCGAAGCTGTCGCTGGCTGGATCGGTAGTCGCCTCCGATGCATTCTTTCCATTTCGTGACGGGCTCGACGTCGTCGCCGACAATGGCGCGGTGGCGGTTGTCCAGCCGGGCGGCAGCGTCCGCGACGACGAGGTGATCGCCGCGGCCGACGAGCGTGCGATCGCCATGGTTTTCACCGGAGTTCGCCACTTCCGTCACTGAAGACGGATTCGCGACTCAACCAGGAGTGTTTCGCATGCATCGCCGCTGGCTGTGCTGGATTCCAACGCTTTGCCTCGCTGCGGCCGCCGCTTCGGCGCAGACGCCGCCCGCACCTGTCGCGGCGCCGTCTCCGGCCGAATCGAGCTCGGCCGAAGCGAAGGCTGCCGCCGACGCGAAGGCCGCGACGGAGTACACGATAGCTGGCGGACACAAGTGGCTCGACTGCGACAAGATGTGGAGCTTCTTCGCGTCGCAATGCAGCGGACTCGGGAACGCGTGGTACGACGGCAAGCCGACGCTGTACTTCAGCGGGTACTCGTGGCACGACCCGAATACGTACGACGAGACGAAGCAAGGGCAGTTCAACGACCGCGCGTGGGGCGGCGGCTTCGGCTGGGCCAAGGATGCGCCGAATGGCGACAACTTCAGCTGGTACGCACTGATCTTTCGCGATTCGCACTACCAGTACACGAAGATGGCTGGCTGGGGCTGGATGACGTATTGGCCGGCAAAGGCGCCGGTGGCGGTTGGACTGGGCGGGACGGTCTTCCTGATGTCGCGGCCGGACATCTACAACAGCATCCCGTTCCCGGCGATCCTGCCGCTGGCTTCGGTCAAGGCGTACGGGTTCGAAGTGCTGGGAACTTTCGTCCCCAAGGTGAACGGCGGCGTTAATCACGGCAACGTCGCGTATTTCTTCGCCCGCTATCAGTTCTAGATGAACGTCCTCGTGATCGGCGGCGGCGGCCGCGAACACGCGCTGGCATGGAAGGCGGCGCAGTCACCGCGGGTCGCGAAGGTGTTCGTCGCACCGGGCAACGCCGGCACGGCGCGCGAGCCCGGCGTAGTCAACATCGCGGCCACGGCGATCGCCGATCTGGTGGCCTTCGCGAAATCCGAGCCGGTGGGTCTGACGATCGTCGGGCCGGAGGCACCGCTGGCCGAGGGCGTCGTCGATGCCTTTCGTGCGGCGGGACTCAAGATTTTCGGACCGGTGCAGGCCGCTGCGCAACTCGAGGCGTCGAAGGACTTCGCCAAGGCATTCATGACCCGGCACGGCATCCCGACCGCGGCGTACGCGACGTTCACCGACGCCGCCGGCGCGCATGCGTACGTCGATGCGCGCGGCGCGCCGATCGTCGTCAAGGCCGACGGCCTGGCTGCCGGAAAGGGCGTCGTCGTTGCGACGACGGTTGGCGAAGCGCATGCGGCCATCGACGCGATGCTCGTCGGCAATTCGATGGGCGCGGCCGGCGCCCGCGTCGTCATCGAAGAGTTCGTATCCGGCGAGGAGGCGAGCTTCATCGTGATGGTCGACGGGCGCAACGTGTTGCCGCTCGCGTCGTCGCAGGACCACAAGCGCCTCGCCGACGGGGATCGCGGGCCGAATACCGGCGGCATGGGTGCGTACTCACCGGCGCCCGTGGTCACGCCGGCGCTGCACGCGCGGATCATGCGGGAAGTGATCGGCCCGGCCGTAAGCGGGATGACCGCCGACGGCATTCCCTACACGGGCTTCCTGTACGCGGGGGTGATGATCGATGCCGCCGGCAACCCCAAGGTGCTCGAATTCAACTGCCGGCTGGGGGATCCCGAAACGCAGCCGATCATGATGCGGTTGAAAACCGACCTCGTCGATCTGGTCGAGCACGCGGTGAACGGGACGCTCGACCAGGCGGAAGCCGAATGGGACCGGCGCACCGCGCTCGGCGTCGTGCTCGCCGCTGCCGGCTATCCTGATCAGCCGCGCAAGGGCGGCGCGATCGGCGGCCTCGAGCGGGTGACGACGGACACGCACGCGGACGTCCACGTGTTCCATGCAGGCACAGCGGCGGATGGCGACCGCGCGCTGGTCAGCGGCGGGCGCGTGCTGTGCGTGACGGCCCTCGGTGATTCGGTGCGGCAGGCGCAGCGCGCGGCCTACGCGGCGATCGCCGAACTGCATTTCGACGGCATGCAGTACCGCAGCGACATCGGGTTTCGCGCGCTGGCGAAGACCGCGACCGCGCCGGCCTGACCCGGCAGGCTGATTTCCGGTCGATGCGTAACGTTGCCTCCGATGCCTACCGAATCTACGAGACCGGCGACGAACACGACGCTCGACGTCGCCGGGGCCCGCGCATGGTTCACCGGGTTGCAGGAACAAATCGTCGCGCGGCTCGCAGCCATTGACGGCGGATCCTTTCGGCGTGACACGTGGCAACGACCGGAGGGGGGAGGCGGCATTTCCCTGCTGATCGAAGACGGTAACGTGTTCGAGCGCGGTGGCGTCAACTTCTCCGACGTTCGCGGTGCGACGCTGCCGCCGTCGGCCACTGCCGCGCGACCTGCGCTGGCGGGCCGCGCGTGGGAAGCCATTGGTGTGTCGCTGGTGCTGCACCCCCGCAATCCGTACGTGCCGACCGTGCACATGAACGTGCGCCTGTTCGTCGCGACGCTCGCCGGTGCGGCGCCCGAGTTCTGGTTCGGCGGCGGGATGGACCTGACGCCTTACTATGGGTTCGACGAGGACGCCGTGCATTTCCATCGGTCGTGCCGCGATGCGCTTGCGCCGTTCGGGGCCGACGTGCATACGAGGTTCAAGCGCTGGTGCGACGAATACTTCTATCTGAAGCATCGCAGCGAACCGCGCGGAATCGGCGGCATTTTCTTCGACGATCTCGCCGACGGCGGCTTCGCTCGCTGCTTCGCCTTGACGCGCAGCGTCGGCGAACATTTCCTCAACGCGTACGTCCCGATCCTGCTGCGGCGCAAGGATCTGCGCTTCGGCGAGCGTGAGCGGGACTTCCAGGCGTACCGCCGCGGACGTTACGTCGAGTTCAACCTCGTCTGGGATCGCGGGACTCTCTTCGGACTGCAGTCGAACGGGCGCACGGAGGCGATCCTGATGTCGCTGCCACCCCTCGTGAAATGGCGCTACGACTGGAGACCGGAACCCGGCACGCCGGAGGCGCGGCTGACCGAGCACTTCCTCATCGCGCGCGATTGGCTGTCCGCAGACGGCTCCGCCATTTCCTAGCCGTATGGCAGGGCGATTGCGAATCCGCGAACTGCGAATGCCATGGTTATCACAACGGAGATCGGTCGCGCATGACCCACGGAAATGACGACCGGCACCTGATCGAGACGCGCATTGCGTCGGAGCAGGTATTCGACGGCAAGCTGCTGCACGTGCGGCGCGATACCGTGAGGCTGCCCGATGGCGGCACGGCGACGCGCGAGTACATCGTGCACCCGGGGGCCGTGCTGATGGTGCCGGCGCAGGACGGCGACCGCTACGTGCTCGAGCGCCAGTTCCGCTATCCGTCCGGCCGCGTCTTCATCGAGTTCCCCGCCGGCAAGATCGACGCCGGGGAATCGCCGCTCGACACGGCGAAGCGGGAACTGGTCGAGGAAGCCGGCTACACGGCGCGCCAATGGACGTACCTCGGCGTCGTGCATCCGGTGATCTCGTACTCGACGGAGTTCATCGAGCTGTGGCTGGCCGAGGGATTGACCCACGTCGGCAACCGGCTGGACGCCGGTGAGTTCCTGGAACTGGTGACGATGACGCACGACGAATTGCTGTCGGCGTTCGAGCGCGGCGAAGTGACCGACGCCAAGACGGTCGCCGCGCTGTTCTGGCTCGAGCGGCGGAGACGGCGATGATCGCCCGGCGGCTCGCGATCCGCGGCCGGGTGCAGGGGGTTGGATTCCGCTACACGATGGTCGATGCCGCTGCGGATGCTGGTGTCGTCGGCTGGGTTCGCAACCTGCGCGACGGCAGCGTCGAGGCGTTCGTGCAGGGCAGCGATGACGCAGTGGCGCGCATCGTCACCTGGGCGCATCGCGGGCCGGCGGCGGCGAGCGTCACCAGCGTCGCGGTCACCGAGGAGCCGGTCGATATGACCCTCGTCGATTTTCGGGCGCTCGCGACCTAGCCCGGCATGGGGAAGATCTCTCGCCACGCGGCGTACGACGACGCCGCCCACAAGGGAAGCGCGATCAGCAACCCGAGGCCGTACGTCAACAGACCGAAGACCAGCAGCGCGAACGACAACACCCCATACAGCAGCATCGCGGGCAGGTTCAGCGCGAATGCCTGGAAGCTCGTCGCAAACGAAGCGCGGAATCCGCCGCCCGCGAACAGCGCAACCAGCGGTACGAACGTCACCGGCAGCGAGGCGAGGATCCCGATCGCGTAGATGCCGAGCAGTTCCGGAGTGGACAGTGTCGCCATGTCGTCGCCCGGACGCAGCAGGTTGATGCCGGCGAGCGCGTCGGCGGCGAGCCACTCGACGGCGAACGTCAGGGCGCCCGCGACGACGATTGCGGCGAGCGCGCTGGCATCGGCACGAAACACCGCGATGGCGAACGACAGCCGCGGGCGGTCGCCGGCGTCGGCGGCGGCGCTCGCGTAGAGCAGCCCGCAGGCCACCAGCGGAGCGACGATCTTCGCCAGCAGCGTACCGGCGTCCGGCACGAGGTCGAGCCCGATCTCGACGGCGAGGGTCAGGAGCGCGAGCGCGCCGAACGTCCAGGGTGCGCGCTTCCACAGCCGCATCGCCTCGCGGTACCAGCCGACCGCACGGGTCGCCGGCACGGCACGTGGTTCGGTCATCGGCTACGCGCCCAGGTAGGCGGCGCGTACCTTCGGATCGTGCAGCAGCGCCTTCGCGTCGCCGGACAGCGTGATCTCGCCCGACTCCATCACGTAGCCGCGGTGCGACACCTCGAGCGCGAGCTTGGCGTTCTGCTCGATGAGCAGGATCGTCACGCCCTCGCCCGAAACCGCCAGGACCGTTTCGAACACCTTCTGCACCATCAAAGGCGCCAGGCCCATCGACGGCTCGTCGAGCAGCAACAGTTTCGGTCGCGACATCAGCGCGCGGCCGATCGCCAGCATCTGCTGCTCACCGCCGGAAAGCGTGCCGGCCGTTTGCCGGCGCCGTTCCTTCAAGCGCGGGAACAACGCGAACACCCGCTCGATGTCGGCGGCGACACCCTCGCGGTCATGGCGCACGTACGCGCCCATCGCGAGGTTCTCTTCGATCGTCAGTGCGCCGAACACGCCGCGACCTTCGGGCACCATCGCCAGGCCGCGCCGGACGAGCTCGAAGGACGGCCGGCCGGTGACGTCCTCGCCGCTGTAGCGGATCGTGCCGGAGTTCACCGGCTGCAGCCCGCAGATCCCCTTCAACGTCGTCGTCTTGCCGGCGCCATTGGCGCCGATCAGGCACACGAGCTCGCCGTCACCGACCTCGAGGTCGATACCCTTGACGGCCTTGATGCCGCCATAGGCGACGGCCAGCCGATCGATCTGCAGCAGCGGCGTCATCGCGTCGCCGGGCGCTAGCCCGTGCCCTTCAGGTTCAGCGTGATCTCGCCGCCAAGATAGGCCGAGATGACGGCAGGATCGCTCTGCACCTCCGCAGCCGGACCCTCGGCGATCTTCTTGCCATAGTCGAGCACCAGCACGCGGTCGCACACGCCCATCACCAGCTTCATGTCGTGCTCGATCAGCAGGATTGTCGTGCCGTCGCGGCGGATGTGATGGAGCAGCGCCTCGAGCGACGCCGTCTCGGTGGCGTTCATGCCCGCCGCCGGTTCGTCGAGCGCGAGGAGCTTCGGATCGGTGGCTAACGCGCGCGCAATCTCGAGCCGTCGCTGAAAGCCGTAAGGCAGATGCTTCGCCAGGTCGTTCGCGCGCGCGGCAACGCCCACGTATTCGAGCAGTTCGTGCGCGCGTTTCTCGATCTGCTTTTCCTCGGCACGGGTCGCGGCATTGCGCGTGACCGCGCCGAACACGCCGGCGTGCGTGCGAACGTGCCGTCCGATCATCACGTTTTCGAGCGCCGACAGGTTGGCGAACAACCGGATGTTCTGGAACGTGCGGGCAATTCCGCGCTCGGCCACGTCGTTGGGCTTCAGGTGGGATAACGGCTGGCCGTCGAAACGGAACTCGCCGCCGTCGGGCTCGTAGATGCCGGTCAGCACGTTGAACAGCGTCGTCTTGCCGGCGCCGTTCGGACCGATGAGCCCATAGATCTCGCCGGGCCGGATCGTGAAGCTGACTTCGGACAGCGCGTGCACGCCGCCGAACCGCTTCGCGATGCCGCTGGCTTCGAGCAGGAGCGCTTGCTCGCTCATCCGACCGGCTTCGACTCGAGTTCGCGTTTGCGCAGCGCCGACGGCAGGATGCCGGCCGGACGGAACAGCATCATCAGCACCAGCGCAAAACCGAACAGGAGCATGCGGATCACTTCGGGGTCGATCAGCATGCGGCCGAACATCGCCTTTTGCGCGGGCTCGACCGTGTAACGCAGGATCTCCGGCGTGAACGAGAGCAGCAGCGCGCCGACGATGACGCCCCACACGTTGCCCATGCCGCCGAGCACGACCATCGACAGCACCATCACCGATTCCAGCAGAATGAAGCTCTCGGGGCTGATGAAGCCCTGGATTGCCGAGAACATGCCGCCGGCGACGCCGCCGAACGACGCTCCCATCGCGAACGCGAGCAGTTTCATGTTGCGGGTATTGATGCCCATTGCGCGCGCCGCGATCTCGTCCTCGCGAATGGCCTCCCACGCCCGACCGATCCGCGAGTTCTGAAGGCGCAGGTTGACGACGATCGCCCCGATCAGCACCAGCAGCAGCAGGTAGTAGTACTTGATCGGTCCGCTGAACGTGAGCCCGGCGATCGTCTCGCTTTGCGAGAAACTGAAGCTGCCGATGCGGAACGGGTCGATCAGCGTGATGCCCTGCGGGCCGTTGGTGATGTTGACCGGCTGTGACAGGTTGTTGAGAAAGATGCGGATGATTTCTCCGAAGCCCAGCGTGACGATTGCCAGGTAATCACCCCGCAGCTTGAGCGTCGGCGCGCCGAGCAGGGCGCCGAACAGGCAGGCAACCGCAGCGCCGATCGGGAGGATCACCCAGAACGGCAGATGAAGGTTGAAATGCGGGCTCGCCAGCAACGCGTACACATAGGCGCCGACTGCGTAGAACGCGATGTAGCCGAGGTCCAGCAGCCCGGCGAAGCCGACGACGATGTTGAGACCGAGCGCCAGAAATACGAACAGGATCGCGAGGTTCGTGATCCGCACCCACGCGGTGCCGATACCCGCCAGCGCGAATGGCAGCGCGATCAGCACGAGGGCGACGATCGCGATGCCGACCCAGGCCAGCCGCGGGTTCTTCTTGGTGTCGAAAAATTGATGCATCGCGCCGGTTCCTTGCGGGGGGTTACGCGCGATCCGAAACACGCTCGCCGAGCAGGCCGGACGGCCGGAACACCAGCACCGCGATCAGCACGAGGAATGCGAACACGTCCTGGTAATTCGACCCGAACAACGTGAGATTCGGATCGCTTTCGCAGCGCTGCGCGATCGCTTGGAACCAATCGGACAACTGGCACAGATTGGTCAGGTCGCCGACATAGCCGGCGCCCAGCGCCTCGATCAGTCCCAGCAGGATGCCGCCGAGCATCGCGCCGGCCAGGTTGCCGATGCCGCCCAGCACCGCCGCGGAAAACGCCTTCAGCCCGAGCAGGAAACCCATCTGGTAGTGCGCGATGCCGTAATAGCTGCCGACCATTACGCCGGCGACCGCACCGAGCGCCGCGCCGATGACGAAAGTGACGGCGATGACGCGGTTGATGTCGATGCCCATCAGGCCCGCGACTGCCTGGTTCTGGGCGGTTGCGCGCATCGCGATGCCCAGCTTGGTCCTGTACACGAGCAGCAGCAGACCGACCATCATCGCGGTCGAGCCCAGGATGATCGCGACCTGCACGTTGGTGATCGTTGCGCCGTTCGGGTGGTCGGTCAGATGATACGAGACCGTTTGCACGATCTGCGGATAGGGCAGCGGGTTGCGGCTCCAGATGATCATCGCGAAGTGCTGGAGGATGATCGACAGCCCGATCGCGGTGATCAGCGGCGCGAGGCGGGGCGCGCGCCGGAGCGGCCGATAGGCGACGCGCTCGAGTGTGTAACCAACCGCCATGCAGACCGGGATCGCGGCGAGCGTCGCCGCGACGACGATGGCCAGCGGCGGGAGTCCGGTGTTGGCGCCGACCAGCGCGACGATGACCGTGTAGGCAACCATAGCGCCGATCATCACCACCTCGCCGTGCGCGAAGTTGATCAGCTGGATGATGCCGTACACCATCGTGTAGCCGAGCGCGACGACGGCATAGACGCTGCCGAGCGTGAGCCCGTTGACCAGTTGCTGCAGGAACGTGTCCAGGCGCTCTGCCTCCCGTCGCGGATGTTACGCGATTGTGGCAGCCATCGTCACGCCGTCGTGGCGTCGCGCGGACCGACGCGGTCGTCTGCCGATTCCCAAAAAAACGGCGCTTCCCGAAGGAAGCGCCGCGTTGACGATCGAAGCGGATGAACTACTTCTTCGGCTCGTCCTTTTTCGCATCGGCCGGAGCTGCCGCCGGTGCCGGTGCGGGCGCAGCGGCCGGGGCCGCGGCAACCATCGACTTCATGAATTCGTCGAACGTCGACGCCTTGCCGGCCTTCACGACACCGATTGGCGTGACCTTGCCTTCCTTCAGCGTGAAGATCGTGATTTCGGCGTTCTTGCGGTCACCCTTATCATCGAATTCGATGAGGCCGGTGGCGCCGTTGTACTTGATCTTCTGCAATTCGGGCAGGTACTTCGCCGGATCGGTCGAGTCCGCCTTTTGCATCGCCGCGATCATCAGGCCGACCGCGTCGTAGAAGAACGGCGCGTATTGCTTGACTTCGCCGTACTTGGCCTTGAACGCGTCGTTGAATTCCTTGCTGGCAGCCGATGCCGGCAGTCCTGCCTGCGAGCAGATCAGGCCTTCGGCCGCCGCGCCGGCGAGTTTCGCCATTTCGTCGGTGCACGCGCCGTCGCCGAAGCTGAACATGCTCTTGATGCCGAGTTCCCGCGCCTGCTTCAGCATCGGGCCGCCGGTGGCGTCCATGCCGCCGTAAAACACGGCATCCGGCGCCTTGCCCTTCATCTTGGTCAGGATCGCCTTGAAGTCGGTCGTCTTGTCGGTCGCCTTCTCGCGCGCCACGACTTGCACGCCCGCGGCCTTCAGCGTTTTCTCGACTTCGTTGGCGAGGCCTTCGCCGTAGGCGGTGGCGTCGTCGGCGATCGCGACCTTCTTGATCTTCTGCGAGGCCAGGTACTGGGCGATCGCGGGACCTTGCTGGTCGTCGCGGCCGACGGTGCGGAACACGTTCTTGAAGCCCTGCTCGGTTAGCTTCGGATTCGTCGCCGAGCCGGAGATCATCGGGATGCCGGCCTGGTTGTAGACGGCGGAGGCCGGGATCGAGACACCCGAATTGAGGTGACCGGCGACGCCGGCGACCTTGGCATCGGCGAACTTCTGGGCGATTGTCGGGCCCATCTTCGGGTCGGCCTGGTCGTCTTCGCTCATCAGTTCGAACTTGATCGTCTTGCCGCCGATCTTGAGCTTGCGGGCGGTGTGCTCGTCGACCGACAGCCGGGCGCCGTTCTCGTCGTCCTTGCCGAGATGCGCGATGCCGCCGGTCAGCGGACCGGCATGGCCGATCTTGACGGTGACGGAGTCGTCGGCGGGCGCCGGCGCGGCGGCCTTCGGCGCTTCAGCGGCCTTTTTCGGCTCTTCCTTGCCGCAACCGTAGGCGGTGACCAGCGCGGCTGCGACTAGCGTCACGCCGAATTTTTGTGCGAGGTTCATTCGTGCTCTCCAGCAAAAAAAGGGGGGTCAAACAGGAAAGGGTAACGTAAAATTATCGGCTGCCGCTTGGGTGCGTGTCAATGAGCACCCACGGAAGTTCAGCCGTCCGGGGCCTCGGCGCTGCGGTTCGTCCGCCCCCCGAGCGCTTCGTCGCAGGCTGGTTGAATCGGCATCTGGCCTCCCGCGACACTCGCGGGTGCTGCCGGCGAATCCAGGCGGGCGGTCCGTCGCATCCAAGCGAGGCGTGGATGACGCCGGTACACCGGCGGAACGTCGGAAAACTGGGGGAGCGCCGGGGCAACAGGGCCCGGCCTGCAGGGAGAATCCATGAAATTCGGTTTAACGCGGCGGCGGGTGGTTGTCGCCCTTGTGTCATTACTGGTGGTGGCGGGTATAGGCGGCGCGGTGGCGTGGCGTGCGGCCAAGAAGGCCGACGGCGGCGGCCCCGGGAAGGACACCCCCGTGGCGCTGCATTTCGCGCCGGACGAGCTTGCGGCCGTCGAGGCGAGGGCGCTGCCCCGCTGGCTGGCGGTCTCCGGGTCGATGCAGCCGGTCCATCAGGCCACCGTGAAGGCCAAGGTCTCCGGCGACGTCCGCCAGATCACCGTGCGCGAAGGGGAGGCCGTGCAGGCGGGGCAGTTGCTGGTGCGCGTGGATACGGCGGACCTCGACGCGCGCGTGCTCGAGCGGCAGGGCCAGCTGCAATCGGCCAAGGCGCAGTACGCGATGGCGGAGAAGACCGCCGCGATGAACCAGAAGCTGCTGAAGCAGAACTTCATCTCGCAGAACGCCGCGGACAACACCGAATCGACGTTCGAGGCCGCGAAGGGCAGCGTGCAGGCCGCGGAGGCGCAACTCAAGGTCGCGCAGAACGCATTGCGGGATGCGGTGGCCACCGCGCCGCTGTCGGGGATCGTCGCCAAGCGCCACGTACAGCCGGGCGAGAAGGTCGCGTTCGATTCGCCGCTAGTCACCGTCGTCGACCTGAAGGAAATGGAACTGCAGGCGCTGGTCCCGTCGGCGGACATTCCCGAGCTCCGGCCGGGCATGACGGTCGACCTCGCGGTCGACGGTTTCCCTGACCGCAAGTTCACCGGGCGCATCGAACGGATCAATCCGGCTACCGAGGCTGGCACTCGCGCGATCCTGGTGTTCGTCGGCATCCCCAATCCGTCGCTGACGCTGCGCGGCGGGATGTTCGCGACCGGACGTATCGCGCTGGCGGCGGGAGGGCCGGTCCCGACGCTGCCGGCGACCGCAGTGCGCACCGAGGCGGGCCAGACGTATGTCTGGACGATCAGCGACGGCAAGCTCGCCAAGAAGACGGTTCTTGTGGGGCGCCGCGACGACGATGCCGGACGCGTCGAGCTCAAGACGGCGCTGCCGGCCAACATGAAGGTGCTGGCCGCGAAGTTCGACAACCTGAAGGAGGGGGCGCCGGCGCTGGTGCGCGCCCCCGACGAGGCCAAGCCCAAGAAGTCGAGCTGACGGCGTACGGAGCCTGCCATGTGGATTACGCGCGTTTCGATCAACAACCCGGTCTTCGCCACGATGGTGATGATCGGGATCGCCGTGCTCGGGCTGTTCGCCTACAACCGCCTGCGCGTCGAGCAGATGCCGGAAGTCAGCCTGCCGTTCGTGTTCGTGCAGACCAACTACCCGGGCGCGAATCCGGAGGTCGTCGAGACCGACGTCACCAAGCCGATCGAATATGCGATCAACACGGTGTCCGGCGCGCAGCTGATCCGGTCCAATTCGAAGGAGGGTCGCAGCGACGTCTTTGCCGAATTCCGGATGGGGACCGACATGGGGCGGGCGGTCCAGGACGTGCGCGACAAGCTCGCCCTGATCCGGCCGGGATTCCCTCGCGACGTCAAGGATCCGCTGGTGATCCGTATCGAGGAGGAGAACGCGCAGCCCGTCGTGTCGCTGGCCGTGCTGTCGCCGACGATGGACCTGCGCGAGCTTACGTCGCTGACCGACCAGACGATCGTCAAGGGGCTGGAGAACGTTCCCGGCGTCGCGCGGATGGACGTGCGCGGCCGGATGACGCGGCAGATCCTCGTCCAGATCCGGCCCACCGCACTGACCGCGCTCGGAATCGGCGTCGACCAGGTGGCGAACGCGATCCGCGCGGCGAACCAGGACGTTCCCGCCGGCCGTATCACGAGCGGCCAGAGCGACTCGATCGTCCGCGTCGAGGGCAAGATCAAGGACCCGGCGCAGTTCGGCCGCATCATCGTTGCGCAGCAGGGCGGCGCGCCCATCTACCTCGCGCAGGTCGCCGACGTGATCGACGGCGAGAAGGAACAAGACTCGATCGCGCGCATCAACGGCCGGCCGTCGATCACGATCGACATCCAGAAGTCTCAGGACGCCAACATCGTCGAGACCGGCAGGGGCGTGAAGGAGGCCATTGAATTGCTGCGCAAGCGGCTGCCCGCCGACGTCGAGCTGCGCCTGGTCAATTCCACCGCCGACCAGGTCGAGAAGAGCGTCAACCGGGTCAAGATGACGATCCTCGAGGGCGCGGCGCTGACGGTGCTGATCGTCTTCCTGTTCCTGCACAGCTGGCGCAGCACGATCATCACCGGACTCACGCTGCCGATCTCGGTGATCGCCACGTTCATCGCACTGTACGCGTTCGGGTTCACACTCAACTTCCTGACGCTGATGGCCCTGTCGCTGTGCATCGGCCTCCTCATCGACGACGCGATCGTCGTCCGCGAAAACATCGTGCGACACCTGGCGATGGGCAAGGACCACGTCACTGCGGCGCGGGAAGGCACCGACGAGATCGGACTCGCGGTGATGGCGACGACGTTCGCGATCGTTGCGGTGTTCGTGCCGATCGCGTTCATGAGCGGCATCGTCGGCAAGTTCTTCTTCCAGTTCGGGCTGACCGTCAGTGTCGCCGTGCTGGTGTCGTTATTCGTCAGCTTCACGCTCGACCCGATGCTGTCGTCGGTCTGGCACGATCCGCCCGGCTCGCGGTTCCGGCGTGTGCCGTGGCTCGGGCGCTTCATGGACCGCGTCGAGCGCGGAATCGAGTGGGTGCACGCGCTGTACGGCAGCATTCTCGAGTGGTCGCTCGTCCATCGGAAGAGCGTGCTGGCGCTGGCGCTGGTCTCGTTCTTCTCGAGCTTCCTCGTGCTGCCGCTGGTCGGCACCGAATTCGTGCCGGAATCCGATCAAGGGTTCATCTCCTTGCGGCTCAATACGCCGGTGGGCTCGAGCCTCGAATACACGGACGGCAAGGTGAGACAGGTCGAGGCGGTGCTGGCGGGCGTCCCTGAAATCGCGCTGACGATGACGACCGTCGGCACGGACGAAGGGCGCAACTACGGCCGCCTCAACCTCAAGCTCACGGACCGTGAGACGCGGACACGCACGCAGAAGGAAATAGAAATAACGATACGCGCCGCGTTGAAGCCAATCCCGGGGATCGAGAGTGCGTTCGGCTTCGACCGGCCGGTGTGGGTCAACCTGCTCGGTCCTGACCCCGCGACGCTCACCCAGTTGATCAACGAGTTCGCAGACAAGGTGGGAAAGATCCCGGGCATCGCCGATATGGAGACGTCGGAAAAGGCCGCGGTTCCCGCGCTGTCGATCCGGCTCAGCAACGACGCCGCCGCCGATCTCGGCATCAACGTCCAGCAGGTTGGTGCGATGGTGCGTCCGTTGCTCGCTGGCGACACCGTCAGCTACTGGCTGGGCCCTGACGGCAACAACTACGAGGTCAATGTGCAGTTGCCGAAGGACAGCCGCAGATTGTCGGCCGACCTCGGCAACCTGTACCTGACGACCGGCAAGCGCGGACCCGACGGTGAAGCGCGGATGGTGCCGCTGCGCCAGGTTGCCGAGATCGTCGAGACGACGTCACCGCAGATCATCAAGCGCCAGGAGTTGCAGCGGCGCGTCGCGCTGTACGCGAACGTCCAGGGGCGCCCGTCCGGCGACGTGAACTCCGAAGTCCAGAAGGTCATCAAGGACACGGTGCTGCCGCCCGGCTACCGGTTCGACGTCGGCGGGCAGGCGAAGGACATGCAGGAATCCTTCATGGCGCTGCTCGCGGCCGCCGGATTGGCGATCATCTTCATCTACCTGATCCTTGCGTCGCAGTTCGCGAGCTTCACGCAGCCGGTCGTCATCATGATGTCGCTGCCGTTCACGTTGATCGGCGTGTTCCTGGCGCTGCTGCTCACCGGCACGACACTCAACCTGTTTTCGATGATCGGCTTCGTGATGCTGATGGGGCTCGTCACCAAGAACGGGATCCTGCTGGTCGACTTCGCGAACCGCGCACGCCGCGCCGGCGCAAGCCTGCACGATTCGCTGCTGCAGGCGGGGCAGGTTCGTTTGCGGCCGATCCTGATGACGACCGCCGCGATGATCGGCGGCATGATGCCGCTGGCATTGGGGATGGGCGAGGGCGGCGAGACGCAGGCGCCGATGGGACGGGCCATCATCGGGGGCGTCATCACGTCGACGCTGTTGACGCTGGTCGTCGTTCCCGTGCTGTACACATATCTCGACCGCCTCGCCGAATGGCGGAAGGCGCGCCGCGCGAACAAGCTCGCGCGCATCGCCGCCCACGCCGCGGATGACTGAAGTAGATAAGTCAGATGGGGCCGGAGCGCTGCCGCGCCCGACCCCACGGAAAAATCACCACGCCGATAGCCATTCGAGACACCTAGTCAGGTGCGAATCGCGGGCAGAGCCCGACGATTCGCTGGGAATAGGCGCTGAGCGACGCGGTTGGTCCCACCACGCAGTCGGCTACACCGGGGCCGCGGTTTTTCCAGCATTTCCGGAGCGAATCGTCGGGCTCCGCCCGCGATTCGCACCTGACTAAGCTTTTCGAATGGCTGTCGGCGTTGTGATTTTTCTGATGAGGTCGGCGCGGGAGCGGCCGACCTCATCTGACTTATTTACTCTTTAACAATCCGGACCCTTTTATTGAGGACGGGGCCGCGGCGACGCGGCTGCGGCCCCGCTCCGCTTGCCGAGGTAATTAGTCGAGCGTATAGTAATGGGATGGTCCGGCCGTCCCGCAACGTTGATACGCAGTTGTTGCGGGCTGGCCTCGAGCTGTTGCCCGAAGTCGGGACTGCTGGGCTGTCAGTGCGTCGAGTGGCCGAACGCGCGGGCGCGAACCTCGGCATGTTCCACTACCATTTCAAGACCAGGGACGCGTTCGTTCGTGCGCTGCTCGCGCAGCTGTACGACGAAATGTTTGCCGACCTCGAGCTGGCAGCGGGCGACCCGGCGCCATTCGCCGCACTGCGCGGTGCGCTCGGCGTGCTCGCCCGCTTCGCTCGCGCCCACCGCCAGTTGCTGCGCCGCCTGATCGCCGACGCAATGAACGGCGAACCGTTGGCGCAGGAATTTCTCCGCGCCACGATGCCCCGTCACATCCGCGTCGTGCTCGGCCTAGTCGTCGCCGCGCAAACGGCTGGCTTGATGAAACCGGTTCCGCCGCCGTTGGCGCTGGGCTTCATCGCCGGCGCTGTCGCCGCGCCGATCCTGGTCGGTAGCGCGCTCGTCGAGCGCGGCCTCGCGCCGCAGGAGATCGCCGCGGCGTTCGACGATGCGGTGTTGTCAGACCGCGCAATCGACATGCGTATCGATCTCGTGCTCGCCGGGCTCGAGCAACACCCGCCGAAGAAACTCCGCAGGAGCTGATATGCGTCCGCACGTGTCGGGGATGATCGTGGCTGCCGCGCTTTGCGCTTGCGGCAGCGAACCGCCGCCGGGGTATCCGGGCTACGTCGAGGGCGAATATGTCCGCGTCGCCGCGCCGCTCGGCGGCAGCCTGGCGCGGTTGTCCGTGCAGCGTGGCAACGAAGTTGCCGTCAACGCACCGCTGTTCGCGTTGGAAAGCGAGCAGGAACGCGCCGCGCGCGCCGAGGCCGAGGCGCGTGTGAGCCGCGCCGAGGCCACACTCGCCGACCTCGAGAAGGCACGCCGGCCGCCGGAGATCGAAGCGGTGCGCGCGCAACTGGCGCAGGCCGTCGCCGCGCTGCGCGAGTCGGAGGCGACGCTGACTCGCGCGCAGAAACTGGTGGCCGACAAGTTCCTGCCGCCGCAGCAATACGACCAGGCGCTCGCTGCGCGCGATCGCGACCGCGCGCGTGTACGTGAACTGGAGGCGCAGGTCGATGTCGCCCGCCTTCCCGCGCGGCAGGATGCGATTCGCGCGGCACAGGCTGAAGTGAAGGCCGCGCGTGACGCCCTCGCGCAGGCACAGTGGCGGCTCGACCAGAAGACGCAAACCGCGCCCGCGGCGGGCCTGGTCGCGGACACGCTGTACCGGCCCGGCGAATGGGTGGCGGCGGGCGCGCCAGTGGTCTCGCTGTTGCCGCCCGGCAACGTCAAGATCAGGTTTTTCGTTCCCGAGCCGGCGCTCGCGACGCTGCGCACCGGCCAGGCGGTCAGCGCGCGCTGTGACGGTTGTGCAGCGGCGATCGCCGCGCGCATCAGCTTCATCGCGCCGCAGGCGGAGTACACGCCGCCGGTCATCTACAGCCGCGAAAACCGCGAAAAGCTCGTTTACCTGGTCGAGGCGCGGCCGGAGCCCGCAAATCCGGCGCTGCATCCGGGGCTGCCGGTCGAAGTGTCGCTCGGCAGCGCGCCGCTGGCACGATGAGTGCCGTCATCGACGTGCGCGGCCTCACCAAGCGCTACGGTGGGCGCGCCGTCGTCGACGATTTCGCCATCAAGGTCGAACGCGGCCAGATTTTCGGATTCCTCGGTCCGAACGGCAGCGGGAAGACGACAACGATCCGAATGCTGTGCGGACTGCTGACGCCCGATGCCGGCGAAGGTACTTGCCTCGGCTACGATCTGCGGACCGAGGCGCCGAAGATCAAGCGCAACGTCGGCTACATGACGCAGCGGTTCAGCCTTTACGAGGACTTGTCGATCGCGGAGAACCTCGCGTTCATCGCCCGCGTCTACGAAGTGCCCGATCGCACGCGAGCGGTGGACGCGGCCCTCGACCGCCTTGGCCTCACCGCACGGCGTGACCAGCTCGCCGGAACGCTGTCGGGCGGATGGAAGCAGCGGCTGGCACTCGCCGCCTGCCTGCTGCATTCGCCGCAACTGCTGCTGCTCGACGAGCCGACGGCGGGTGTCGACCCGAAAGCGCGCCGCGATTTCTGGGAACAGATCCACGACCTGGCCGCCGAAGGCATCACCGTCCTGGTCAGCACGCACTACATGGACGAAGCCGAGCGCTGCCACCGGCTCGCGTACATCGCCTACGGCAGGCTGCTGGTCGAAGGGACCGCCGAAGAGGTGATCGCGCACTCGGCGCTGACGACGTGGATCGTTGCGTTGCGCGATCCGCGCAACGCGCGCGCGCTGGCGCTGGTGTCGCGCGAGCTGCGCGATGCCGAGGGTGTCGACACCGTCGTTCCGTTCGGCACGACGCTGCATGTTTCCGGTCACGACGCCGCCGCACTCGATCCCGTGCTGGCGGCGATCGCGCAGCGGCCCGGGTTCGACGTCGCGCGCGCGCCGACGTCGCTCGAAGACGTGTTCGTCAGCCTGATGCAGAAGGCGGCCGACAATGTCCAGTGACAACACCGTGTTCTCGCTCGCGCGCTTCGTCGCGATCGCGATGAAGGAGCTGGTCCAGATGCGACGCGACCGGATGACGTTCGCGATGATCGCCGGCATCCCGATCCTGCAGGTCGTGCTGTTCGGCTATGTGATCAATTCCGACCCGAAGTCGCTGCCGACCGCCGTCGTCGACTACGACCGCAGCACGTTTTCCCGCAGCATCGTCCGCGGCCTCGAGAACACCGGCTACTTCGCCGTGACCCGGCTGCCCGCGAGCGAAGCCGAGGCGGACCGGCTGCTCGACCATGGCGACGTGCAGTTCGCGCTCGTCATCCCGCCCGATTTCTCACGCCGGCTGCAGCGTGGCGAGCAGCCGGTTCTGCTGGTGGCGGCCGACGCCACCGACCCGTCGGCTACCAGCAACGCACTGGCGTCGCTGACGCAGCTCGGCACCACCGCACTGTTGCACGACCTTACCGGGCCGCTGGCGACGCTGGCCGCGGGCGCACCGCCGATCGAGCTTCGCGTGCAGCGCCGCTACAACCCGGAAGGGATCACGCAGTACAACATCGTTCCCGGGTTGCTGGGCGTGATCCTGCAGATGACGACGGTGATGCTGACGGCGTTCGCGGTCACGCGTGAACGCGAACGCGGCACGTTCGAGAACCTGCTCGCGACGCCGGCGTTGCCGGGCGAAGTCATGGCAGGGAAGATCGCTCCGTACATCGGCGTGGGCCTGTTGCAGGCGCTGATCATCATGGGCGCCGCGTGGCTCTTGTTCGACGTGCCGATGCGCGGCAGCCTGCTGCTCTTGTTCGGCGCAACGTTGTTGTACATCGCGGCGCTGCTGGCACTGGGTTTCACGATCTCAACGGTGGCGCGGAGCCAGCTGCAGGCGATGCAGATGACGTTTTTCTTCTTTTTGCCGTCGCTGTTGTTGTCGGGCTTCATGTTCCCGTTCCGGGGCATGCCCGGGTGGGCGCAAGGGCTGGGCGAGATCTTTCCGCTGACGCACTTCTTGCGGATTGTGCGCGGCGTGCTGCTGAAGGCCAACGACGCCAGCGCGACCTGGCCGCACCTGTGGCCGATCGCGTTGTTCCTGGTCGTCATGGCGGGCGTCGCGCTGCTTCGCTACCGACGTACGCTGGACTGATGAAACCTCCGGTTACAGACGAAAAAAGGGTCCGCTTGTTATAATTGAACGGCGGTCAGTTACGCCCTCCGTTGCGTTCTCAGTTACGTTTTGGCAATGCAGTCCGGCTTCGCCGGGATGGGAAGAGTCATGGGAAGTTTCGATATCGAGCAGGCGCGCTTTAACATGGTCGAGCAGCAGATCCGGCCTTGGGACGTGCTCGACCAGGACGTGCTCGACCTGCTGTTCGTCGTCAAGCGCGAGGACTATGTGCCGGCTGCCCATCGCGCACTCGCATTCGCCGATATCGAAATCCCGCTCGGGGGCGGAGCGGCGATGTGGTGGCCGAAGATGGAAGCGCGGGTGCTGCAGGAAGTGGCCCTGAAGCCGCTGGAAAGCGCACTGGAAATCGGCACCGGCAGCGGCTACTTCACGGCGTTGCTGGCGAGCAGCGCCAGCGCCGTCACCAGCGTGGAGATCGACGAGCGCCTCGCGGCCGATGCGAAGCTCCGCCTCGACCGCGCCGGGTTCGACAATATCGATCTGGCCGTCGGCGACGGCGCGCGCGGCTGGGGTCCCGGACGCTACGACGTCGTCGTGCTCACCGGGTCCACGCCGGTGCTGCCCGACAAACTGTTCGACCAGCTGAAGCCGGGCGGGCGGCTGTTCGCGATCGTTGGTGACGCACCCGCGATGACTGCGCAGATCACCCGCTGGACCGCACCCGGCGCGCGGGTGACGACGAACCTCTTCGAGACTGTCGTGACCCCGTTGCGCAATGCGCAGTCGCCGGTGCGTTTCGAGTTTTGATTCCACAACTCGCTCCGTCGGAACTTGCGGCCTGGCGCGCCGATCCGGCACGGCAGTCGCCGCTGCTGATCGATGTGCGCGAGCCCTGGGAAGTCGCGATCTGCTCGATCGTCGACTCGCATCCGGTACCGCTGCGTGAGCTGGTGCAGCGGATGGGCGAATTGCCGCAACAGCGCGAGCTGGTGCTCGTGTGCCACAAGGGTCTGCGCAGCCAGGTCGCGGCGCGGGTGCTGGCGGCGGCAGGTTTTTCGGTCCATAACCTGCGCGGCGGCATCGCGGCGTGGGCCGACGCTGTCGAGCCATCGCTGGCACGTTACTAGCGGCTGCCGCAGACCCACTTCTTCGCCATACGGGAATTCGAATGAAACGACGCACGCTGGTCCTTGCCCTGTCCGCTTCGCTCGGCCTCGCGCTCGCCGGGCCCGCTGCCGCCGAGGATCTTGTCCAGATCTATCGCGAGGCGCAGCAGAACGATCCCGCCATTGCCGCGGCGCGGGCGAACTGGAACGCCACGCAGGAAAGGCTGCCGCAAGCGCGCGCCGGCCTGCTGCCAAACGTCGGCTTGAGCGCGTCCGCCAACGTCAACGACGGTCGGGTCTCCGTCAACACCGATCCGAGGAGCGTCACGGCCAACACGTTCAACAACTACGGCTATACGGTGTCGGCGACGCAGCCGATCTTCCGTTACCAGAACCTGGTCGCGTACGACCAGGCGAAAACGCAGGTCGAGCAGGCAGATTACACGCTGGCATTGGCGCAGCAGGACCTGATCATCCGCGTCGCCGTCGCGTATTTCGACGTGCTGCTGGCACAGTTCAACATCGAGCTCGTCGATGCGCAAAAGGCGGCGGTGGGCGAGCAGCTCGCGCAGGCGAAGCGCAACTTCGAGGTGGGGGTGGCGACGATCACCGACACCAACGAGGCGCAGGCCAAGTACGATCAGATCGTCGCCACCGAGATCTCAACGCGCAACGATTACGACAACAGGGTCACGGCGCTCCGCGCGATCATCGGCCGCACGCCGAACGCGCTGAACCGACTGTCGGCGAATTTCGATCCGCCGATGCCGGAACCCAACGTCGCCGACTACTGGGTCGATCTCGCACTGAAAAACAATCTGTCCGTGCGGGTCAACGAGTCGAACTACAACATCGCCACGCTGCAGGTCGACCGCGAACGCGCAGGTCACTATCCGACGCTCGACCTCGTCGGCAGCTTCGGCAACAACGGTGGCAACGGCTCTGCGGCCAACGACTTCAACGTCTCCGGACGTTCGGCGGCCATCGGGCTGGCGGTGAACCTGCCGATCTACCAGGGCGGGTTCGTGAACTCCAAGGTCCGCGAGGCGATCGCGCTGCAGGACACGGCGCGGCAGAACCTCGAGGGGGCCCGCCGCAGTGCGCTGTTCAATGCGCAGACGGGCTTCACCGGCGTAACCAGCTCGGTGGCGTCGGTCAAGGCGTTCGGGCAGGCGGTGAAGTCAGCCGACGTCGCGTATCAGTCGAACAAGCTGGGTCTCGAAGTCGGCGTGCGGACGACGCTCGACGTGTTGAACACGCAGCAGAACGTGTACACGGCCCGGCGCGATCTCGCCCAGGCATACTTCAACTACCTGATCGGTGTGCTGCGGCTCAAGTCGGCGATCGGTACGCTGAACGAGCAGGACGTCGAAGAGCTCAACCGCCGTCTCGCGGCCGGCTGACGCCGGGCAGCTTCGGCGCGAGCCACTCCCATAGCCGGTCGGCGGCGCCGCGATGCGCCGCGTAGAACGCCGACGCGGCCATTCGCATCGCCTCGCGGTCGCCCGGGTCAGCCAGCAGTTCCTGGACGGCCGTCAGCAGCGCGTTGGCATCGGCGACGCGCCGTGCGGCGCCGGCCGCGATCGCCTGAGCCGCGGCCTCGGCGAAATTGAACGTGTGCGGTCCGATCAACGTCGGCGTGCCGGTGGCGATCGGCTCGATCAGGTTCTGGCCACCGAGCGGCAGCAGGCTGCCGCCGACGAACGCGATGTCGGACGCGATGTAATAGGCAGCAAGCTCGCCCATCGAGTCACCGAGGACGAACGCGACGTCCCGCGGGACCGGCGCATTGGCGCTGCGCCGCACGAACGGGAGCGCGCGCGAGCCGAGCAGCTCGGCCACGGCGTCGAAGCGCTGCGGATGGCGCGGAACGATCAGTGTCAACGTCCCGATCGGCAGCGTGGCCTGCAACAGCGCATCGATGATCAGCGCTTCCTCACCGTCGCGCGTGGACGCGGCGATCCACAACGGACGGTCGTCGCCGAAACGCGTGCGCAATTCGCGCCCCAGCAGGCGTTGCGTGTCGGGAACATCGACGTCGAACTTCAGGTTGCCGGTGACGACGATATCGCGTGCCCCGAGTGCTTCGAGCCGCCCGGCGTCGTCGCGCGTCTGCGCGGCGACACCGGAGAGCGACGCCAGCAGCGTCCGCGTCGCACCGCCAGCCCGCGCGTATCGGGCAGCCGACCGCGCCGACAGCCGGGCATTGACGAGGAACAGCGGCACGCCCGCGCGTGCGCACTCCGCCAGGAGGGTTGGCCACAGCTCGGTTTCCATCAGCATGCCGGCGCGGGGCCGGAAGCGGGCGATGAACGCGCGCACGGCGAACGGAACATCGTACGGCAGCCAGCACTGGACGACGCTCTCGCCGTACAGCGCGTGCCCGGTCTCGCGGCCGGTTGCCGTCATCGATGTCAGCAGGATCGTCGCGTCCGGCCGCGCGCGACGCAGTCGCTCGATCAGCGGCGCGGCGGCGCGAGTCTCGCCGACCGACACCGCATGGACCCAGAACACGTCCCCCGTGACCTGCGGGCCGGTGGCGCGATAACGCCCAAACCGCTCGCCGACGTGAAGTCTATAGCCCGGCTCCTTGCGACCGCGCCACCACAATCGCAGCGGCAGCAGCGGCAGCGCCAGGTACCAGAGCAGCGCATAGAGCCGGCGCATCAACAGTGCGGCGCGCGCTTGTAGAGTGTGCCGGCTGCGGCGAGCGCCTCTTCCGCCGTGGGTACGCGGCCGTTACCACCGAGGTCGAGTGCCTGCGGCCCGCAGATCCCGACGCCCGCCAGCTTCGGATCGGTCTCCGTGAACAACGCGAGCGTCGGCGTGCCCAGCGCCGCAGCGAAATGGGTAAGTCCGGTGTCGACACCGGCGACCAGCTCCGCGCGTGACAGGAGCGTCGCGAGCTCGGAGAGCGACTGCCTCGGCGGTACGATCACTTCGGCGTGGTTCCCGGCGATCCGCTGGCAGCGCGCGTGCTCGTCGGGGCTGCCCCACGGCAATACCGCCATGAAGCCGGCCCGGGTCACCTCGGCAATCAGTGCGCGCCAGCCTTCGTCGGGCCACAGCTTCGCCGCCCGCGACGTTGCGGTCAACGCGACGACGTACGGGCGTTCGGGAAGCGCGTCCGCCGTGGCCGGAACGCGCCAGCGCCAGCGCGGCGGCCCGGATACCTCATAGCCGAGCGTGGCAGCGGCCAGCGCACGCGCCTTGGAGATGAAGTGGATGTCGCGCGGCACGCGATGGTGAACGTCGTGCAACAGCGTCGCGACCGGCTCGCGGATGCTCGCGCGGTGCAGCCCGTGACGCGGTCCGCGCGCGATGCGCGCAAGCACCGCGCCCTTCATCTGTTCCTGCAGGTCGAGCACCCCGGTGTAGGGTTCGCGCCGCACGTCGTGGCGGAACCTGCGGAATTCGCGCCACGTCGCCGCCGACAGCAGCGCCGCGCGCCACCGCCGCAGCGCGACCGGAATCACGCGTCGTACACCGGCGTGGAGGCCGGGGAGCTCGGCGAATCCTTCCTCGGCGACCCAGTCGACGGCAACACCCGGTCGCGCGCGCTCGACGTCGGCGCAGAGCGCGAGCGCGTGGACGATATCGCCCAATGACGATGGACGCACGACCAGCAGCGCACTCATTGGCGCGGCGGCGGCGTGCCGGAAACCACGTAGAATCGCGCCGTCACGAATGTCCGACCTTCATGTTAGGCATCCCCACCCGGCGCATGGCCGAGACGCTTCCCCTTTCGCTGGTCGTCATCACCCGCGACGCCGCACGCGAGCTTCCCGGCTGTCTCGCGTCGGCGCCGTTCGCCGCGGAGGCGATCGTCGTCGATTCGGGGAGCCGCGATGATACCGTGGAAACTGCGCGCCGCTGCGGAGCGCGCGTCGTCTCGCATCCGTGGCAGGGATTCGGTCCGCAGAAAGCGTTCGCAGTTACGCAGGCGACGCACGACTGGGTGCTTTGCCTCGACGCGGACGAGCGCGTGACACCAGAGCTTGCCGCGGCGATTCAGCGCGCGTTCGACGCGGGTCCGCCGTCGGCGCCGGCATTCGAGATCGCGCGGCGCAACCGCTTCCTCGGCCGCTGGCTTGCGCACGGCGAAGGCTACCCTGACTGGATCGTTCGCCTGTTCGACCGCCGCCATGCGCGCTGGACCGATGATCCCGTCCACGAGAGCGTCGTCGCCGACGCGCCGGTCACCAGGATCGGCGGCGACCTTCTGCACGAATCGGCGGAATCGCTCGACGACTACATCGCGAAGCAGAACCGGTACACGACGCTGCAGGCGGAGGTGATGCATGCACGCGGCGAGCGGGCGACGTTTGCGCACCTCGCGCTGGCGCCAGCCGCGCGGTTCTTCCGGTTGTATGTGCTGAAGCTCGGGTTTCTCGACGGCGCTGCCGGATTCGCGCACATCGCGATCAGTGCATTCGCCAGTTTTCTCAAGTACGCGAAGCTGCGCGCGCTGGCCGCGGCGGATCGCCGATGACACGCGTGCTCGAGAACGCCCGCGTGCTGGTCACCGGTGCCGCCGGCTTCATCGGCATGCACGCGTCGCGCGCGTTGCACGATGCCGGCGCCGAAGTCGTGGGTGTCGACAACTTCGAGCCGTACTACGACGTGTCGCTCAAGGAGGCGCGAATCGGCGAGCTGCGGGGCCGAGCGCAATTTTCCTTCGAGCGTCTCGATCTCGCCGATGCCGCCCAAACGGCGCAGCTTTTCGCGGACGGCGCCTTCACGCGCGTCGTGCATCTCGCAGCGCAGCCCGGGGTGCGGTATTCGCTCGTCAATCCGGCGCCCTACGTGCGCAACAACCTCGACGCGTTCGGGCACATACTGGAGGCTTGCCGTCAAACCGGGATCGCGCATCTCGTGTACGCATCGTCCTCTTCAGTCTACGGCGCCAATCAC
>Ga0070668_100000299_pt1 | contig 32488 bp, 37 predicted proteins | sample KBSS43metaG_FD_64661 | JGI IMG/M metagenome (GOLD analysis project Ga0070668, IMG submission 64661) | Switchgrass rhizosphere microbial communities from Kellogg Biological Station, Michigan, USA - KBS S4-3 metaG | ecosystem: Host-associated > Plants > Roots > Rhizosphere > Soil ...
GCACGATCAGGGGAACGGTAGAGCTGCGACGGCCCCGGAGAAGGCCCCGACCGGCCCGAGACCCGCCGCCACGGCGGCGGGTGATCAGCCCGCCTCGCCCAGCTCCGCCAGTCGCGCCTCCACCTCCGCCAGCTCGGCCCGCAACCGCTCGGCCTGCTGCCGCGCCTCGGTCCGCTCCGCGGTGAGGATCTGCTCCACCGCCTCCTGCACGCCCGGCACATCCACCAGCGACACCATCCGCAACGCCTCGGCGGGCCGGATCACATACGGCTTCGCCAGCACCTTGGACCCCTGCGCCGCCGCCACCGTCCACTCGCCGTCGCCATACGCCAACGTCACCGTCAAGGCCGCCGCCGGTTTCGTCTTGCCCTGCCGGGCCGAAGCCGCCTTTCGCGGCGCCGGAGCCGTCACACCATCCCCACCTTTCCCCGGCACGGCCGCGGCCGCACCATCGCCACCCTTGTCGGCCGCAGCCGGCGGCAGTGCCGCCGGTGGCGCGGCTTTCGGCCGCCGGGCCGGCGGCACCGGCTTGTCGATCACGAACTCCGGAGCCGGGGGAGCCGCCGGCACGGTCACCGGCGCGGGCGCCGCCTTACGCGCCGCCGCACCCCGCGGCGCCACCCGCAGATCACCGGGGGAGAACGGCAACTCGTCGCGCCCGAACCGGACCACCACCCACTCATCCGACTCCGCCGGATCGGCCAGCGCCACCACCTGCCCGACCTGGCCCGCGATCTGCCCCGCCGCCTCGGTGAACTGCACCCGCGGCTTACGCCCGGCCGCCAGCCCGTCCCGGATCACCTGCAACTCGTCGGTGCTCAACCCCCGGACCATCGGCCAACCCTCTCCTTTTCGAACAGCTGTCCGAATCTTTGTACCAGCACCCTCCGACACTTTTCTCACACGGGGGAGCGGCCCGTCACGCAGTACTCCCGCCCGACCGGATCCCGCAGCGTCGTCCAGTCACCCGGCACCCGGCGCACCACCGAGGCACCCAGCCCGACATGCCGCGCCACCTCGGCATCCACGTCATCACACGCGAAGTCCAGATGCACCCCCGCCACGCCCGCACCGATCCGCTGCAGCAACAACCGCACCGGCATCCCCGCGCCACGCTCCAGATAATCGAACTCCGCCAGATCGGTCCGCCGCCGCACCCACCCAGTCAGCCCACCCCAGAACCCGGCCTCCGCCTCGAACCGCGCCACCGGCACATCCAGGCATACCTGATCCACCACACTGCGCTGCCCGCCCGGCCACCGCACCGGCACCGGCCGGGTCACCTCACCGGCCCACCGCACCAGGCACAACCCGATCCCGGCCGGCGAGCGCAGCACCACCAGCCCGTCCTCCTCGTGCACCACCCGCGCCCCGAGCCGTACCGCCACCTCCGCCGCCGCCGGCACCCGCGGCACATGCAGATCCACATGCCCGCCCGGCGCCGCCGATCCCACCACCTGCACCCGCAGGCAGGCATCCCCCTCGGCCGGCACCAACGTGGCGAACTCCCCACCCGGCCCGCGCCGCGCCGACCGGTGCGTGCCCGTCACCGCCAGCCAGAACTCCTCCGCCGCCGGGGCAGCAGCCGACGGCGTATCCAGAAACCCGGTCACCCAGCGCACATCCACGGCCGCACAGTACCGATCTCGCCTAGCGTGGACCGCGAGCCACCACCCCCGGGAAGGACAGACCCATGCCCACCATGACCGACCAGCAGTGGCGAACCTTCATCACGCACGGCACCCGCACCGGCAAACTCGCCACCGTCCGCGCCGACGGCAGCCCGCACGTGGCACCGGTCTGGTTCCTGCTCGACGGCGACGACCTCATCTTCACCACCGGCAGCAGCAGCGTCAAAGGACGCAACCTCACCCGCGACCCCCGGTTCACCCTGTGCGTCGACGACGACCAGGCCCCGTACGCGTTCGTCATCCTCCGCGGCACCGTCGAGCTCTCCGGAAAACCCGACGACCTACGCCACTGGGCCGGCCGGCTCGGCGCCCGCTACATGGGCCCCGACCGCGCCGACGAGTACGGCACCCGCAACGGCGCCCCCGGCGAACTGCTCGTCCGGGCCCACATCGACAAAGTCATCGCCGAGGACGGCATCGCCGACTGACCGATCCAGCAGAAACCGAGAAGCACCCGCCCCGGCCATCACCTAGCGTGGACCGCCATGGGCAGCAGCACGATGGGAGACACGATGAGCACGCACCCGCCCGCGGTCACCAACCACGGCGTGATCCGGGTCCACGGCGCCCGCGTCAACAACCTCAAAGACGTCAGCGTCGACATCCCCAAGCACCGGCTCACCGTCTTCACCGGCGTCTCCGGCTCCGGCAAGAGCTCCCTGGTCTTCGGCACCATCGCCGCCGAGTCCCAACGGCTGATCAACGAAACCTACAGCGCCTTCGTGCAGGGCTTCATGCCCACCATGGCCCGCCCCGACGCCGACGTCCTCGAAGGCCTCACCACCGCGATCATCGTCGACCAGGAACGCCTCGGCGCCAACCCCCGCTCCACCGTCGGCACCGTCACCGACGCCAACGCCATGCTGCGCATCCTGTTCAGCCGCCTCGGCCGGCCGCACATCGGCTCACCCCAGGCCTACTCCTTCAACGTCGCGTCCATCTCCGGCGCCGGCGCCGTCACCCTCAACAAGGGCGGCACCACCACCAAGGAACGACGCAGCTTCAGCATCACCGGCGGCATGTGCCCCCGCTGCGAGGGCCGCGGCACGGTCACCGACTTCGACCTGACCCAGCTGTACGACGACAGCAAGTCCCTCAACGAGGGCGCGCTCACCATCCCCGGCTACAGCATGGACGGCTGGTACGGGCGCATCTTCCGCGGCTGCGGCTACTTCGACCCGGACAAACCCATCCGCCGATACACCAAGAAGGAACTGCACGACCTGCTCCACCGCGAAGCCACCAAAATCAAGGTCGACGGCATCAACCTCACGTACGCCGGACTGATCCCCAGCATCCAGAAATCGTTCCTGGCCAAGGACGTCGAGGCGATGCAACCGCACATCCGCGCCTTCGTGGAACGCGTCGTCACCTTCACCACCTGCCCCGACTGCGACGGCACCCGGCTCACCGAAGCCGCCCGCTCCTCGAAGATCAACGGCATCAGCATCGCCGACGCCTGCGCCATGCAGATCACCGACCTCGCCGCCTGGATCACCGGCCTCGACGAACCCTCCGTCGCACCGCTGCTCGGCAAACTGCGGCACACCCTCGACTCGTTCGTCGAGATCGGCCTCGGCTACCTGTCCCTCGACCGCCCCTCCGGCACCCTGTCCGGCGGCGAGGCGCAGCGTACGAAAATGATCCGCCATCTCGGCTCCGCGCTCACCGACGTCACGTACGTCTTCGACGAACCCACCATCGGCCTGCACCCGCACGACATCCAACGCATGAACGACCTGCTGCTGCGCCTGCGCGACAAAGGCAACACGGTCCTGGTCGTCGAACACAAACCCGAAGCCATCGCCATCGCCGACCACGTCGTCGACCTCGGCCCCGGCGCCGGCTCCGGCGGCGGCACCATCTGCTACGAAGGCACCGTCGACGGGCTACGCGCCAGCGGCACCCTCACCGGCCGCCACCTCGACGACCGCGCCCGGCTCAAACCCGCCACCCGCACCCCCACCGGCACCCTCGAGATCCGCGGCGCCACCCGGCACAACCTGCACGACGTCGACGTCGACATCCCGCTCGGCGTGCTCTGCGTCATCACCGGCGTCGCCGGCTCCGGCAAAAGCTCCCTCGTACACGGCTCCATCCCCGCCTCCGCCGGCGTCGTCTCGGTCGACCAGGGCGCCATCAAAGGCTCCCGCCGCAGCAACCCCGGCACCTACACCGGCCTGCTCGAACCGATCCGCAAAGCCTTCGCCAAGGCCAACGGCGTCAAACCGGCCCTGTTCAGCGCCAACTCCGAAGGCGCCTGCCCCACCTGCAACGGCAACGGCGTCATCTACACCGACCTCGGCATCATGGACACCGTCGCCACCGTCTGCGAAGTCTGCGAAGGCAAACGCTTCGAGGCCTCCGTGCTCGACTACCACCTCGGCGGCCGCGACATCAGCGAAGTCCTCGCCATGTCGGTCACCGAGGCCGAGCAATTCTTCGGTACGGGGGAGGCCCGCATCCCCGCCGCCCACGCCATCCTGAACCGCCTCGCCGACGTCGGCCTCGGCTACGTCAGCCTCGGCCAGCCCCTGACCACCCTGTCCGGCGGCGAACGGCAACGCCTCAAACTCGCCACCCACATGGCCGACAAGGGCGGCACCTACCTGCTCGACGAACCCACCACCGGCCTGCACCTCGCCGACGTCGAACAACTGCTCGCCCTGCTCGACCGCCTCGTCGACGCCGGCAAGTCGGTCATCGTCATCGAACACCACCAGGCAGTCATGGCCCACGCCGACTGGCTCATCGACCTCGGCCCCGGCGCCGGCCACGACGGCGGCCGCATCGTCTTCGAGGGCACCCCCGCCGACCTGGTCGCCAAACGCGGCACCCTCACCGGCGAACACCTGGCCGACTACGTCGGCGCCTGAGCAACCCGCAGGGGGGAGTGGCCCGGCGGGTGCCGAGTTTGCCGGCCCCACCGGGATCATGGCGGCGAGGCCCGTCTGCGGGACCTGCCCGTCACGATCGCCGCGTTCCTGGCCGCCCACGGCTGCACCGTCGGCCACACCCCACTCGGTGGACGCGATCGCGTGCAGATTTAGGAATGATCGTTCTTGACTGACCGTTCCTCAATCATTAGTGTTCATGACATGGGACGCCACCGGGGTTTCGACGAACAAGCCGTGACGGCCGCCGCAGCGGCCCTGTTCGCCGGCCGGGCCTACGACGGGGTGTCCGTCGACGACCTCGTCCAGCACCTGGGCGTGCACCGCAACAGTCTGTACAAGACCTTCGGCAGCAAACGGGGGCTGTATCTCGCCGCCCTGCTGTGGCACCTGGAACATCAGCTGCCTCCGCTGGCCGAGCAGCTCGCCGCCGGCGCTGAGGTTGTCGACAACCGCGCACTCGACCTGCTGCTCCTGGCCGCGGTCGAGCGTGCCCCAGCCGATGTCGAGGTCGCCGCGCTCGTGGCCAAGGCGTGGCAGACGCTCGATCAGGCCCTGCAACGGGCGCCGGCGGCCCCCGCCGGTGGCCCGCGGGCCACCGCGTTGAGTGTGTTGCTGGGCGAGCGGCTGCGGGCCCGTGCCGCCGTGGCATCCGCAGCGACCACCGACCCTGCGTAGGCATCCACCTCTCTCATCGACCACCCTGCCGGGCGCAGTCCGCGTCCGTGCCCACCATGCCCGCGGCCGGTGCCGCCGGGTTGACGAAAGGACCGGACTCATGACCCGGGTCAGCATCGACGGCGACAACCTCGTCGTGGAAATCGAAGGAATGGACAAGCTGTGGTCGCTCAAGAGCCGCCTGGCGATCCCGCTGGCGAACGTCCGCGGCGCCACCGCCGACCCGGGCATCGCCGCCGAACCCAAAGGTCTGCGCGCACCGGGCACGAGCCTGCCCGGTGTGATCACGGCGGGTACGTTTCATCAGGATGGTGAGCGCGTCTTCTGGAACATCCATGACGGCGCCCGCGCCATCGTCATCACCCTCGCCGACGAGCACTACGTCCGCCTGGTCGTCGAGGTCGCCGATCCAGCCGCCACGGTCGCCCTGATCGAGCAGGCAATCTCCCGACGACCTCGATGAGACACCGGCCGCGGACCGCCCGCCGCCGGATCGCGCCGCAACGGCAACCAGCCACCCTGCGCACACCCTGACCAAACTCGCCGAGGCGCTGGCCACGACGGAGTCGTCAACCTGCCCTTCGACAAGTACGGCACCGGCCGGACCGAACTGGGCCCCTATGCGGCAAAGCCCGGAATGAACGACCATCCCGCCTTCGTCCGCCAAGCCGACGCCGCCTACCGGCTGCTCGCCGTCCAGAGCGCGGCCGATCGTCCAGCGGGAAACGCGTAGCTTGGCGGCGACGGGCGACCTGGGCTTGTCCGTCGCCGAGCGGGATACGAGCGTCGGTGATCGCGAATGATCCTCAGCCATGCCGGATGATGTACAGGTGGCGGGCACCGAGACCTACGTGCATGCCGGCTTCGTGGCCGGCTTCCGCTGGACGCCGGCCGAACAGGACTGGACCACGGACCTACCGCGCGTCGTTCCCACTGTCAGCGACTGCCTCGCCGACTTTCTCCCCGCCGACCAGGACATCGAGCCATGGCAACAGCCTCTGTTCGAGCCGTGGCACCGCTCCTTCGAACACGCGGCGAATGCCGTCAGGCACGCGCCACCAAACCCCCACATCGCTCGCGTGCTGAGCATGAGCGTGCCGGCAACAGGGGCTGCCGAGCTGGCCACCATGATCGAAACGTGGATCGGTGACCTTCCGCACCCCATCCGGATAAACCTCGCACACCCAACAGCCGCCCCAGCCGGCACGAACTCGCAGACTTGGCCGCGGACGAGAACCGGGAGGCCGCCAAGGCGCGAGTGGACGGCGACCTGACCTAGTACGCCCGCCAGGTGCTCCAGCTGAGCGCCGGACCGCACGGGCCGACCGAGGCGCAACTCGACCGGCTCGACATGCGCGGGGAGGGCTGGAAACACGTGCGGGCCGAGGAAGCCGGCGCCCTGCGGTCCCTGACGATCAAAGCGATCGAGGCGTCGCCGTCCCGCTAAGACTCATCGACCGGTTGGTAGGTCGATAATGCACATTATGTCAACTAGAAGGGCGAAGCCGAGATCGGACGGCCCAGTGCGACACAGATGGCCGGCAGCCGATCCACGCCCCGAAGGCAGCCACACCGACGCCGATCCGGCCGGCAAGGACCAGGGTTCCGCCGATCAGGACAGACAGCATCGGCATGCCGATGACCTGATCCGCGTGCAGCCGCACGTCTCTGCGGCCCGCGCAGTCTCGCCGAAGTGCGCGAATTGACCGGCGACCCGCTGTTCAAGGATGCCAGCAGCGCCCGCAGCTCACCGATGGCCCGGCGCCGGTCGCACCGCCGCGTCGGCGAAACGCTGCATAATAGTCCTTATGCAGGATATGCGAACATTCCGGTCGAGAATTCGGTGACCGACGGTAAGTCACCGATAGTAACGGGCCTGCGTCGCGGGGTGATCCACATCTGATCATGACGGGAGCGCAACGACGGCGTTCCCCATCGGCCGAGCGGAAGCCCCTACTCCCCCAAGGCGGCCCCGAAGAGCCGGCGTTGAATCTCCTGCCGGTAGTCCTTGAGGGTGTTGTCCAGGTGCACGACGGTCGCGTCGGCCGCGGCGTCCGGCTGGCCGTCGCGGATCGCCCGGTAGATCGCGTCGTGTTCCTCGACCGCCTCGGCGGCGTGCCCGCCCACGCCGCGGATGCCGATGACGCTTGCCTGTCGCTGCAGCCGGCGGGCCTCGCGGACCGCGGCGACGAGGAAGAAGTTGTGCGAGGCGGCGGCGACGCCGAGGTGGAACGCGTCGTCGCCGGCCTCGAATTCGGCCAGGTTGCCGGCCTGGTAGCCGTGCCGGCAGGTCTGCACGGCGGCCTCGATGACGCGCAGTTCGGCGGGGCTGGCCTGGGCGGCGGCCAGTCGGCTGGCGGCGATTTCCTGGACTCGGCGGAATTCGAACAGCATGAAGATGTGGTCGAGGTTGGTGGGCATGAAGAAGCCGCCGAACTGGGTGGCGCCGAGGACTCCTTCGCCGTCGGCGACGTAGAGGCCGCGGCCTTTCTGGGCGCTGACCCGGCCGGTGGCGGAGAGGATTTTGATGGCCTCGCGGACCATGGTGCGGCTGGCGCCGAGCCGGGCGGCGAGGTCTTTCTCGGTGGGCATCCGGTCGCCGGGTGACATCTCGAGTTCGGCGATGAGGCGGACGATCTGTTCGGCCACGACCTCGTAGCCGGGTCGGTAGCCGCGGGGCTCCGTTGCCCGGGGGTCGTTGGTCCGGGTTACCGGTTCGGCCTCCATGGCCACTCCCCTCCGCCTTGTCCTGGTTGGGCCTCGGCGGTCGCCGGGGCCGGCGTGCCCGTTGTCAATTCTTCACGGCGCCGGCGACGAGTCCGCGCACCAGGGCCCGCTGGGACAGGAGGAAGACGATAGCAACCGGGATGACGGCCAGTAGTGTGGCGAGCGCCAATTCCGGGCGGAAGATTCCTACTTGTTGGCCGCCGCCCCCGGTGGCCGGGTTGAACGATGGCGTGGACGACAGCAGGGTTGATAGACCGGGTTGAATCGGGTATTGCTGCGAGTCGGCGAGTACGGCGTAGGGCAGGAAGAAGTTGTTCCAGTCGGACACGAAGCTGAAGAAGAAGACGAGCGCGACGACGGGTTTGGCCAGCGGCAGTGCGATGTGCCGGAAGGTGGCGAGTTCGCCGCAGCCGTCGATGCGTGCGGCGTCGAGCAGGTCGCGTGGGATGGCGGTGGAGTAGTAGATGTAGGCGAGGTAGACGCCGAACGGGAAGAAGGCGAAGGGCAGGATTATCGAGAGGGCGTTGCCGATGAGGTTGAGTGCGTCGAGTTCGAGGAAGATCGGGAGGACCAGGGTGGCGGCCGGCATGATCATCACAATGAGGGTGAGCGTGAGGATGAGTTTGCGGCCCGGGAAGTCCGCCATGGTGAGTCCGTATCCGGCGGGTATCGCGGTGACCAGGACGATCGCGGTGGCGCCCAGGGCGTACAGGAGCGAGTTTCCGATCCAGGCGCGATAGATCTGTTCGCTGAAGGCGTCGAGGTGTTCCCATGCCAGGGCCACGTTGTGGAGGCTGCCGAAGGCGAACGGGCCGCGGCTGACGAGTGCTTCGTCGGATTTCGTCGGTGCGAGGATCAGCCAGATGACGGGCACGACGAAGAACGCGGCGAATGCCGCGAGAATCACGAACCGAAGGCCCCGGGCAACGAGTCGCATCAATCCTCTGTTCTGAACAGTCCGGTGCGTTTGACGATGAGGACGGCGGCGATCAGGGCGATCACGATGAGGTCGATGGAGATGGCGGCGGCGCCGTTGAAGTCGCCGTATCGGAAGGCCAGTTGGTAGGCCAGTTGGTTGGACGACCAGGTGTCCGGGACCATTCCGAGGCTGGCCTGGTTGACCAGTTGGGGCTCGACGAACAGCTGCGTTCCGGTGGCGAAGGCGAGGATCGTCATGTAGGCGATCCATTTGCGGATCAGGGGCAGTTTCAGGCGCAGCGCGACCGTGACGGGGCCGGCGCCGTCGATGCGTGCCGCTTCTTCCAGTTCGTCGGGGATGGTGTTGAGGGCGCCGTACATGACCACGATCCAGCCGCCGGCGCCGGTCCAGAAGGCGATCATCGCGAACACGAAGGGCAGCCGTCCCGGCGCGATGGATTCGACGAACAGGTCGGTGTCGAACAGATGCAGCAGGAATGATCCGGGGCTGACGGCGGGGTCGAGCATGAACAGCCAGACGAGGATGGAGGCGGCGCCGGCCAGGGCGCCGGGGATGTAGAAGAGGAAGCGGAAGACCGACGTCACGCGGTTGGCGCGGCCGTGCAGCAGCAGGGCGAGGCCGACGACGAGCACGACGAGCGAGCCGAGCCACATGGTCGTGTAGAGCAGGATGTGGCCGAAGGCGGGCAGGAAGCGGTAGTCGCGGACGGTCCTGGTGAAGTTGTCGACGCCGACCCAGCCGCCGGTGTCGTCGGTGACGGCGAGGTACAGCGCGTAGACCATCGGCAGGATGCCGAAGGTGATGAGGAACGGCAGGTACGGGACGGTGAATGCGAGTCCGTGCAGGGAGCGCAGGCCACGCTTGCGCGTGGCCTGCGCTCCGACCGCCCCCGGAGCGGATGCCTTCAGTTGGTCGATCACTGCCGGTTGACCGTGTATCCGGCGGCCTGGGCCGCCTTGGCGAGGGAGTCGCCCAGTGGTGGCAGCAGGGAGCTGAGCGATTTGCCGGCGACCAGTTGGGTGACCACGGTGTTGGACCATTCGGGCTGGTCGGGGTAGGTGACCAGGTTCCAGCCGCCCCAGACCTGGTCGGCGGCGGATTTGAGGGCCGGGGTCGGGTCGGCCGCGAAGTACGGGTTGGCGGCCATCGCCTTGAGCCAGGAGTCGGCCAGCGGGGCGTAGGCGGGGTAGCCGGGCCGGGCGTCCTTGCCGGTCGGGTTGAAGACGGTGGTGGCGTAGGTGACGAAGTCGGCGGCGCCGGTGAGGTTCTGCGAGTGCCGGGAGATGATCCATGGGCCGCCGCCGACCTGGCCGGTGGTGACGGGTGTCTCGGTGTCCCATTGCAGCGGTGGGGCGGCGGTGATCCGGCCGGGTGGGATGTGCAGGGTCTGGTCGAACACGGCCTGCGCGTACCAGCTCGGGCCGGGCATCATGAGGACTTTGTCCTTGGCGCCGCCGAACTTGCCGGCGAAGTCGGGGGTGAAGACGCTGAGTGGCGGCAGTGACCCGTTCTTGATCAGTGGGTCGAGCATGGTGGCGACGCGGGTGCAGTGTGCGTCGGTGGAGTTGATGAGCAGTTTGTCGCCCTGCAGCTGGGACAGCGGGCACTGGTTGCCCCACAGGTAGATCCAGTGGCCGTACGAGTCGCCGATGTTGCCGATGATGTATCCGGGGTGTTCGGTGGCGACTTTCTGGCCGAGTTCGGCCCACTGCTGCCAGGTCTTGGGGACCTGGTAGCCGAACTGTTTCATCAGCTTCTGGTTGACCCAGAGCACGACTTGGGCCAGGTTGTCCTGCACGCAGTACTGTGTGCCGCCGACGCTGCACTGGGCGGTGGAGGTCGCCGGCCATTTGCTCAGGACGTCGTCGGGGATGAGGCCCTTGAGCGGTGCGGCGAACTCGAAGGGCTTCTGCGCCATCCACACCGGGTCGTTGGCCTGCTGGCTGAAGACCACGTCCGGCCAGCCCTTGCCGGTGCGGTTCCACAGCTGGATCTTGGTTTGCATGGTGGTCGCGCCGTTGCCGTCACCGTCGTACGTGACGACGTTGACCTTTAGTTCGGGGTGTTCCTTGACGTAGGCCTGGGCCACGGGCAGGCGTACCGAGTCGACCCAGACGGTCAGTTCCTTGGATCCCTGGCTCGCCTTCGGGTCGGCTGAGCCGCCGCCGCTGCAGGCCGCGATCGCGACCAGCCCGGCCACGGTCAGTGATGCGAGGGCGGGCCGCCGGAGCCGGCGTAAAGATGTGGAGTTCCTCAACAGCGTCATACCTCTCCTCTCGCCCACACGATCGCCGCCCGGTGGGCGGCGTCGACGGCCGGCGAGCGGGTGGACTCGCTCGCCTGTGGCAGAACGGCAAGTTGCAGGCGTCGTGCTTGGGACTCATTAGGGTCCGCTGGCGGGGCAAGCGTCAAGGCATTGAACTGTGCTATTTATCATTTCGTTACCAAAATAAGTCCTACACATTTTGCGGATTCCGATGAGATGCGCCACGGGGGTGCCCGAAACACGGGGCAGCGCCTACAGTGTGGCCAGATAGATCAGTCTTAGGGGCCAAGATGAGTAGTAGCAATCATGTGGGAACGTTGTCGTGCGGATAACCGGGCTGCGGACGCTGACCACCGTGCAGGACTGGGGGCGGCCGGTCGGCGACGCCAACGGCGTGTTCACCAACGGCCTGACCCAGGTCCCGATCGTCCTGGTCGACACCGACGCCGGGGTCACCGGAGTCGGCCTGGGGTCGCACGTGCAGGCCGAGACCGTGTTCGCGGCCATCGAGGGCGAGGATCCGCGCGCGGTCACCGCCCTCTACGACCGGATGCTGCGGTACACCTTCAAGGCGGGCCACGCGGGAGCCGTGTTCGGCACCATCGGTGCCCTGGACATGGCCCTGTGGGACATCAAGGCGACCCTGGCCGGTGAGCCGCTGTGGCGGTTGCTCGGCGGCCGGGAGCGGATCGTCACCGCCTACGCCTCCGGGCTCGACATCGGCCTGGACGACGACTGCCTGGCCGACCTCTACCGGGAGTACGCCGCCCGCGGGCTGCGCGCGGCCAAGCTCAAGGGCGGCCTCGACGTCGAGCGCGACCGGCACCGGCTGACCCTGGTCCGGGACGTGCTCGCGGAGGCCGGCGGCGAACCGCGTCCCGCCCTGATGCTGGACGCCAACGAGTCCTGGACCCGCAAGCAGGCGGTGCGCCACGTCGCCGAACTGGAGCGCACGCTCGACCTCGCCTGGGTCGAGGAGCCGGTCCGGCGGTGGGACGCCGAGGGGCTGGCCGCGGTGGGCCGGGGGATCCGCGCCTCGGTCGCCACCGGTGAGAATCTCACCGGGCTCGAGCAGTTCCGCCCGCTGCTGGCCGCCGGTGCCGTGGACATCGTGCAGACGGCGGCGGTCTGGGGGGTGACCCACTTCCTGCGGGTGGCGGCCCTCGCCCACGCCCACGACCTGCCGGTGAGCCTGGTCGGCACCACCCCGGTCGGGCTGGTGCACGCCGCGACCTCGGTGCCCAACCACATCGTGGCCGAGCTGCAGAACCTGGCGCCGCCGGCCGGGGTGAGCCTGGATCTGCGCATCGAGGACGGCGGCTACGTCTTGGGCGACTCGCCCGGGTTGGGGATCCGGGTGGACGAGGCGGCGATCAGCGGCCTCGACGCACCGCCGCCGGACGGCGAGGCATCCCTCGGCCCGCACGTGCGGCCGGAGCACGCCGGGCGCCGATTGGTGGCCGGCCGGCTCGGGTAAAACCGGATAAACCATGCATAATATGTCTTATGCGGGATATACGTGACACCCCGGTCGGTGAGCTCGTCGAGGAGTTCCTGGCGGCTCGCGCCGTCCGCAAACCGTCGGTGCACACGCTGCAGGCGTACCGGCGGGATCTGGGTCTGATCGCCGCTCTCCTCCCGGCCCAGCCGGTCGTCCTCGGCGACCTCTCCCCCCGCTCGTTGCGCACCGCCTTCGCCCGGTTCGCCGCCGACCGGGCCCCCGCGTCGGTGGCCCGCGCCTGGTCGTCGTGGAACGCGTTCTTCACGTTCCTGGTGACCGAGCAGACGGTGGCGGGCAATCCGATGTCGGCGGTGGACAAGCCGCGCCCGGTGCCCTACTCCCCCAAGCCGCTGCGCGGCGAGGACACCCCGGAGCGGCTGCTCGACGCGGTGAGCCGGGCCGACGAGCGGCAGCGCGATCCGTGGCCGGAGCGCGATCTCGCGGTGCTCGCCCTGGCGTTGTGCGCGGGCCTGCGGTTGTCGGAGCTGCTGGCGCTGCGGGTCGGCGACGTGCTGGGCCGCGCGGGTGAGCGGTGGGTGGAGGTGGCCGGCAAGGGCGGCCGGCCGCGCAGCGTGCCGATCGAACCGGAGCTGGACGCGGTGCTGGAGCGGTATGTGCAGAGCCGGCGGGTGCGGTTCGGGCGGGCGGCGCCGGACGAGCCGCTGCTGGTGGACCGGCGTGGGGTGCCGCTGCGGCGGGGCGGGCTGCAGTATCTGGTGCGGTCCTGTTACCGGCGGGCCGGGCTGTCCGACCGGGTGCCGCGGGGCGCGCAGTTGCACGCGTTGCGGCACACGTTCGCGACGCGGCTGGCCCAGGACGGGGCGAACGCGTCGGAGATCATGCGGTTGCTCGGGCACGCGTCGCTGGCGACCACGCAGGGCTACATCGAGGTGACCGCGGCGCAGGAACGCGCGGCCGTCCGGGCGAACCGGACGAACCGCGCGCTGCGTGGCCTTTAGGCCAGGGTGATCTGGACGTCGATGTTGCCGCGGGTGGCGTTCGAGTAGGGGCAGAGCTGGTGGGCGGCGTCGACCAGCTGCCGGGCGACGGCCTCGTCGACGCCGGGGATCTCGACCTCGATGCTGGCGGTGAGGCCGAAGCCGCCCTGGTCGTTGCGGCCGATGCCGACGTCGGCGGTGACCGCGGTGTCGGTGAGGGTGATCTTCTGCAGGCGGGCGGCGCTCTTGAGGGCGCTGTGGAAGCACGCGGCGTAGCCGGCCGCGAACAGCTCCTCGGGGTTGGGGAAGTTGCCGCCGGCGCCGCCGAGCTCCTTGGGGACGGCGAGGTCGAAGTCGAGCACGCCGTCGCTGGAGCGGACGTGTCCGTTGCGGCCGTCGCCGGTGGCGGTGGCGGAGGCGGTGTAGATCGCTTGCATGCTGACCCTTCGTTACAGGTTGCTGGTGGCTGCCGCGGCGCGGACGCGCCCGAGCAGGTGGTGCAGCTGGTGGAACTCGGTCTCGGTGAGCTCGACGGCGCAGGCGAGCCGGTGCGGGATGTCGGCGGTCTGCTCGCGCAGGGCGGTGCCGGCGTCGGTGAGGTGGATCCAGACGGTGCGTTCGTCGGCGGTGCCGCGTTCGCGCCGGATGAGGCCCTGGGTTTCCAGGCGCTTGAGCAGCGGTGACAGGGTGCCGCTGTCGAGGCTGAGGTGGCGGCCGAGGTCGCGGACGGTGGTCGGGCCGCGGTGCCAGAGCACGCGTAGGGCGATGTATTGCGGGTAGGTAAGGCCGTGCGCGTCGAGCGCCGGCCGGTAGAGGCTGGTCATGGCGCGGCTGGCGGCGTAGAGCTCGAAGCAGATCATCTGTTCGAGCCCGGTGCTCTGCTGCATGCGTACGACGGTAGTGCGCAATTGAGTTGTGCACAACCGAAGTGTCGGGTGGCGGTGATCACCACCCTGTGTGATCATGCCTGGCGTGCCGGACATCCGACTCGTGCAGCTGTCCCCCGCGGCGATGGCCGCGCTGATCGATGGTGATCTCGACGCCGCCAGCGCCGCGGCGGGCACCAGGCTGTCCCCCTTCCTGGTGGACGAGGCCTGGCTGTGGCGCATCCGGCTGCCGCAGATCCGCAACGACCCGCCCAGCGCGGAGTGGGTGGCCCGCGCGGCGGTCGCGGTGCCCGAGGGCATGGTGGTCGGTCACTGCGGCTTCCACGGGCCGCCGGACGCGGACGGGGTGGTCGAGGTGGGCTACTCGGTGGACCCGGCGTTCCGCCGTCGCGGCTACGCCCGGGCCATGCTGCGTACGCTGCTGGCCCGCGCCGACGCACATCCGCGGGTGACCGCCGTACGGGCCAGCATCCGGCCGGACAACGTGGGCTCGCGCGCCACGATCGCCGGGTTCGGGTTCAAGAAGATCGGCGAGCAGTGGGACCCGGAGGACGGCCTGGAGGACGTCTACCTGCGCCCGGCCACGTCACCGGTCCAGCTGGACGACTAGCGGCCGGTGGTCGGAGACCGGCGGGTGCGGGGTGCTGACCTGCACGACCCGGCCCAGCCCGTCGATCCCCCGCCGGTCGGCCAGCACATGGTCGAGCTGGGCCCGCGGCGCCGGGCTGGGAAAGGTGGGCGCCTTGCCCAGCGGCCGCCAGCCGCTGACCGCCCGGACCGGTGCGGCCGGCATGTTGAGGTCGCCGAGCAGGACCCGCGGCGCGGGCAGCCCGCGCAGCCGGCGCACGGCGTGGCGCAGCTGCCGCAGGTTCCAGCCGGGCACGAAGGACAGGTGGGTGGTGGCCACCGTCAGCGGGCCGGCCGGGGTCTGCACCACGGCCGCGAGCAGCACCCGCGGTTCGTCCTTGAGCAGCAGCAGGCCCTGGTCGCCGGTGTAGACCGGGGACCGGATCGGCGCGCCCGGCAGGGCGGTGATCTGCCAGTGGCTGACCGGGTAGCGGCTGACCAGCGCGATGCCGTACAGCGGGTGCAGGTTGTCGTCGTCGCTGCGCCAGGGCTGCCAGGTCTCCCCCGGCGTGCCGACGACCGCGGCGGCGAAGCGGTGCACCCGCGCGCCGGCGGCCTCGGCGGCGATCGCGGTCAGGTCGAGCAGGCCGCTGCGCGGCTGGGCCTTGTCGACCTCCTGCAGGCCGAGGATGTCGGCGTCGAGCTCGGCGACGGCCGCGGCGACCCGGTCGGCGTGTACCGTGCCGTCGGAGAGTGATCTGCCGTGCAGCAGGTTGAAGGTGGCCAGGCGCACGGGTAACGACCTTAACGAACCGGGAGGTGCCGGTGTTCATCAAGGCGTTGTGCTGCACCATGATGATCTTCATGGTGGGGGCGGCGGCCGGGGTCTGGCTGCAACGGCGGCGCGGCCGCCGATGACCGACGAACTGATCTCCGAGCTGGAGCGGCAGGAACGCGAGCTGGTGTTCGCCCGGTTCGACCACGCCGACGCGTGGCGGCTGGGCTGCCTGCTGGTGTCGCTGGCCACCGAGCGGGGCCTGCCGGTGGCCATCGACATCCGGCGCGGCGACCAGCAGCTGTTCCACGCCGCGCTGGCCGGCAGCGTCGCCGACAACGACGCCTGGATCGAACGCAAGGTGCGGGTGGTGCGGCGGTACGAGGCCAGTTCGTACCTGGTCGGCCGCCGGCTCGCGGCCAAGGGCGAGCGGCTCGATGCCGAGATGGGCGTCGACCCGGCGTTGTACGCGGCACACGGCGGCGCGTTCCCGGTCCGCGTCGACGGCGCCGGCGTGGTCGGCGTGGTGACCGTGTCCGGCCTGCCGCAGGCCGCCGATCACGCCCTCGTGGTGGAGGCGATCACCGCGTTCTGCCGATAGCAGACGCCCCTTCCGGGCCGGGCGCCCGCAAGGCAGGGTCGATGCCCATGAGACTGCTGATTCTGGGCGGGTCCGGTTTCGTCGGCCGGGCGGTCGCCGACGAGGCCGTGCGCCGCGGCGCCGAGGTCACCGTGTTCAACCGCGGCCGGCGTACGGCACCGGCCGGCGTACGGGCGCTGACCGGCGACCGCCTCGCCGCCGACGGCCTGGCCGCGCTCGCCGGCGGCGAGTGGGACGCCGTGGTGGACACCTGGTCCGCCGAGGCCGAGGCGGTGCGGCGCAGCGCCACCCTGCTCAGCGGCCGGGCCGGCTGGTACGGGTACGTGTCGAGCCGCTCGGTGTACGCGTACGGCGCACCGCCCCCGCTGACCGAGGACACCCCGCTGACCGCCCCGGACGACCCCGGCTACGGCGGCGACAAGCTGCGCGGAGAACTCGCCGCCGCGGCCTTCGGCGGCCCGGTGCTGCTGGCCCGGGCCGGGCTGATCCTCGGCCCGGGCGAGGACGTCGGCCGGCTGCCCTGGTGGCTGACCCGGCTGGCCCGCGGCGGCCCCACCCTCGCCCCGGGCCCGGCCGACCTGCCGCTGCAGTACGTCGACGTGCGGGACCTGGCGGCGTTCCTGCTCGACGCGGCCGGCCGGCGGCTGACCGGGCCGCTCAACCTGGTCAGCCCGTCCGGCCACACCACCATCGGTGAGCTGCTGCGCACCGCGGCCGAGGTCACCGGCGGGCGGGCCGAGCTGCGCTGGACCGACCCGCGGACGATCGCCGCGGCCGGCATCGAGGGGTGGACCCAGCTGCCGATCTGGCTGCCGCCCGGCCCGGACCACGACTTCCTGCACCGCGCCGACGTCTCCCGGGCGCTGGCCGCCGGGCTGCGCTGCCGGCCGGTCCGGGAGACGGTCGCCGACACCTGGCAGTGGCTGCGGTCGCTGGACGGCGCCGCGCCGGTGCGCACCGACCGGCCCCGCTCGGGCCTGGACCCGCAGTTGGAGGCGAAGGCGCTGGACGCGGCCCGGCAATGAGGCCCGGCACGACGGGTGCTCGTGCCGGGCCTCGTGGGAACGGCGGGGTCAGCGGACCAACGCCGCGATGCCCGGGCTGGTGTGCGCGGCCATGACCCGCCCCGTGCTGACCGGAGTCAGGCTGGAGTCGAAGGTCCACAGGAAGTTGTTGCTGTTGCCGATGAAGGCCGCCTTCCAGCCGCCGAACGGATTGGTGGCGACCACCGGGCTTCCGTCCGGCACCAGATCGGTCTCGTGACCACCGCCCGCGTCGCCCCACCAGAGGCGGCCGGAGGAAGCGACGAACACCGTGACGTAGCCGCCGGTGGACAGCGCCGCGATCGCCGGGCTGGTGCCCGGGTTCATGGCCGACGGGGTTTCGACGACGGTGCCGTTCGAGTCGATCTCCCAGAGGCGGCTGGTGTCGGCCTGCACCGAGACGCGCCAGCCGCCGCTGCGGTCGGCCGCGATGGCGGCACTGGTGCCCGGCTGGACCAGGAAGTCGTCCGACACCGAGTGCAGGTCGCGAACGATGCCGCCCACGTAGTTCGCCACCCACACGGTCTTGTCGGAGCCCACGAAAGCGATCTCGAAGGTTCCGTTCGACAGCGCGGCGATGGACGGGTTGCTGTTCGGCGCCGCCGCGAACAGGATCGTGGTCAGCCGGCCGGCCGCATCGTGCAGCCGCACGAAGCCGTTGTCGGCCTGCGCCGCCGTCAGCCAGAAGCCGCCGGCGCCGGCCGCGATCGCGGCACTGGTGCCGGCCCGCACCTTGGGCCGGTTGGGCACCGGGTGGCCGCCGTTCCCCGAGTTCACCACCCACCACGTCCGGTCCGAGGCAACGATCGTCTCCTGGTAGCCGCCGCCCGGCAGCGTGGCGATGGCCGGACTCGTCCCCGCCGCCAGCGCCGACGGCGTCTCGACCGGCCGCCCGAAGGGCGGCACCTCCCACTGCCGGCTGTTCGGGGCCTGGAACGTCATCTCGTACCCGAGGAACGTCGCCGCCTGCGCGGCCGGCGCCGCGGCCAGCACCCCGGCGACCGCCATGGCACTGCCGACCGCGAGCCCGCGGACGGCTGTCGTGATACCGGATTTCACTTCGGTCCCTCCCCATCTGTTGTGGACACTGGCGGTGACTCTGGTCGGCCGGCGTCATGGGAATCTGTCAAGGATCTGTAACTCGCTGGTGAACCCGTGCGGCGGTGCGGAGCCTGAGTAGGCGGGGGTGGGCGATGGGTGTGCAGTTCCGGGTGCTCGGCGATGTCGCGGCACACGTCGACGGCCGCCTCGTCGACGTCGGCCACGCCCGGCAGCGGTGCGTCCTGCTCGCGTTGCTGGTCGACGCGAACCGGGTCGTCCCCGCCGACCGGCTCGTCGACCGGGTCTGGGCGCAGCGCGCGCCGCAGCGGGCGCGCGGCGCGCTGTACAACTACGTGTCGCGGCTGCGTCAGGGCCTGGCCGGCAGCGACGAGGTGGCGATCGCCCGCCGGTCCGGCGGCTACGTGCTGACCGTCGATCCCCTCGCGGTGGACCTGCACCTGTTCCAGCACCTGACCACCCAGGCCCGGGCCGCCACGGACGACGAGCAGGCAGCCGCGCTGTTCGCCCAGGCGCTCGGGCTCTGGCACGGCGAGGCGTTCGGCACGCTGGACACGCCCTGGCTCAACGGCGTCCGCAACACCGCGAACCAGTGGCGGACGGCGGCCGAGCTCGACCACGCCGACGTCGAGCTGCGCCGCGGCCGGCACGGCGACATCCTGGCGGAACTGGCGTCCCGGGAGGCCGCGCTCCCGCTCGACGAACGCCTCGCCGGCCAGCACATGCTCGCCCTGCACCGCTCCGGCCGCCAGGCCGAGGCGCTGGACCGCTACCGGCGCACCCGGTCGCGGCTGGCCGAGGAGCTGGGCATCGACCCCGGAGCCGCACTCCAGGCGCTGCACCAGCAGATCCTGACCGCCGACCCGGTGCTCGACGTCCCGGCGGCCCGGCACCCGCGCCAGCTGCCGGCGCCGCCCCGGGCGTTCACCGGGCGGGCGAGTGAGTTGGCCCGGCTCAACGCGGTCGTCGCCGACGCGCCGATCGTCGTCGTGTCCGGCACTGCCGGGGTGGGCAAGACCACCCTCGCCGTGCACTGGGCACACCGGGCCGCCGCCCGGTTCCCGGACGGCCAGCTCTACCTGGACCTGCGCGGATTCGGCCCGGACGGCGAGGCGGTGCCGCCGGAGGTCGCGTTGCGCTGGATGCTGGAGGCGCTCGGCGTACCGGCCCGGGCGATCCCCGCCGAGCCGGTCGCGCAGGCCGCCCTCTACCGCAGCACGATGTCCGGCCGGCGGATCCTGGTGGTGCTCGACAACGCCCGCGACGCCGCCCAGGTCCGGCCGCTGCTGCCCGGCTCGGCCACGGCGCTGGTGGTGGCCACCAGCCGCGACCGGCTGCTGCCGCTGGTGGCCGCCGAAGGCGCCGTGCCGATCGCCGTCGACCTGCCCAGCGCCGTCGACGCCCGCCGGATGCTGGTCGGCCGGGCCGGGCCGAGCTGGGCCGGCGTCGACCCGGACGCGGCCCCGGCCGCGGTCGACGAGATCGTGGCGCGCTGTGCACGGCTGCCGCTCGCGCTGACGGTCGCCGCCGCCCGCGCCGCGACCGGGCCCGGCGGCGGGCCGGACCAGCTCGCCGAGGAGCTGCGGTCCGCGGCCGGCAGCCTGGACGCGTTCGACGTCGGCGACCCGGGCGGCGACGTCCGCGCCGTGTTCTTCTGGTCGTACGCCACCCTCAGCGAGCCGGCCGCCCGGCTGTTCCGGCAGCTCGGCGTGCACCCCGGCCCCGACGTGTCGGCGGCCGCGGCAGCCGCTCTGGCGGGCGCGCCGCCGGCCGCGGTGCGCGGCCTGCTCCGCGAGCTGACCCGGGCCAGCCTGCTGACCGAACACCGGCCGGGCCGCTTCGCCTGCCACGACCTGCTCCGCACGTACGCCGACGAGCTGGCCGCCGAGGTGCGGGCGGAAGGCAACGCCGCGCTGCACCGGGTGCTCGACCATTACCTGCACACGGCCCACGCGGCGACGCTGACGCTGAACCCGTCGTGGGAACCCCTGCCGTTGGACGCGCCCGCACCCGGGTCCGCGCCCACCCCACCGGCCGACACAGAACGGGCGCTGGCCTGGTACTCCGCGGAGCTCAGCGTCCTGGTCGCCGCGGTCAACCAGGCGCACGCCGCGGGCCTGGACACCCTCGCCTGGCGGCTCGCGTGGACCCTCACCGACCCACTCGAACGCGAGGGCGAATGGGTGCGGTGGGCCGACGTGCATCGGATCGGCCTGAGCGCCGCGCGACGGCTGGGTGACCGGCTCGCACAGGCCCAACTGCACCGCGGCCTGGGCCGGGTGTCGATGTGGCAGGGTCACTACGAGGACGCCACCGACCAGTTCCACCGGGCCCTGCGGCTGTTCACGGAGGTGGATCACGTGGCCGGCCAGGCGCGGGTCTGGCACAACCTCTGCCAGATGTACGACCTCCGCGGCGACCACGCGGCGGCGTTGGACTGCGGGCGGCAGTCGCTGCGGCTGTCCCGGCAGACCGGCGACCGCGCGGCGATCGCCAAGGAGCTCAACGCCGTCGGGTGGTGCCTGGCCGGGCTCGGCGACCTGACGCCGGCGCTGCGCCACTGCGAGGAGGCGCTCGAGCTGTGGCAGCAGGTCCACGACACCGCTCAGGAGGCCGCCACCTGGGATTCGGTCGGGTACATCCACCACCAGCGCGGCCAGTTCGAGGCGGCGGTCGCCTGCTTCCGGCGCGGCGCGGCACTGAACCAGGAGGTCGGTGACCGCTTCCACGCCGCCCACGCGATGGTCCATTCCGGCGACAGCCTGCTGGCCCTCAACGAGCCGGCCCAGGCCCGGCAGGCGTGGCGGGAGGCCGAGCAGATCCTCGCCGACCTCGCCCACCCGTGGCGCAGCGACGTCGCGGCACGGCTCACCGCCCTGGACCGCCCGGCCCCGTGACGATCAGTCAGCGAGCAGCTCGGCGAGGCGGGCCGCGCCGACGTTGCCCCCGGAGATGATCACACCGATCCGGGCCGGTGCCGGGGCGAGCCGGCCGGCCAGCAGCGCGGCCAGCCCGGACGCGCCGCTGGGCTCCATCACGAGCTTGAGCCGGTCGACCGCGAAGCGCAGCGCGGCGCGGATCTCGTCGTCGCTGACCAGCACGATCTCGTCCACCAGCCGCTTGTTGATCGAGAAGGTGAGTTCGCCGGGGGTGGCGGCGGCCTGCCCGTCGGCGATGGTGCGCGGCACCGGGATGGTGACCCGCTGCCCGGCGGCCAGCGAGCGGCGGGTGTCGTCGCCGGCCTCCGGTTCGACGCCGACCACCCGGATGCCGGGCCGCACGGCGGTGGCCGCGATCGCGCTGCCGGCGATCAGCCCGCCGCCGCCGACCGGCACGACCAGCGCGTCGAGCGGGCCGGCCTCGTCGAGCAGCTCCAGCGCCGCGGTGCCCTGCCCGGCGATCACGTCGGGGTGCTCGTACGGCGGGATCAGGGTCAGGCCCCGCTCCGCGGCGAGCCGCCGGCCGATCTCCTCGCGGTCGCCGGTGTACCGGTCGTAGGTGACGATCTCGGCGCCGTAGCCGGCCACCGCGTCGAGCTTCGAGCGGGGCGTGTCGGCCGGCATCACGATCACCGCGGTGGTGCCGAGCTCGCGGGCGGACAGGGCGACCGCCTGCGCGTGGTTGCCCGACGAGTACGCGGCGATGCCGCGGGCCAGCTGCTCGGCCGGCAGCCGGCGGATCGCGTTGTAGGCGCCGCGGAACTTGAACGCCCCGATCCGCTGCAGGTTTTCGGCCTTCAGGAACACCTCGGCGCCGACCAGGCCGTCCAGGGTCCGCGACCGGATCACCGGGGTGTGGTGGGCGACCCCGTCGATCCGCTTCGCCGCGTCCCGGACATCCTGCAAGGTCACCATTAAATCGTTCCCCTCCGGCGGTGGTGCGGCGTTAGCCTGTCGCGCGATGACGCTATCTCATGACCGCACCGGCTCCGGCCCGGCCGTGCTGCTGCTGCATTCGACCGTCTGCGACCGCCGGATGTGGGATCCGCAGGTGGGTGCGCTGGCCGCCGCCGGGTGGCAGGTGGTGCGCTGCGACCTGCCCGGGTTCGGCGAGACGCCGGCGCCGGACCGGCCGGTGGACACCGCCGCCGAGGTGGCCGGCCTGCTCGACGCCCTGGGCATCGGGCCGGCCGCGGTGGTCGGCTCGTCCGGCGGTGGTGCGGTGGCGCTGGAGCTGGCCGCGCGGTGGCCGCACCGGGTGACCGCGCTCGCGCTGCTGTGCACCGCGAGTGCCGGGCTTGAGCCGGGCCCGGCGCTGCGGGCCGTGTGGGACCGGGAGAACGAGCTGCTCGACGCCGGGGACGTCGGTGCGGCGACCGAGCTGATGGTGACGACCTGGCTGGGCCCCCGCGCGGACGACCAGACCCGCGATCTCGTACGGCGGATGCAGCGGCACGCGTACGAGGTGCAGCTCACGGCCGGCGACGTCGAGGAGGTCGAGACGCCGTACGAGACGACCGCGGTCCGGGCCCGGACGCTGCTGGTCACCGGCGCGCACGACCTGCCCGAGTTCCGGCAGGTCGCGCTCGCGCTGGCCGGCACGCTGCCCGCCGCCCGGCACGTGGAGCTGGACTGGGCCGGGCACCTGCCCGGCCTGGAGGACCCGGAACCGGTCAACGCGCTGCTGCTGGAGTTCCTGCACCCGACGGCGTGACGGCCGCGGCAGCTCAGGCGGCGATGCGCAGGCCGTGCACGTCGGTGGCGCCCAGCCGGGTGGTCATCGTGCTGCGCGCGGCGATCTGCGCGGCGTACACGGCCCGGCGGCGGGCCACGCAGCTGTCCTTGGCCTGGCCGGTGTCCTGCTGGTCCAGGTGCGTGGTGAGGCCGTCCTTGAGCAGCGCGAGGGCCTCGGTGCGCAGCTGCGACACCCGCGACTCGGTGACGCCCAGCTCGGCGGCCACCTCGGCGAGCGGCCGCTCCCGCAGGAACGACGCCTCGACCACGTAGCGCAGCCGCTCGGGCAGCACGGCCACCGCGTCGTGCAGGTAGCCGAGCCGCTCGCGGTGCAGCAGCAGCTCCTCCGGGTTCATCGCGGTCTCCGTCACCACGTCCTCGGCGGAGCCGGCGGCGAACCCCTGCAGCGACAGCACGGCGGCGCGCTGCACGTCGTCGTCGACGGTGCTCAGCTCGCCGACCGCGACACCGAGCAGCTCGGCCAGCTCGGTCGGGGTGGGGGTGCGGCCCAGCCGGGCGGTCAGTTCCTGGCGGGCCACCTCGGCGCGGCGGGCGCGGGCCCGCACCGAGCGGGTCGCCCAGTCCATCCCGCGCAGCTCGTCGAGCAGGGCGCCGCGCACCCGCTGGGCGGCGAACCGGCCGAACGGCACGCCACGGCCGGCGTCGAACGCCCGCGCCGCGGTGACCAGCGCGGTGTAGCCGGCCGAGGCCAGGTCGTCGCGGTGCACGTGGGCGGGAACCTTGAACAGCATCTCGCGGACCATGTGGCCGACCAGGGCCATGTTCTCGCGGATCAGGGTCTCCTGCTCGCGGGTGACGGTCGTGGTCATCTCGGTTCCCCCCTGTGGTTGCTGGCAGGGGGAACTCTTCGGGGCGCGGGGTGCGGGAAACGGTCACCGCCGGGTGCCGTTCGGTTGCACCGGAAGATTCCGGTGCCGTTGTTCTCAGGTCAGCAGCCAGCCGTTGTCCACGGCGATCCGGACCGCCTCGGCGCGGGTGCGGGCACCGGTCTTGCCGATGGCCGCGGACAGGTGGTTGCGCACGGTGCCCTCGGACAGGTGCAGTTCCCGGGCGACGTCGGCGACCGTGCCGCCGTCGCGGGCGGCGCGCAGCACGTCGGACTCCCGTTCGGTCAGCGGCGAGTCGCCCTGGGCCAGCGACTGCGCGGCCAGCGCCGGGTCGACCACCCGCAGGCCCTCGTGCACCCGGCGCACCGCGTCGGCCAGCTGCCGGGCCGGGGTGTCCTTGACGATGAACCCGCTGGCGCCGGCGGCCATCGCGGCCCGCAGGTAACCGGCCCGGCCGAAGGTGGTGACCATCAGCACCCGGCACTGCGGGCGGGCCCGGTGCAGGGCGCGGCAGGCGGCGACGCCGTCCAGGCCGGGCATCTCCACGTCGAGCAGGGCCACGTCGGCGTCGGCGGCCTGCGCCGCGGCGACCACCTCGTCGCCGCGGCCCACCTCGGCGACCACCTTGAGGTCGGCCTCCATGTCGAGCAGGGCGGCCATCGCGCCGCGGACCAGGGCCTGGTCGTCGGCGAGCAACAGTTTGATCATGAGGGGACCTCCACGCGTACCCGGAATCCCGGCTGGTCCTCGCGGCGGCCGGCGGTCAGTTGCGCGCCCAGCGCCTCGGCGCGCCGGCGCAGCCCGGCGAGGCCCTGGCCGTCGCCGGTGACGACGGCGGCGCCCACGCCGTCGTCGACGATCTCCACGCTGGCCGGGCCGAGCCGCACCTCGACGTGCCGGGCCCGGCTGTGCCGCACGATGTTGGTCACCGCCTCGCGGATCGTCCAGGCGAACAGCTCCCGGTTGCGGCTGGGCACCTCGTCGGCGGCGCCGGGCAGCCGGGCCTCGACGTTGGCCGCGGCGAGCGCCTCGCGGGCGGCGGCGATCTCGCCGGGCAGCGAGATGCCGCGCACCCCCAGCGCGGTCGAGCGCACGTCGGCCAGGGCGTCGCGGGCCAGGGTCTCGAGATCGGCGAGTTCCCGGCGGGCCCGGTCCAGGTCGACGTCGAGCAGCCGCTGCGCGAGCTCGGCCTTGACGGCCACCACGGTCAGCGAGTGGCCGAGGATGTCGTGCAGGTCGCCGGCGATGCGGGCCCGTTCGTTCTGCACGGCCAGGCCGGCCAGTTCCCGTTCCGCGCTGACCAGCCGCTCCTGGCGTTCCCCGGCGACCCGGATGCCGTAGGTGGCCAGCGAGCCGAGCAGCACGGCCAGCCCGTACCCGTTGTCGCTCCAGCCGGGCGCGGTCGCCGGGAGCACCTCGGCCGCGGTGAACAGGATCGCCGCGGCCGCCAGGCCCTGCCGCACCGGCAGGCCGATCATGGCGAGCGCGGCGATGTACACCAGGCAGGTCAACGCGTGGTTGCCGGCGCCGGGCACCTGCAGGCCGAAGAGCACGAGCAGCACGCCGATGCCGAGCCACAGGTGCGCCGGGCGCGGCGCCGGGCCGCCGATGCGGCCCTGCCGGGCGAGTCTGGCCAGGACCAGGTAGGTGACGCCGAACGCGGCGACCGCGACCAGGCCGGTGCCGCGCCACCACAGGTTGGGCTGGGCCAGCAGGGCCTTGACGTTCTCGTACAGGTAGACCAGCCAGACAGCGGCGAACATCCAGCCGAACCGGTAGGCCCGCGAGGACTGCGCCGCCGTCATGACCATGACCGTACCGCCCGTCACACCCGGGCCGTGTCGCGGCGGAACCGCCACATCGCGCCGGCCGCGAACACCGTGGTCCAGGCCACCACGTTCGCGGCGGCGATCCACAGGTTGCCGTCGTGGGTCAGCGGGTAGCGGGCGATCTCGCCCACCCCGTACGCCGGGGTGAACTTGGCGATCGTCGCGAACGTGTGGCCGAGCTCGTCGAGCGGCAGGAACAGGCCGCCGGCGAACGCCAGGATGGCCAGCACCGGGCCGAGGATCTGCATCACGTTCTCGCTGGGCATCAGGTAGCCCATGAACAGCCCGAACGCGGCGAACACCAGCGCGCACGCCCAGGCCAGCAGGCCGCACTCGATCCAGGCGCGCACCGGCAGCTGCGCCCCCGAGAACGCGCCCACCACGAACGCGACCGCCACCGACACCCCGCCGATGATCATGGCGAGGAGCAGTTTCACCGCAATGTACGCGGCCGGTCGCAGCGGGGTGAGCCGCAGCTGCCGGCTCCACCCGGCGGCACGCTCGATGCTGACCATCGCGCCGCCGGTGGTGGTGGCCAGCATGGCACCGTAGACGGCCATGCTGATCAGGATGTAGGCGGTGACGTTGCCGTCGCCGAGGCGTTCGGTCTTGTAGCTGCCGTTGGAGCCGAACAGCAGGAAGAACACGGCTGGCATGATCAGTGTGAAGACGACGGTGCGGCGGTTGCGCATCATCCGGCGCAGTTCGAGGCGGACCATGCCGAGGCTGAAGCCGCCGAAGCGGGGCAGGCTGCGCGCCGGTGGCAGCGTGGCGGTGGTCATTTCGTACCCTCCGGGGTCTCGTCGGCGGTCAGCGTGAGGAAGGCCTCCTCCAGGTTCCGGGAGGTGATCTCCAGGTCCCGGGCGGCGGTGCGGGTGAGCAGGTGCCGGGCGATCTCGTCGGTGTCGCGCCCGTGCAGGTAGACGGTGTCGCCGCGGACCTCGGCGGTGTCCACCCCGGCGATCGCGCGCAGCTCGGCCTCGGCGGCGCCGGGCAGGGTCGCCCGCACCGTGCGGCCGGCCGCCAGGGCCTTGACCTCGGCGGCGGTGCCGTCCGCCACGATCCGGCCGCGGCGCACGAAGACCACCCGGTCGGCGTAGGCGTCGGCCTCCTCCAGGTAGTGGGTGGCGAAGATGACCGTACGGCCGGCGCTCGCGTCCTCGCGGATCGCGGTCCAGAACTCGTGCCGCCCGGCCACGTCCATCCCGGTCGTCGGCTCGTCGAGGATCAGCAGTTCCGGGTCGGGCAGCAACGCCATCGCGAACCGCAGCCGCTGCTGCTGCCCGCCGGAACACTTGCCCACCAGGCGTTTGCCGATGTCGTCGATGCCCGCCCGGCGCAGGGCCTCGGCGGCGGCGGACGGCGGCCGGCCGAACAGCACTGCGGTCAGCTGCACGGTCTCGGCGACCGTGTAGTCCTTGAGCAGCCCACCGGTCTGCATGACCGCGGACACCAGGCCGAGCGCGACCGCGTGGTGCGGGGCGTGCCCGTACACCGTGACCGAGCCTTCGTCGGGACGGGACAGGCCGAGCAGCATGTCGACCGTGGTGGTCTTGCCGGCGCCGTTCGGGCCGAGCAGGGCCACCACCTCGCCGGGCCGGATCGCCAGGCTGATGCCGTCGACGGCGGTCACCGCGCCGAAGCGCTTGACCACACCGTCGAGGTGGACGGCCGGCACGGCGGAGCCGCGGGCCGCGATGTCGGGTTGGGCGGTGAGCGTCATGAACTGATCGTGGCGGCAACCGGCGGCCCACCCCATTGCCGCGTGTCACGACCCTGCCATGACATTCGTCAGGGTGTGAGAATGCGGCGGTGGAACCCGACTGCAGCGCCCTGCTCGTGCCCATCCCCGAGGCCGAGCCGGCCGTCGCCGCGCACCGCGACCGGCTCGACCGGGCCGCGAGCTGGGGTGTGCCGGCGCACATCACGGTGCTGGTCCCGTTCCTGCCGCCGGCCGCGCTCGACGAACGGGTGCACGCCGCGCTCGGCCAGATCGCGGCCGCCGTGCCGGCGTTCTTCCTCACCCTCGACCGGCTGGCCTGGTTCGGCGAGCGGGTGCTGTGGCTGGCCCCCGACCCGCCGGACCCGTTCCGGGCGCTGACCGCCGCGGTCACCGCCCGGTTCCCCGGCGTGCAGCCGTACGGCGGGGCGTTCGACGAGGTCATCCCGCACCTGACGATCGGGCACGACCATCCCGTCGGCGTGTTGCGGGCCGCCGGCGAGGCGGTCCGGCCGCACCTGCCGATCCGGGCCCGCGCCAGCACGCTGCGGCTGCTCACCGGCCCGTCGGCCGCGGGCGGCCCGTGGTCGCCGCTGGCCGACTTCCCGCTCGGCTGACCTGCGCGCCGTCAGCTTTCGGGGCCGGCCTGTGCCACGGCCGCGTCGGTGACCTCCTTGGTGACGCCCAGGCCGGCCAGCAGGCCGCCCTCGGGCTCCTCGGCCAGCAGCGCGAGCAGGAGGTGGCCGGTGCCGATGGCGTCGTGCTGCAGGCGCACCGCCTCCCGGAAGGTCAGGTCGAGCACCTTGCGGGCCCGGGCGTCGAACGGCACCACGTCGGGCACCTCCGGGGCCGGCTCGGGCAGCGCCGCGACGATCGCTCGGCGTACGGTGCCGGCGTCGGCGCCCTGCCCGGCCAGGGCCCGCGCGGCGATCCCGTCGGGCACCTCCAGCAGGGCGGCGAGCAGGTGCTCGGGGCGGATCTCGGGGTGGCCCATGCTCCTGGCCTGGCTCATCGAGGCGACCACGACGGTGCGGGCCGCCGGCGAGTACCGGCCGAAGCCGTGCGACGGGTCCGGCTCGGCTCTCGGCACGAACCGCTTCTGGGCGGCCTGCTTGGACACCCCCATGCTGCGGCCGATGTCGGTCCACGAGGCACCCGAGCGGCGGGCCTGGTCGACGAAGTGGCCGATCAGGTGGTCGGCCAGCTCGCCCAGCCGGTCGGCGAGCCGGACCGCGTCGGAGACCCGCTCGAGCACGTCGTCCGGCCGGTTCTTGGCGATGGCGGAGATGAGATCGTCCAGGCGGACGGGAATCTGTGTCACGACGTCAACCCTAGGTTGACGATCGCGCGTCGTCAACCTAGGGTTGACGACGCGCGGCAGGCTTAGGATTCCAGGCATGATCGTCAATCCGGTACGCCACATCACCGTCGACGCCCACGACCCGCTCACCCTGGCCCGGTTCTGGGAGCAGGTCACCGGCTTCGCGATGCACGACGAGTCCGACCACGAGGAGGCGTTGCTGACCGCCCCGGCCGACGGCGTGCCCGGCCTGCTGTTCATCGCCGTGCCCGACGACAAGCTCGGCAAGAACCGCGTCCACCTCGACATCGAACCCCCGGCCGGCACCCGCGACGAGTTCGTCGACCGGATGCTCACCCTGGGCGCCGCCATCCACGAGGACCACCGCAGGCCCGACGGGAAGGGCTGGGTCACCATGCGCGACCCGGAGGGCAACGAGTTCTGCGTCGAACGCAGCGCCGCCGAACGCGCGGCCGTCTGACCCGCCCCGCTCACTCCTCCCAGACGTCCACCCGGGGCAGCCCCAGCGCGTCGCGGGCGTCGTCGACCATCCGCTGGATCAGCACGGTCTTCGCGCGCGTGTACGCGTCGCGGTCGTGCCCGGCGGCGGCCAGGTCACGCTTGAGCCGTGCGTAGGCCTGCCGGTCGGACGGGTGCCGGCGCAGATGGTCGCGCAGCAGCCGCTCGTTGCGGGTAGGCCAGGACGCCGTCGTCACCACATGCAGGTGGTGGCCGACCGGCTCGCCCTCGCGCCGGTAGAACAGCCGCTGCCGCATCCCGGTCTCGATCCGCCGGTAGCCGGCCCGGTGCAGCGCCTCCTCGGCGGCCCGCACCGCGTCCAGGTCGTCGGTCGCCACCATCAGGTCGATGACCGGCTTGGCGGCCAGGCCCGGCACCGCGGTGCTGCCCACGTGCTCCGCCTCGGTGAGCAGGCCCGGCAGCGCGGCCCGCACCTCGTCGAGGGCGCGGGCCGCGAGATCGGGCCAGGCCGGGTCGTAGTCCCTGATCTCGATCCGCACCAGCGCGTCACCGGCCGGGCTTGGCGGGCGTGGAGAGTCAACCACGGCGGGCGGCCTCGCGGCGGCCCCGCTTGCCCAGCGGCACCTCGGACAGGTCGACGGCCTGCGCGGACAGGTTCTTCACCGGGTAGCCGCGCTCGCGCATCCAGGCCGCGGCCTTGCTCTCGGCCCGGGCGGCCGCCTGGGCGACCTCCGGTTCGGTGGCGACCTCCTCGACGAAACGGAAGGTGAAGAACGGGCGGGCCGGCAGGTCGTACGCGAGATAGCCGTCGGGGGTGTAGACCGTACGCAGGAAGTCATGGTCGGCCTGCTCGGCGACGAGCTCGGCGAGCTGCGCCTCGCTGAGGCCGTCGAAGGAGCCGCGGACGGTGATCCGGATGGTCCGGCTGGTCATGGCTGCATCTCACTTTCGGGTCGCGAAGACGCCAGTATCGGCGACCCGCGGCGCCGTCCACCAACGAATTCGGCGTGCGGCCGCGAGCTATCCGGCCGGCGTCGAGACCTCGGCGGGCCGGTCGAAGTAGTGGCCGGCGCCGAGGTCGGCGACGAGCCCGGGCTGCCGGGGCTGCCAGCCGAGCAACCGGCGGGTCGCCGCGCTGGACGCCCGCACGTCCATCCCGAAGAACCGGGCCAGCCAGCCGAAGTGACCGGCCGCCCGATCGGCCGGGATCGGCGTGGCCGGCAGGCCGAGGCCACGCCCGACGGCCTCGGCGATGGTGCGGGTGGGCACCCCCTGCTCGGCGACGGCGTGCAGGACCGCGCCGGCCGGCGCGCCGGCCACGGCGAGGCCGACCAGCCGCGCGGCGTCCCGGCGGTGCACGGCCGGCCAGGTGTTGGCGCCGTCGCCGAGGTAGCCGGAGACGCCGTGCTCGCGGGCGATGCCGACCAGGGTGGCGAGGAAACCGTGATCGCCGGCGCCGTGCACGGTGGGCGCGAACCGGACAACCATCGCCCGCACCCCGCGCTCGGCGAACGCCAGCGCCGCCCGGGCGTTGGCGGCCCGGGGGTGGGCGGCCGGATCCGGCACGTCCCGCTCGGTGGCGACCCGGCCGGCGGCGAGTCCGGCCACGCCGGAGGCGACCACGAACGGCCGGCCGGTGCCCGCCAGGGTCTCGCCGATCGCGGTGATCGCCGCGTGGTCGGTGCGCGCGGCCGCCTCGATCTGGGTGAAGTCGTGGTGGTAGCCGAGGTGGACCACCCCGTCGGTGTGCGCCGCCGCCGTCCGCAGGCTGTCGAGGTCGTCCAGCTCGCCCCGGTGGACGGCCGCGCCCAGTGCGGCGAGAGACGCGGCGGCCGCGTCGGAGCGCGCGAGGCCGAGCACCTGGTGCCCGCCGGCGAGCAGCTCGGGGACGACGGCGGACCCGATCCAGCCGGTTGCGCCGGTCACGAAGATACGCATGAGAAACCCTCCCCAGTAATGTCACTTGATGACATCACCCTACCAGCTGATGTCATCAAGTGACATGACTAGACTCGGGCCGTGGCACGATGGGAGGCAGACGCGACCGGCCGGCTCCGCGAGGCCGCCCTGGAGCTGTATGTCGAGCGCGGCTACGAGCAGACCACCGTGGCCGAGATCGCCCAGCGGGCCGGCCTGACGGCACGCACCTTCTTCCGGCACTTCGCCGACAAGCGCGAGGTGCTCTTCGGCGGCACCGAGGCCCTGCGGGAGCAACTCGTACGCGGGCTGGCCGCCGCGCCGGAGTCCGCGTCCCCGCTGCAGGCCGTCGCCGCCGCGCTGGAGGCCGCCGCCGCCCAGCTGGGCCGGCACCACGACCGCTCCCGCCGCCGCCAGAGCGTCATCAACGCCCACCCCGAGCTGCGCGAACGCGAACTGATCAAAATGGCGTCGCTGGCCACCGCGCTCGCCGACGGCCTGCGCCGGCGCGGCGTCGGCGAACCGGACGCGACCCTGGCCGCCGAGGCGGGCATCGTCGTGCTCCGGGTCGCCTTCGAACGCTGGGTCGCCGAGCCGGCCGACACCGGCCTGTCCCGCGCGATGACCGAGGCGCTCGCCCAGCTGCGGACCGTGACCAGCGCCGGCTGAGGCGGCACCGGCCCGGGCAGCTCAGCGGAACCCGTCGGCGCGCTCCCGCACCACGCCGTGATCAACAGGCTGTCTGCAGGTGGATCGGCTGGTCGGTCAGGCGTCTTGGCGATGGCCGGCGAAGAGCCGGTCGACCTGCTGGTCGATGAGGTTCACGGCGTGCTGCGGTGTGTACTGCCCGAGCAGGACGGGGGGCTGCAGTCCTTGGGCGCCGGCCACGAGGAAGGCCGCTTCGGCTTGCGGGTCCAGGTCCGGGTTCACGTGGCCGAGGTCTTGGCCTTGGCGAAGCAGTAACGCGACCAGGTCTTCGAGGGCGTGCGGGCTGTCCCGTACGGACCGGGCCAAGGCAGGATCGGTCAGGAAACGCATGAAAGTACGCGGCGTACACGACTTGTGTCCGGCGCCGTTCGTCGTCCAGGGGAAGCAGTTCCAGCAGGATCGCCCGGACCGTGGCTCGCGGGGACGGGGACCGGTGACCAGGGCCG
>Ga0070668_100000302_pt1 | contig 32457 bp, 30 predicted proteins | sample KBSS43metaG_FD_64661 | JGI IMG/M metagenome (GOLD analysis project Ga0070668, IMG submission 64661) | Switchgrass rhizosphere microbial communities from Kellogg Biological Station, Michigan, USA - KBS S4-3 metaG | ecosystem: Host-associated > Plants > Roots > Rhizosphere > Soil ...
ACTCACCTCGAGTTTGTTGCGGATGGCCGCGGCCAGCTCGTCGCGGTCGGAGAACGGGTGCACGACGCCGCCGGCCTCCTGGCCGGACTCGTGCCCCTTGCCGGCGAGGAAGACGATGTCCCCCGGCTCGGCGAGCGAGACGGCGTGCGCGATGGCCTCGCGGCGGTCGGCGATCTCGACGACTTCGCCGCCCTCGGCGGGCCCGACGGCACGGGCGCCCGCGAGCATCGCGGCCCGGATCGCGGCGGGGTCCTCGGAGCGCGGGTTGTCGTCGGTGACGATCAGGACGTCGCTGCGGCGCGCGGCCGCCTCGCCCATCATCGGGCGCTTGGCGGTGTCTCGGTCGCCACCGCAGCCGAGCACGGTGAGGATCCGGCCCTCGGCGCGGGCCCGCAGCGCGTCCAGGCCCTGCGCGACCGCGGCGGGCTTGTGGGCGTAGTCGACGACGGCGGTGAACTCCTGGCCGACGTAGACCCGCTCCATCCGGCCCGGCACCTGGACCTCGGCGAGCCCGGTGACGATGTGCTCCAGCGCCACGCCCGCGGTGCCCAGGATCGCGGCGGCCAGCACGGCGTTGGCGACGTTGAACTCGCCGGGCAGCGGGATCCGGGCGGAGGCGCTGACGCCGTCCGGGCCGTGCAGGGTGAACGTCTGCTCGCCGTCCGGGGTCGCTTCGAGGTCGGTGGCCTTCCACGCGGCGTCGGCGCTGGGATCCGTCGACACGGTGATCGTCTGCGGCGTGAGCAGGGCCTGGCCCCACGCGCTGTCGACCACGACGACCTCGGTGGTCGAGCGGCCGTCGAACAGCAGGGACTTCGCGGCGAAGTACTCCTGCATGTCCTTGTGGAAGTCCAGGTGGTCCTGGGAGAGGTTGGTGAACGCGCCGACCGCGAACCGGGTGCCGTTGACGCGGCCCAGCGCGAGCGCGTGGCTGGAGACCTCCATCGGCACGTGCGTGACGCCGCGCTCGAGCATCACCGCGAGCAGCGCCTGCAGGTCCGGCGCCTCGGGCGTGGTGAACCCGCTGACCAGGCGTTCGCCGGCGATCCGGGTCTCGACGGTGCCGATCAGCCCGGTGGTCAGGCCGGCCGCCTGCAGGCCGGCGTCGACCAGGTAGGACGTCGTGGTCTTGCCGGAGGTCCCGGTGACGCCGAGGACGGCCAGGTTCAGCGAGGGCTCGCCGTAGATCCAGGCGGCGATCTCGCCGAGGGCGGCGCGCGGGTCGGCGTGGACGAGGATCGGGACGCCGGCGTCGCGCAGCGCGGGCCGCTCGGCGCCTTCGGCGTCGGTGAGGACGGCGACGGCCCCGGCGGCGACGGCCTGGTCGCTGAAGTCGGCACCGTGGGCGCGCGCACCGGGCAGGGCGGCGAAGAGGTCGCCGGGCAGCACGTGCTGGGCGCGCAGGGTGGTGCCGGTGACGGTGAGCTCGGCGGCGTCGGGCCGGTCGGCGATGAGGCGGGCGTCCGCCCTGGCGAGCAGCGTCGCCAGCGGGACCGGGTCGATGCGCGCCGGACGCGGCGGTGCGGGGACCGCTTTCACCGGGCTTTCCGGCACCTGGGAACTGGACGAGGACACGGACACGGCCAAGAGGCTACCGGCGGCCGGTTCGGGGCCCCGCACGCGGTACGGCGATTGCGTGCGGGCTCGGCACATGTGCTAAACGCGGTTCTGGACCTCGTTGTGCCGCAAGACTTTCCCGCGTACTCCAGGCCCATGTGGACGTTCGGCACGGCAAAGCCCCCTCACCCGCGTGAGGGGGCCCTGACGGACAGTGCCTACGGCGTGATGACCAGCGGCACCTCGGGCGACGCACCGTCGGACAACGGAATCTGGTACCGCTGCGTCAGGTACGACGCGATGCTGTGGAACAGCGGCGCCGCGGAGTGCCCGACCGGCAGTGTCGTGTCGGGGGCGTCCAGCCGGATCCCCACGACGAACCGGGGGTCGTCCGAAGGCAGGATGCCGGCGAAGGTGATGTTGTACAGGTGGTCGCTGTACGCCTTCGTCCGCGGGTCGACCTGCTGGCCGGTGCCGGTCTTGCCGGAGATCTGGTAGCCCTCGACCGCCGCGCTCGGGGCGGTGCCCTTCTGCTGGCCCTTGCCGTTCTGGGCGACCGCGCGCATCATGTCGCGCACCGTCTTGGCCGTCTGCGGGCTGACCACCTGGACGGTCTTGGGCGCGGGCTCGGGCACGGTCGTCCCGTCGGGGTTGACCTTGGCCTTGACGATGCGGGGTTCGACGCGCAGGCCGTTGTTGGCGATGGCCTGGTACATCCCGGCCATCTGCAGGACGGTCATCGACAGCCCCTGCCCGATCGGCAGGTTGCCGAAGGTGGTCGCCGACCACTGGCTGCGTGCCGGCACGAGACCCGCGCTCTCACCGGGCAGGCCGACGCCGGTGCGCTGGCCGAGGCCGAACTGCTTGAGCAGGTTGGCGTAGCGTTCTTCGCCGATCTTCTGCGCCAGCAGCAGGGTGCCGATGTTGGAGGACTTGGCGAAGATCCCGGTGGTGGTGAACGTCTGGACGCCGTGGGTCCAGGCGTCGTGCACGGTCTTGTCGGCGACCTGCAGCGAGCCGGGCACCTGGACCGTCGACTCCGGTGTCGCGACACCGTACTCGATCGCCCCGGTCGCGGTGACGAGCTTGTTGACCGAGCCGGGCTCGAACGGCGTGGTGACGGCGCGGTCGTTCATCGCTTCGGCGTCGGCGAAGGTCGACGGGTCGTTCGGGTCGAACGTCTTGTCGTTGGCCAGCGCGTAGACCTCGCCGGTCTTCGCGTCCAGGACCACGGCCTGCCCGCCCTTGGCGTGCGACTGCTGGACGTAGTCCGTGAGCTGCCGCTGCACCTCGTACTGGAGATCCGAGTCGATGGTCAGCTCGAGGTCCGAGCCGGGCACGGCCGCCTGCAGGTCGCGCTCGGTGCCCGGGATGACGACGTTGTCGCTGCCGTTCTTGGTGTTGACCAGCATCCGGCCCGGCGTACCCGCGAGGTCGTTGTCGCGGGACTGCTCCAGCCCCACCAGGCCGTGCAGGTTGTGCTTGGACACGGACGGGTCTTCGGTGCGCCAGTTGGCGACGCCGACGATGTTCGCCGCCAGGTTGTCACCCGGGTACTCCCGCAGCGCGCGCTTCTCGATTTCGATCCACGCGAAGTGCTTCTGGATGTCGGCGGCGACCGAGGGCTCGACGTTGTGCTCGACGTAGGTGAAGGACGCCTGCTTGTGGAACAGGTCGAGCAGCTGCTGCTCGGTCAGCTGGCTCGGCACCTTGGCCGCGATGTACTTCGCGGCCTCGGCGGTCTCGCTGTCGAACGTCGTCTTCGTGCCGGGGTTCTTGGCGGCGTAGTCGGCCATGTTCTTGCGGAACGCCTTGAGGTTCACCGACAGCGAGCGCACCTCGACGCTGAACGCCAGCTTGGCGCCGTTTCGGTCCACAATGGACCCGCGCTGGGCCGGGATGTCGATCGTCTGGGTGCGCTGCCGCTCCGCGGCCAGCGACAGCTCGCCCGCCTCGAACCACTGCACCTGCACGAGTTTCGCGCCCGCGACGAGGAGCATGGCGACGAGGAGGAGGCGCACGGCGGAGAACCGGCCACGGTGCCCGCCGTTGCCCCGGCGCGCGGCCGCACTGCGCGTCCCCGCGGCGTAGGTCCGCCGCGCCGTGCCCCCGCGCGGGCGGGCCTGTCCCCTGCTCGAAGCCGTCACTGGCCGCCCCCGGGCTGGGCGGGCGGCGCGGCGGGCTGCTCGTCGGCGGGCACGGCGGGCTGGTCGCCCTCGACCGGCGCGCCCTGCTGCGACTGGGTCCCGGCGGCGGGCGCGACCGGCTGCACGGTCGGCACCGGCGGGGTGTCCGCCTTCGCCTTCTTGGGCTCGCCGACGAGCGAGGTCTTCCCGTCCGGGCCGACGATGATGCGCGCCGGGTCACCCCCCGGCACCATGCCCAGCTGCTGGGCCCCGGGGGCCAGCGAAGCGGGCGACTCGGCCTTCGCGACGTCGCGCTGCAGCTGTTCCTTCGTCTCGGCCAGGTTCGCGTTGGTGGTGCGCAGCTGCTCGAGCCGGTAGGAGTCGGCGATCGCCTGCGTGGTCAGCCACAGCGTCGTCGCCACGCCGACGGCCAGCAGCGCCATCATCATCAGCACGAACGACGCCCGCGACTTCGGCAGCCGCAGCTTGAACTTCGGCGCGCGCTCGCCCGGCTCGGCCTTCGGCTTCGGCTCGGGCCGCGGCTCGCGCTCCTTGAGCAGGTCCGCGCGCTGGGCGCGGCGCGCGTAGGCGCGCTCGGCCGCCGACGTGCGGCCCCGCGACGCGCGGCGCGGCGCGGCCTTGCCCGGCTCGAGGGTCTGCGGGTCCGGCTCGACGGTGGTCGAGGTGCGGGCGGCCTCGCTGCGGACCCGCTGCGCCGGCGCGTTCCGGCGGCGGGACTTCGCGGGAGCGGTCATCGCGGCTCTCCGATCCTCTCTGCGGCCCGCAACCGCACCGAAGCGGCACGCGGGTTACGTTCGATCTCCTCTTCGCCGGCCTTCTCGGCGCCCCGGGTCAGGAGCTTCAGCTCCGGCCCGTGTCCCGGCAGCTCCACCGGAAGCCCTTCCGGGGTGCGGGACTTCGCGAGCGCGGCCAGCGCCTGCTTGACCAACCGGTCTTCGAGGGACTGGTAGGACTCCACGACGATCCGGCCGGTCATCGCCAGCGCGCCCAGCGCGGCGGGCATGGCCCGGCGGAGCACTTCCAGCTCGCCGTTGACCTCGATCCGCAGCGCCTGGAACGTCCGCTTGGCGGGGTGCCCGCCGGTCCGCCTGCTGGCCGCCGGGACGGCGTCGTAGAGCAGTTCGACCAGGCGCCCGCTCATCGTGAACGGCTCCTTCTCCCGCGCGGCCACGACGGACCGGACGATCCGCTGCGCGAACCGTTCCTCGCCGTAGTCACGCAGGATCCGGATCAGCTCGCCGGGCGCGTAGGTGTTGAGCACGTCGGCGGCGGTGAACCCGGTGGTCGGGTCCATCCGCATGTCCAGCGGCGCGTCCTTCGAGTAGGCGAACCCGCGCTCGGCGCGGTCCAGCTGCATCGACGAGACGCCGAGGTCGAACAGGATGCCGTCCGCCTTGGCGAGCCCCAGCCCGGCGAGGGCTTCGGGGAGTCCGTCGTAGACGGTGTGCACGAGGTCGACGCGGTCGCCGTGGCGGGCCAGGCGCTCTCTTGACTTTTCGAGCGCGGCGGGGTCGCGGTCCAGCGCGACGAGGCGCAACCGCGGGAACGCTTCGAGGAGTGCGTCGGAATGCCCGCCGAGGCCGACGGTCGCGTCCACGAGGATCGCGTCGCGGTCGGCGAACACGGGAGCGAACAGCTCGACGATGCGCGCCAGCAGTACCGGGACGTGCTCGGGTGCCGTCAAGTTCCCTCCCCCTTTCTCGCCTGGGCGGCCCGGGGGGAAAGACGGCGGATGCCGTCAGGTCCCTGTCCGCCCGCTGCTGACCTGGTACCGGGGAAGGTGCACCAGGGCCATTGAGCGGACAGAGGCCTCACGGCATCCGGTGGGGCATCCCCTGTTCGCGCGGGCGGTGGCGAACCCCCGTCCCCCGACGACGTGGGTGCACCGCGACCGCACGTCTAGAAGACGCCCGGCAGTACTTCCTCTCGAGCCTTCGCGTAGCTGTCTTCGTGCTCCTCCAGGTACGCCTGCCACGCTTGGGCGTCCCAGATCTCCAGCCTGGTGATCGCCCCGATCACCACGCACTCCTTGCTGAGCCCCGCGTAGCGGCGGAGCTCGGGCGCGATGGTGATGCGCCCCTGGCCGTCCGGTCGTTGCTCGTCCGTGCCGGCGAACAGGTAGCGCTGGTAGGCCCGGACCGCCTCGTTGGTGAACGGGGCGTCGGCGACCTTGCGCGCCATCTGCTCGAACTCGGCGCGAGGGAAGACGAAGAGGCAGTGATCCTGCCCCTTGGTGACCATCAGCCCACCCGCCAAGGCGTCACGGAACTTCGCGGGCAGCGCGAGCCGCCCCTTGTCGTCCAGCTTCGGGGTGTGGGTGCCGAGGAACACGGCCTCCACCTCCCTACCGCACCCGGTGGCGAACCTCCGTCTGCGGCTACGGGGCTTCCCTTCCGCCCCACTGGCCACCACCGTACCCCACTTTTCACCACAGTCAACGCGACAAACGCGCAGACCACTCCGTCGTGTCAAGCGTTTACGCAGGTCAGCAAGGTGGGGCCAGGTGGGGGCGGTGGTGGGGCGTGGTGGCCAAGATCCCCCGCGGCGGGGTCCGAAGCAACCTCAGCTGTCCCCCGTGCGTCCGCATAACGGCCGCGAAAGAACCCTGTGCCCCTCTCCGTGGGGCCCGGTGGGGCCCCGGGTGGGGCCCGGTGGGGACCGCGGTGGCGCGAAGTGGGGAACCGCGGCGGCCCCAGCCTGGCCGCCGGTGCGCGAAGCGAGGCCCGCGACGGATCCCCAAGGGGCCAGGAAGGTCGCGAATGACTCATTCGGGACGTTGGCGGTCCCGAATGAGTCATTCGCGACCTTCGAACTCAGCAGAAACTATCCACAGGGTCCGCTCGATGACTCGCAGTAGTCCACAGATCACGGAAAGGTCTGGCGTCGCCCAGCCCGGCCGATGACGATCGGTGGGTGACCAGACGATCATGGGCGAGCGATGCCGAAGCGCTGTTCGCCGCCAGCCGGCGTGGAGTGATCACGGTGGCACAGCTGGAGGACTTGGGCATCCCGTCCCGGACCAGCTATCGGCGGTGCCTGCCTGGCCGGCCCTGGCAACGACTGCTGCCCGGGGTGGTTCTGCTTCGAACCGGTGAGCCGACCCGGCGGCAGCTTGTCGAAGGCGCCCTTCTGTACGCCGGTGACCAAGCAGTCGTGACCGGGCTGGAGTCGTGCCGGCGTCAGGGACTGAAGCGCGACGCCGCCCCGGGAGAACCAGTCCATCTCCTTCTCCCCGCGCACCTGAAGACCACCAGCAGCGGTTACGTTCTCGTCGAGCGGACCACGCGGATGCCCACGCCGGTCCCGGCCGGCGGGCTCACCCTGGCACCCGTGGCTCGGTCGGTGCTGGACGAGTGCCGGCGCATGAGCGAACGGGCACCGATCCGGGCACTGCTCGCCGAAGCCGTGCAACAGCTCGGAATCGACCCGGTCGAGCTGAGCACGGAACTGGAGAACGGCAGCGATCGAGGAAGCGCCCTGCCCCGCGACGTGCTCCGGGAAATCACCCGTGGTGCCCGATCGGCTGCCGAAGCCGAGGCCATGGCCGTGTGGCGGCGGACCGGCCTTCCCGAGCCCGCCTGGAACCACGTGCTCCACGACAGGCACGGCCGCTACATCGCCACACCGGATGCCTGGTGCGACGAAGTCGCACTGGCCTGGGAGATCGACTCCTACGAGTTTCACTTCGGACAGCCCGGCTACGCGTCGACCCTCGCCCGCAACAATCGGTACGCCGCAGCCGGGGTCGCCTTCGTGCAGACCGTGCCCAGCCGCCTTCGGCGCGAGCCCCGCGTCGTCGCCAGCGAACTGGTGCTGGCCTATCGTTCCGCCGCAGCACGTCCCCGCCCGCCGGTCGTGCTGGCCGGACGTCGCGAATGACTCATTCGGGACCTTGGCGGTCCCGAATGAGTCATTCGCGACAAGCGGAAGCCGGGCGCTCAGTCTTCCGGGGTGACCAAGGCCGCCACCCGGGCCGCGAGGCGGGCGCTGTCCACCGGGGCCACGTTGACCCACTCCTGCCCACCCCGGCCCGCGGTCTTCGTCGCGCAGTACGCGCCCACGTCCGTGTCGAACCACGTCAAGCCGCCGGTACGCGAGACCCGGCCCGAAGCCGACCGGCGGCTCACGCTGAACTGGCCCGCCGCGTACACCGGGCGGGCCTGGATCGCCAGCACCTCCCGCAGCTGGGCCGAGGCCGACCGCGAAGCGTCGTCCGGGGTACCCGAAAGCGCCGCGGCCGCCAGGTTGACGCCGTAGCCGGGGCCGGCCGTCAGCTCCGGGAGGACGTCGACGATCGCCGTGCACAGCTCGCTTTCGCGGATCGAGTCCAGGCCGATCGTCTGCTCCGGCTGGGTCGCCAGCACGCCGCGGCGGCCGCGGGCCGCCGTCACCGCGCGGAACGGCGTCGACGCCGTCATGTCCGCCAGCGCCTCGCACGCGACGAACACGTCCGCGTCCGCGAGCAGGTTCAACCGCGAAGCCAGCGCCGGTTCCAGCGAACCGTCGTAGAGGCCGCGCTCGGCGAGGTTCTCGTACACCGCCTTCCGCACCTCGGCGCGTTCCTCGTCCGTCCCGCCGACGCTGCGCACGGTCAGCGGCTCCGGCGGGCGGTCGTGGCCGAGGTCGGCCCAGAGGATGTCGAACGCCGACGCGGAGACCCGGATCAAGCCTGCCCCAGCGCCGGCGGGGCGGGGAACGTCTCGGCGGGCACGTGGCCGCGCAGGGCCGCGTCCCGCGTCCGCATGACGTCGATCGCCTTCTGCCGCGCGGCTTCCGCCTCGGCGCGGCGGGCCGCCATCTCGTCGGCGAGCCCGGCCAGGACGAACAAGCTCCCGGTACCCGCGGCGTCGCGGATCATCGCCGCCGGGTCGTAGGCCACCGGCGGTGGCATGTCGGCCCGGGCCCGCGCGGCCGCGTCCGCCTGCGCGCCGACCGCGCTGCCCACCGACGCCGAGACGGCGGCGGAATGGGACAGCCACTGCGCGGCCCGGCCCAGCGCCGCCCGCGCCGCGTCCCCCGCGCCGCCCCGCCAGTTCTCCTCCGTGGAGACGGTCAGCGCGGCGAGGTCGGCGGTCGACTCGTGCAGCCGTTTCGCCAGCTCCTCCCAGCGCGCGCCCGCCTCGCCCGCGGCGACCGGGTCGTTGTCCCGCTCGACCTCCGCGGCCATCGCCTCGTGGCTGTAGGCCTCGTACCGCACGGTAGGGACGGGTGGTTCCACGGCGCACCTCTCGGAGTCAGGGCAGCTTCGGTTCGACCAGCCCGGCCACCGTGCCCGCGCGGCGGCACGCGAGCGGGGTGTCCGAGAAGCCGGTGTTGCTGACGTCGATCTGGACGCTGGCCGCGCCGCCCACCCCGAGCAGCACGGCGCAGGTGCCGTCGGCGGCCTTCTTGTCCGCCACCTGCAGCGCCTGGTGGGCGCCGACCTTCGTCCTGGTGGCCGTCTTCCGCGCGACTTCGAGGTCGGCCAGGCCGTTCTTTTCGTCGAGGGTGACGGTGACGCCGAAGGTGCCGGGCACGGTCCAGTCGCAGGCGCGGGCCCCGGCGATGTCCTTGGGCTTGCCGAGCACGCTCACCCCGGCGGTCGACCGGTCCTGCGGCGACAGCAGCGAGCACGGGTCCAGGGAGGCCAGCGTGACCGGCACCGCGACGGGCGGGGGCCCTGCCGAGGCCGAGGCTTCGGCGTGCGTGGACGCGTGGCTCGCGGCACCCGCCGGTGGCGCCTGCTGCTGACCGCACCCGGCGGCCAGGAGGACGGCGGCCGGCGCCCACAGGTACTTCTTGCGCACCCGGTCAGCCACCCGTGCAGTCCACTCCGTCCGCCGCCGTCTCGTCGGCGTGCTGGTACTTCGCCAGCGCCTGGCCGATCCGGTGCTTGAGCGTCTCGAGCTCCTTGCCGAACGCGGTCAGCTGCTGCACGGCCGAGCCCTGCCCGCCGATCCCGTACTCGGCCATGAACTTGCCGATCTCGCCGGCGTACCCGCCGCCCAGCGGCACGGTCCGGCCCAGCACCTTGGCTTCGCGGACCATCTCGCCGACGACGTCCTGCAGCTCGCCGAGCTTCGTGTAGGCGTCCGTCGCCAGCTCGGGCGCGACCGCGAAGCCGCGCAAATCGAACGGCGGCTGCGTTCGCACCTCGCTCATGAGCGGTTACGCCTCTCCGTAGCCGGATGACCTCGGATCGCAGCATACGACAAAGCGGGGCGTCAGCGGGAGCACCCAGAATCGGGTGACAGTGCACCCGATCGGGGTATCGTCGCTGCTTGCGCAGTGTCATCAGCCGTAGTGCCGGGCGTGATCCCGCGGGCTTCGCGGGGTTCCGCCCCCTGGTTCGCCCGGGTTTGACACACTGGATGGAAGGCTGGTCGCTGCGCGCGGACAGCAGCGAGGGGCCGTTCGGCCCGGCGGTGCGCACAGTGCGCGCGGCCATGCGCCACCAGGAGGTCGAGTGACGTCGAGAATCCAGTCTGCGGCGCCCGGATCGGGCGAGCAGGCAGCCGAGCGACCGCCCCACCCGGCGGAGGCCTCGGGCAACGGACGGCCCCCCGGCCGTCCCGGCAGAGTGTCGCTGGACGAACTGCACGAAACCGCGCGGCGGATCGCCGCGAACGTGGAGCGGGTGCTGGTCGGCAAGCCGGAAGTCATCCGGATCGCGCTGGTCACCCTGCTCGCCGAAGGCCACCTCCTGGTCGAGGACGTGCCCGGCGTCGGCAAGACGTCGCTGGCCAAGGCCCTCGCCCGGTCGATCGACTGCACGGTCAGCCGCATCCAGTTCACCCCGGACCTGCTGCCGAGCGACGTCACCGGCGTCTCGATCTACAACCGCCAGTCCGGCGAGTTCGACTTCCGCCCCGGCCCGGTGTTCGCGAACATCGTGGTGGGCGACGAGATCAACCGCGCTTCGCCGAAGACGCAGTCGGCACTGCTGGAGTGCATGGAAGAGCACCAGGTCACCGTCGACACCTCGACCTACCGGCTCGAAGAGCCGTTCATGGTGATCGCCACGCAGAACCCGATCGAGATGGAAGGCACGTACGCGCTGCCCGAAGCCCAGCGCGACCGGTTCACCGCGCGGGTGTCCATCGGCTACCCCGACCAGCAGGCCGAGCTGGCCATGGTCGACGAGCACGCCGGGCACAACCCGATCGAGGACCTGCAGCCGGTGTCCGACGGCGAGACCGTGCACCGGCTGATCGAGACGGTCCGCGGCGTGCACATGGCGCCCGAGGTCCGCCGGTACGCCGTCGACATCGTCGCGGCCACCCGGCAGCTCCCGGAGATCCGGCTCGGCGCGTCCCCTCGGGCGACGCTGCACCTGGTCCGCGCGGCGCGCGCGCAGGCGGCGCTGTCGGGCCGCGACTACGTCGTCCCGGACGACCTGCACACCGTCGCGGTCCCGGTACTGGCGCACCGGCTCATGCTCACCACCGAGGCCCACGCGGCGCGCCGGTCGGCGACCGACGTCGTGCGCGCGGTGCTGCACCGGGTGCCGGTGCCGCAGGGCTCCCGGCCCTAGTCCGCCGGCGAAGGGGAAGAGAACGGCATGCTGCGTGCCCTGTCCGGCCTGACCACCCGCGGCCGTTGCCTCCTGGCCGCGGGGATCGCGGCCGCGGTGTGCTCGTTCGTGCTCAACGAACGTGACCTGCTGCGGGTCGCGGTGTTCGTGGTGGCGCTGCCGCTGCTGGTCGCCGTGTTCATTTCGGCGACGCGGCTGCGCATCGGCGCCACCCGCGCCCTGCACCCCCAGCGGGTCGCGGTCGGCGGGAACGGCGAAGTGCAGCTGGAGCTGTGGCGCAGCGGACGGCTGCCGGCCGGCGAGATCCTGCTCGAGGACGGCGTGCCGTACGCGCTGGGCTCGCGGCCGCGGTTCGTCGTCGAGCGGCTCCCGCACGACCGGCGGGTCGCCCTGCGCTACCCCCTGCAGCCGGTGCAGCGCGGGATCCAGCAGGTCGGGCCGTTGCGCGCGACCATCACCGACCCGTTCGGGCTGTGCGAGTTCGAGCGCGAGCTGATCGGGCACTCGCGGCTGGTCGTCGTGCCCCGGGTGGTCCCGTTGTGGGGCCTGCCGAGCGGCGCGGGCATCGGCGTCGGCGACGACGGCACCGTCCGGCTGCACGCCGGGCAGGGCGAGGCCGACGTGATCGTCCGCCAGTACCGCCAGGGCGACGACCTCCGGAAGGTGCACTGGCGCTCGACCGCCCGCCGCGACGAGATCATGGTGCGCGTCGAGGAACGGCCGTGGCGCGGCGGCACCACGGTGCTGCTCGACCACCGCGCCGCCGCGCACCACGGCAGCGGCCCGGCCGCCAGCCTGGAGTGGGCGGTGTCCTTCGCCGCCTCGGCCGCGCTGCACCTGCGGCGGTCCGGGCACCGCGTCCGGCTGGTCAGCGAGCACGGCGTCACGCTCGCCGACACCCCCGGCGACGGCGGTGACCACTACGACCACGTCGTGCTCGACGCGCTGGCCGCGCTGCAGCCCGCGCACCAGCGGGACATCACGCTGGCCCGCGACCCGGCCGACGGACAGGAGCTGATCGCCGTGCTCGGCACGGTCAGCACCGAGGCCGTGCACGAGCTGGCGCAGTTCCGCCCACGCGGCATCCGCAGCCTCGCCGTCCTGCTCGACACGCCCACGTGGTCGGCCGGGGTGACCGCGCCCGAGCAGCGGGCCGCGGCCACCGAGGAATCGGCCGCGCTGCTGCGTGCGGCCGGCTGGGGCGTGGTGATCGCCGGGCCCGGCTCGCCGATGCCGCAGGTGTGGGCCGAGCTGTGCCGCAGCGGGGCCCGCCGCGGCACGCTGATCGGCGGTCCGCGATGAGCACCGCCGCGCCGCCGCGCAAGTTCGACCGGCCCGCCCCGCGCCCGCAGCGCCCGCTTTCGGCCTGGCGCAGCAGTGTCCTCGCGCCGGTCGCCGCCGGCGTCGCGACGCTCTGCGCGGCGACGTCGGTGACGAACGTCGTGACCGGGCTGGCCTGGTTCGGCTACCTGTTCGTCGCCGTCCTGCTGATCGCCGCGACCGGCCTGGCGCTGCGCTCGCTGCAAGTGCCGACCGTGCTCGTCGGCCTTGGCCAGCTGCTGGTGCTGCTCTTCCTGATCACCGGCGCGTTCACCACGCACGGGATCCTGCAGGTCATCCCCGGCCCGGACGCGTTCGGCGAGATCGGGAGCACGCTCACCGCCGCCGCCGAGCAGATCCGCGTCGGGCTGCCGCCGGTCGAGGGCAGCCAGCCGATCCTGTGCCTCGTGACCATCCTGATCGGCCTGGTCGCCGTCCTGGTGGACACGCTGACGGTGGCCGCCGCGGCGCCCGCCGCGACCGGGCTCGTGCTGCTCTGCGTGTACGCCGTCCCGGCCGCGTTGAGCGAGGAAATGCTGCCGTGGTGGACGTTCCTGCTCGGCGGCGCGGCGTTCGCGGGCCTGCTCGCCGTCGACGGCAACCACCGGCACCGCCGCTGGCGGACCCGGGAAGCCCCCGGCCGCAGCGGCAAGCCGGGCGTGCTGTCCGCGCCGGTCGCGGTGGTGGCCGCGGCGATCGTGCTCGGCCTGTTCGGCGGGGCGATCACCTGGGTCGGCACGGTCGGGCGGATCCCGTTCGGCAGCGACGGCAACGGCGCCGGCGCCGGTTCCGGCGGCTTCGGCATCCAGCCGTTCACCGAGCTGCGCGGCATGCTCGACCAGGGATCCAACCGCGAGCTGTTCAAGGTCCGCGGCCTCGGCACCGACAAGCGGCTGCTGCGCGCGATGACGCTGGACACCTACTACCCCAACAAGGGCTGGGGCCTGCACGACGAAGGCCGTTCGCAGCAGGGCGTCCCGGTCGGGCCGCAGCTGCCGCCCGCGCCGGGCGACGACGGCACCGGCGCCGCGCGCCGGATCGACGTCGAGCCGACGAGCTGGCGGGACAACTGGCTGCCGGTGTACGGCGCCCCGCGGGTGATCGACGGCGCGGCCAACGGCTACCTGTACGACCAGGTCAGCGGCACGGTGTTCACCACGCGCAGCGAGGCTCCGCCGGCGTACACCGAATACGCGTCGCTGAAGGAGCCCACAGCCCAGGAGCTGCGGGTGACCCCGCAGGTCGACGACCTGCCGCCGCGCTACACCGAGCTGGACCGGGTCGACACCCGCGTCCGCGCGAAGACCGAGCAGCTGATCGCCGGCGCGGCCAACGACTTCGACCGGGCCTCGGCGATCTGGCGGTACTTCACGGCGCAGAACGGGTTCGTCTACGACACGAAGACCGCGCCGGCCAACGACGCCGACGCGCTCGCCGACTTCATCCTCAACGGCAAGCGCGGCTTCTGCGAGCAGTTCGCGTCCGCGATGGCCGTGATGCTGCGGGTGGCGGGCATCCCGTCGCGGGTGGCCATCGGCTTCACCCCCGGCGTCCAGGTCAACGACTACCTGTCGATCACCACCCAGGACGCGCACGCGTGGGTGGAGGCGTACTTCGGCGGCAAGGGCTGGGTGACGTTCGACCCGACGCCGCTGTCCGACGGCCGCGGCATCACCCCGTCGTACCTGCAGGCCGGCGCCGAGGACGGCAACCAGCCCGACGACACCCAGGTGGCGCCGAGCACGGCCCAGTCGAGCGTCGCGCCGACCGGCGCGCCCCGCGACACCGAGCAGAACCCGCAGGCGCAAGGGCCGCAGAACGTCGAAACGGGCACTCCGGGCTGGGTGTGGGGGCTCGTCCTGGCGCTGGTCGCGCTCGCGCTGGTGGCGTCGATCCTGGTGATCGCCGGTGGCCGCCGCAGACGGGCGGACCGCGAGCCCGCTGCGTCCGGGCTCGGTGCGCTGCTCAAGAACTGGCTGCCGCTGATCGCCGCCGTGCTGTGGGTGGCGGTGCTCGGCGTGCTGACGTGGCTGGTGGCCTGGTGGTTCAGCCTGATCGTGGTGCTGCTGCTGGCCGGGCTGCTGGGCCCGTCGGCGGCGCGCGACGTCGGGCGGCGCCGACGGCTGCAGGAGATCGTCGGGCAGCGCCCGGGCGCGGCGGACGCGGCGTGGTCCGAGCTGCGGGCGGAGTGCGCCGACCGCGGGCTGCCGATCCCGCCGAGCGACACGGTCCGGGTGGCCGGGCAGAAGCTGGCGGCGAAGCACCACCTGGACGACGAGGGCCGCGCGGGACTGCGCACGGTCATCGGCGTGGTGGAGCGCTCCTGGTACGGCGAGGACGCCGACACGGACCCGACGCTGCCCTCGGCGTTCGACCACCTCCGGCGGAGCCTGCACCGCAACGCGCCCCTCTCCTGGAAGGGCCGCCTGTTCCCACGCTCGATCTTCCGCAGCCGCGACTGAGGCGCGTGATCAGAGGGTCATCACCCGTGATTGAAGGGTCGACACGACGGCAGGCTCGTGTCGACCCTCCCATCACGCGTGTCGACTCCTGAATCACGCGTGTCGACCCTCTGATCACGTGCGGATCCGGCTCCCCCTGGCGGGGGTCACCCGCTGTCACCGCTCGCGGGAGGACGGGTCCGGGGCAGGCTGAGCACACAAGAAGATCCGCGTCCCCCCTTACCGGCGGGGACGCGGATCTTGTGGTCTTGCGGCGCTACTGCTCTTCGAAGCGCTGGCGGAAGCGCTCCTCCATCCGCTGGGTGAAGGAACTCCGGCGGCCTGACTGCTGCTTGCCGCCGCGTGCTCCCGATCCACCGCCCTTGCCGTCCCCGTCGGCGCCGTGCCGAATCGATGTGACGGCCAACATGACCCCGAAGAACATCACGAGGAACCCGAGCACGCTGATCAGCGGGATGTCGGCCACCCGGAACTGCGGCACCACCACGCCCAGCACCAGCAGGGCGACGCCCACTACGAACAGGGCGATGCCCTGAATACGCCGTCGGCGAGCGGGGCGACGCAACCGGGTGCCACGCACCGTGGATGCGAACTTGGGGTCCTCGGCATAGAGCTCGCGCTCGATCTGATCGAGCAGCCGCTGCTCATGCTCGGAGAGTGGCATCTTTCCTCCTCCGGCACAGCTGTCGCGGGCGCCGGGCCGCGCAACGTCCTGGACCCAACAGCCAACCCCAGGCGGGGTGGCACTGTCCAGGATACGAGGCCCGCGCCCGCACGACTACCCGATCCCGCATCCAGTAGGGATCGAATTGGGCTAATTACGGGCCGGGAGCCGCTGACGGACCGTCACCGTCGCCGATCGTGACCGGTTCACGGCTCCCGCGGCGCCAGCAACGAGGCCGGCCGCACCGCCGCGGACCCGAACTTCGAGCGCGCGACGTCGGCCGCGACCTCGGCGTCCCGCCACCGCGGTGACGGCGAATCGAACACCAGCTGCTCCCCCGCCTCCCCGGTGTCCAGCCCTTCGACCCGGACGCCGATCAGCCGGACCGCGCCCGTCGGCGCGTGCTCGGTGAGCAACGCCACGGCGACGGCGTGGATCTCGCGGGCGACGTCGGTGGCCGAGACCAGCGTGCGGGCCCGGGTGATCGTCCGGAAGTCGGCGAACCGCACCTTGATCGAGACGGTCCGGCCGCGCACGCCCCGCGCCCGCAGCGTCGCCCCGACGCGCTCGGCCAGCCGCAGCAGCTCCAGGCCCAGCTCGGCCCGGTCGTGCCGGTCGACGTCGAAGGTGTGCTCGGCGCCGATCGACTTGTCCGGCGACTCGGTGACGACCTCCCGTTCGTCGACGCCGTGCGCGAGCCGGTACAGGTGCTCGCCGGCGGCCGTGCCCAGCGACTTCTTCAGCCGCTCCGGCGGGAACGCGGCGACGTCGGCGATGGTGTCCAAGCCGAGCCGGCGCAGGTGTTCCCCGGTCCGCGCGCCGACGCCCCACAGCGCCGAGACCGGCAGCGGGTGCAGGAACGCGAGTGTCTCCGCCGCGGGCACGACGACCACGCCGTCCGGCTTCGCCATGCCCGACGCGAGCTTCGCCACGAACTTGACCTTCGCCACGCCGACCGAGCAGGTGATCCCGTGCTCGGCCGCGACCCGCTCCCGGATCCGCGCGGCGAGCTCCGCCGACGTCGCGCCCAGGCGGCGCAGGGCACCGCTGACGTCCAGGAACGCTTCGTCGAGGCTGAGGGGCTCGACCAGCGGGGTGAGCTCGCGGAAGATGCCCATGACGCCGCGGGAGACCTCGCCGTACAGCCCCGAGGTCGGCGGGATGTTGATCAGCTGGGGGCACAGCCGCTTGGCCGTGGAGAACGGCATCGCCGAACGCACGCCGAACTTCCGCGCCGGGTAGTTCGCGGCGGCCACGACGGCGCGCGGCCCGCCCCCGGACACGACGACGGGCTTGTCCGCGAGCTCGGGCCGGGTGCGCAGCTCGACCGACACGAAGAACGCGTCCATGTCGACGTGCAGCATCCCGCACCCGGTGTCGTCCGGCAGCGGTTCCCCCGGCCGGACCCGGAACCGGCCCATCCCGCCCGGCAACTCAGCATTTCGCCCCACGTCGAGGACGCTACCGGGAGGGTCCGACAGTTTCGGGGGTGGTCAGGCGGGGGGACGCGCGACCGCGTGCAGCCGGCCGGCGATGTTCCGCAGCGCCGGCGACGCCGCCGCCGCGCGTTCGAACTCCGCCAGCTCGTCGTCGCGGACGTCGCCGGTGACCAGGTCGGTGATCACCCGGTCGCCCTGCAGGAGGGTCACGTCGAGGCCGGCCGCCACCAGCTGGGCGCGCAGGCCCTCGGCGTCGAAGCGGCGCAGCACCGTGTCGCCCGGGACGATCCCGTCGGCGCTCTCGAGCAGCCGCTGCGCCTCGGCGACCCGGCCGGCCAGCGCGCGGTGGAGCACCGCCGCGTGGCGGTTCGCGACCAGCACCGACACCGCGCCGCCCGGGGCGACCGCCGTGGCCAGCGCGGTGAGCACCGCGGCCGGGTCGTCGACGATCTCCAGCAGCCCGTGCGCCAGCACCAGGTCGGCGGAGTGATCTTCGACGTGCCTGCCCAGCGCGTCGGAGTCGTCCGCGACCACCGTGATCAGCTCGGAGACGCCTTCCTCCTCGGCCCGGCGCTGCAGCGTGGCCAGCGCGTTCGGGCTGGGCTCGACGACGGTCACCCGGCAGCCCGCCGCCGCGAACGGCACCGCCCAGCCGCCGCTGCCGCCGCCCACGTCGACGACGCGGGGGTGCTCGGCGCCGCGGGCGCGGGCGGCCTTCAGCTCGGCCTCGAGCACCCGGCGGACGGCGCCCGAACCCCGGGCGGCCACGGTCTCCGTCTTCATGCCGCACAGGGTAGTGCCCGCCCCCGACCACCTCCCCGGCTCCTCCCTTCGAGTGAACGCGCCCGGCCGGACCAGTCGCGGAGCCGGCCGTGGCCCCTTGCCCGGCAGCCCGTCCCGCGCACACCCGTAGGCTGGTCATCGTGCACACGGTCGCCGTACTCAGCCTCAAGGGAGGCGTCGGCAAGACGACGGTCGCTCTCGGTATCGCGTCCGCCGCCTTGCGTAGGGGCACGCGGACGCTGGTGGTGGACCTCGACCCGCAGGGCAACGCCACCACCTCCCTCGACCCGCCCTTCACCGACGCGACCCTCGCGGACGTGCTCGAGAACCCGACCCGGGCGATGCTGGAAAGCGCGATCGCGCCGAGCGTCTGGAGCGAGGACGTCGACGTCCTCGTCGGCTCCGAAGAGCTGGAGCTGCTCAACGACCCCGACGCCGACAGCGAGCGGCTGGCGAACTTCGCCCGCGCGCTGGACGAGCTGCACCGCGAGCCGCTGCGCGAGACGCCGTACGAGCTGGTCGTCCTGGACTGCCCGCCGTCGCTGGGGCGGCTGACGAAGTCGGCGCTGGTCGCCGCGGACAGCGCGCTCATCGTCACCGAGCCGACGATGTACGCCGTGGCCGGCGCGAGCCGGGCGCTGGAGGCGATCGAGAAGATCCGCAAGGAGCTCAACCCGGAGCTGCGCCCGATCGGCGTCCTGGTGAACAAGCTGCGCGTGCGGTCCTACGAGCACCAGTTCCGGATCGCCGAGCTGCGCGAGAACTTCGGCCCGCTGGTGATGCCGACGGCGATCACCGACCGGCTGGCGGTGCAGCAGGCCCAGGGCGCCTGCAGCCCGATCCACGAGTGGCACTCGCCGGGTGCCCAGGAGATCGCGCTGACGTTCAACATGGTGCTGGCGAAGATCCTGCGTTCCAACCGGGCGGGGCGGCACCGCATCGCCGGCGGCGAGCCGGAAGACACCGAGGGCCCGGACTGGCCGGAGGGCCCGGCGCCGGAGACCCCGGAGGCACCGGATGCCTCGGACGGCTCGGACGCTTCCGAATCCCCTGATGCCTCGGCCGAGGTCTCCGAATCCGCGGGGTGAGCCGTGCCCGAAGGTGACACCGTGTTCCTGGTCGGGAAGCACCTCGATCGCGCACTGGCCGGGAAGACCCTGCTGCGCGGGGAGTTCCGCGTTCCGCAGCTGGCCACTGTGGACCTCGCCGGGCGCGAAGTGCTCGGCGTCGGGACGGTCGGCAAGCACCTGTTCATACGCTTCTCCGACGACCTGTCCCTGCATTCGCACCTGATGATGGACGGAATGTGGGACGTCAACGCACGCGGCGCCCGGTGGCACGGCCCCGCCCACCACGCCCGGGTGATCCTGACCGCGGCCGACGTCCAGGTGATCGGCTTCCGCGTCCACGACCTCAAACTCGTGCCGACGCCGAAGGAACACGACCTCGTCGCCCACCTCGGCCCGGACCTGCTCGATCCACAGTGGACGGACGAGCACGCGGCCCGCGCGACGGCCGCACTGGCCGCCGATCCCGCCCGGGAACTGGGGCTCGCGCTGCTCGACCAGCGCGTCATGGCAGGCGTCGGAAACCTCTACAAGTGCGAGATCTGCTTCCTGCTCGGCGTCACGCCGTGGACGCCGGTGTCCGAAGTGGACACCGGCCGCGCGGTCGGGCTCGCCCGCCGGCTGATCCTGGCCAACGCCGCCGCCGGGCGCTTCATCCAGAGCACCACCGGCCACCTCGACCGCAAGCGGAAGAACTGGGTCTACGAGCGCACCCGGCAGGGCTGCTTCCGTTGCGGGAGCCGCGTCCTGGTGCGGACCCAGGGCCACGACGTCCAGCGGCGGCCGACGTGGTTCTGCCCGAAATGCCAGCAGGGCCCGGCTCCGGCGGGCCAGACTGGGCCCGTGACGACGTTCAAGCTCCCGCTCTACGGGGCCGACACCGAACGCGGCGACCTCGCTCCCTGAGCCGCGCGCGTTCCCTTCCGTCACCTTTCACTTCCCCAGGGAGCCCAGTCATGCCCGGAATCCTGACCGGGCAGGCCTTGCGCGCCTTCGCGCACGCCCTGCCCAAGGTCGAGCTGCACGTTCACCTGGTCGGTTCGGCGAGCCTGCCGACCGTCCTCGAACTCGCCCGGCGCCGTCCCGCGGCCGGCGTCCCCACCGACGAGCGCGAACTCGCGGAGTTCTTCACCTTCCGCGACTTCGCCCACTTCCTCACCGTCTACCTCGCGGTCACGTCGCTGGTGCGGGACCGCCACGACGTCCACATCCTGGTGGCGGGCCTGGCCGCGGATCTCGCCGCGCACAACTGCCGCTACGCCGAAGTCACCGTGACGCCGTACAACCACCTGCTCGACGGCATGTCCGGCGACGAGCTGCTGGCCGGCCTCGAATCCGGGCGCGCCCGGGCCGCCGAACTGGGCGTCGAACTGGCCTGGTGCTTCGACATTCCGGGCGAAAAGGGCGTGCGGGCCGGGCGGGAGACGCTCGTGTTCGCGCTGCGCGAACGCCCTGAGGGTCTGGTTTCCTTCGGCTTGGGCGGCCCGGAGCCGGGCGTCGGGCGAGCGCAGTTCGAGCCGTTCTTCACGCGGGCGCGAGAAGCCGGGCTGCACAGCGTCCCGCACGCCGGCGAGACCACCGGCCCGGCCACGATCTGGTCCGCGCTGCACGACCTCGGGGCCGAGCGGATCGGCCACGGCACCAGCTGCGCCGCCGACCCGGCGCTGCTGGAACACCTTGCGGCACACCGGATCCCGCTCGAAGTGTGCCCGACGTCGAACGTGCGGACCGGCCAGGTCGCGACCGTCGCCGCGCACCCGGTGCGGCGGATGCTCGACCACGGCCTCGTCGTGACGCTCAACACCGACGACCCGCCGATGTTCGGTGCCACCCTGACCGGCGAGTACGTCGCCGTCGCCGAAGCGCTCGGGCTCACCGCGGCCGAGCTCGCCCGGCTGGCCGGGAACGCCGTCGACGCGTCGTTCCTCGACGAGCGGCGGAAAGCCGTCCTGCGGAGCGAGATCACGGAAATGACGTTGCCGGGGACCGGGATCTTCGCCTAGCGTGGAAGTACACGAGAGAGGAGGTGGTCCAAAGTTGTATTCCAACAGGACTCGTGAGGTGGCTGTCCGCTAGCGGATGGCGCGTGATGGGACTTTGAGCAGCGATACAACCGAGCCACCTTCGGCTCATCGCCTGCTTCACGTGTTGCCTGAGAGCGAATACCAGGCAGCCACCGGGCCTCCAGGGTTCCCGGGCACCGGTCCGGCCCGGGCTCGAACGTTTGACGGCGTTCGAGAGGCACCCTGGGGGCACCCCTTATTTCCGCTCATTTGTGCAGGTCCTGCCGTCCGTCGGCAGGGGGCGACCGCCCGGCGATCCGACGTCGGCTTCGGCAAACACCTTGCACTGTTCTATCCCCCAAAAGGCTGACGCTCGCTAGTCTGGAACCCATGCTCAGGCCCGACTACCCGATCACCACGGCACGCCTGCTCCTGCGCCCGTTCACGCCCGACGACCTCGACGCGCTGAACTCCTTCCAGTCCCGCTCCGACGTCGCCCGCTACCTGTACTGGGGTCCTCGCAGCCGCGCCGAATCGGCCGCCGCGCTCGCGAAACGGGTCCACAGCTCGACGTTGACGAAGGAAGGGCAGTTCCTGGCGGTGGCGGTCGAGCTGGCCGCGACGGGACAGCTGATCGGCGACCTGAACCTGGAGTGGCTCAGCAGCGAGCACCGGCAGGGCGAGATCGGGTTCGTCTTCCACCCGGACCACCACGGCAAGGGCCTCGCCGCCGAAGCGGCCACGGAGCTGCTGCGGCTCGGCTTCGAAGATCTGGGGCTGCACCGCATCATCGGCCGCTGCGACGGCCGGAACACCGCGTCCGCCGCGCTGATGGAACGCCTCGGCATGCGCCGGGAAGCGCACCTCCGGGAGAACGAGATCGTCAAGGGCGAGTGGGCCGACGAGGTCGTCTACGCGATGCTCGAGGACGAGTGGAAGGCGCACGAGGCCACCGACTGAGTGGCCGCCTTCACGCGAAAGCGCCCTTGCCCGGGGCGCGGTCCGGGCGATTTGACAGCATGGGGGCGTGTTCTTCGACAAGATCGTCCGCCCCGCGCTGTACCGGCTGTCCTCTCACGACCCCGAGCTGGTGCACGAGCGCACGATCGCCGTCCTGGCCCGGCTCGGCAAGGCCGCGCCCGCGCTGGGCCGCGGCCTCCGCGTCGACGACCCGGTGACCGTGCTGGGCCTGCGGTTCCCCAACCGCGTCGGCCTGGCCGCCGGGATGGACAAGAACGGCCGCGCGCTGCCCGCGTGGGCCGCGCTGGGCTTCGGGTTCGTCGAGGTCGGCACCGTGACGCGGCTGGCGCAGCCGGGCAACCCCAAGCCCCGGCTGTTCAGCCTCCCCGCCAGCGACGCGGTGATCAACCGGATGGGCTTCAACAACGACGGCGCGGAAGCACTCGCGGCCAAGCTCGCGCGAGACGGCAAGCCCCGCGTCCCGCTGGGCGTCAGCATCGGCAAGTCGAAGGCGACCCCGCTGGCGGAGGCCGTCGAGGACTACCGGTTCTCGCTGCGCGCGCTGTACCCGTACGCCGACTACTTCGCGCTCAACGTGAGCTCACCGAACACGCCGGGACTGCGGCAGTTGCAGGACCGCACCGCGCTCGCCGAACTGCTCACCGAGCTGCGCTCGACGTCTCTTGAACTCGCCGGTGGCCGAACCCCGACGCCGCTGCTGGTGAAGGTCGCGCCCGACCTCACCGACGAGGCGCTGGCCGAACTCCTGGACGTCGCGCTCGAACACGGCGTCGCGGGGATCATCGCCACGAACACCACGCTCGGCCGCGACGGCATCGCGCCCGCGGAAAGCGGCCTGGCCGGACAGGCGGGAGGACTGTCCGGCCGGCCACTGACCACCCGCGCGGCGGAGGTCGTGCGATTCGTGCACGACCACACCGGCGGGAGCCTGCCGATCATCGGCGTCGGCGGCATCCTGGGCCCGGACGACGCCGTCCGGCTGGTGGACGCCGGCGCGTCGCTGGTGCAGCTCTACACCGGGTTCGCGCTGCACGGGCCGGGCCTGGTGCGCCGGGTCAGCCGGGGTCTCGCAGCCCGGCGGTAGAGGTGAACCGCACGTACCCGCGCCAGGATTCGTAGCGGTCCAGACCGGCGCCCGCCACAGTGGGGGCACAGCGCACCGCCAGCGGCCGGGAGCCGTCGTCCAGCTCGACACGATCGAGGACGAAGGGCTCCTTCAGCGTGGCGGCGAACTGCTCGAACGCCGCCGGGGAGAGCCGCCAGCACTCGCCGTCGAGACTCGTGCCGCCCGCCAGCACGCCCGGCTGCGGCGGCTCGGTGTCCAGGAGGACCATCCGGTAGCCCTCGGTGGTCCGGACCGGCGCGGTGAACCGCGCGCCGAGCTCGGTGAGCCGGGCGTTGAGCGGCTGGCCGCGCAGGTGCGCGCCGAACACGACGACGTCTTCGCCCGGTTCCGGGTAGGGCGTCATGGGCTCGTCCGTGCAGACGGTCGCGAGGTCGAGGCCGATCTGGTCCTCGAACGCCCGCGTCAGGAAGGTGACGCCGAACGGGCGGCGGTCGCCCGGCAGCACCGGGACGGTGACCGCGGCCAGGTCGAGGAGGTTCGCGAACGCCGTGCAGGACGCCAGGCGGTGGCCCACGCCCGCCGGGTCGGCCAGCGCCTCGACGAGGTCCGGGTGGTCCGGCACGGTGGGCACGAGGAGCGCGTCGAAGCCGTCCAGTGCGCGCGCGGAGAGGGCGACCGGTTCGACCACGGCGCCCGCCGCTGTCAGCCGCGCGACGGTGCTCTGGAAGGCCAGGCGTGCGGCGTCGCCCAGGCGCAGTTCGGCCGGGATCGCGATCCGCGGGTGCTCGCCCGCGCCGAGGCGGACGTCGGCGGGCCAGGTGCGCGTGGCCGGGTCGACGCCGTCGGGCCCGGTCGTCAGCGCGAGGGCCCGGCGGCCCGCGACCAGGCCCTTCGCGTACACCGAGACGCCGTCGGAGGCACCGACGCCGGTCGTCGGCAGGAGACCACGGGTCGGCCGCAGGGCGACGATGGCGTTCAGCGCCGCCGGGACCGCGCCCGCCGTGCTCAGCGCCAGGTCGACGACGCCCAGCGCGACGGCGACCGCCGCGCCGTTGCCGCCGGTCTTGGTCCGGTCCCAGGCCGCGGCCACGGTGGCGGCCCCGGTCCGGCCGAGCACGACGGCGCCGGCCGAGGTGAGCCGGGCGACGACCGTGGCGCTGGTTTCCGGGACCGACGACGTCCGGCCCGGCTGCCCGGCGACGTCGACCAGGTCCGGCACGGCGAGGACGGTGCCCGCCAGCGGCAGGTCCTCCCCCGCCTTGACGCGCTCGTCGACCGCCTTCGCGTCGACGAGGACGTCTTCGACGGCGCGCAGGGTGGTCCAGATCTCGGGACTGCCGGCCTCGGTGATGCGCTCGAAGGCCGCGATGACGCGCTGGGAGGCGGTGGGCGGGACGGTCGGGACGGGATCCGAATCCGGCGGGAGCGTGTTCACGGGGCGTCCTTTCCTCGGCGGGTCGAGAAAGTCCACTGTGTACGGTCGGCGCCGACGAACCTCAGTCCACGGCGGGCCTCCCGGCGAGTGACACCTCTGCATGCATGACAGAAACGTTAGGCGGTGGACGTTTCCGTAGCCACCAGTTTCCGATTACGCCCGTGTTTCGGCACCAAGAGGTGAACAGGGCGCGACGCCGAGGTGAAACGCACGATCACGCACACCGGGTGACAACCAGCCGGGACGACCGGATAGCCGCCCTCGAACGGCGGAATCCGACCCCCGAACGGCCCAGCGCCACCGAATTCGCGTGATCAAGCCCGAAACTCACGTGATGGGAAGGTCGACACGCGTGACTGGAGGGTCGACACGCGTGATTGAGGAGTCGACACGCCGCTGCGGAGCCTGCCGTGCCGTGTCGACGCTTCAATCACGCGTGTCGACGCTTCAATCACGGGTGTCGACCCTTCGAGCACGGGTGGTTGAGTGGGCGAGGCGGGTCAGGAGAGTTCGCGGAGGGCCATGGCCAGGCCGGCCAGGCGGTCCGTCGCGTCGGTGAGGGCCTGCTTGGACGTCACCAGGCCGTCGCTGGAGGCGGCGACCGTGTGGCCGGCCGCGGCGACCAGGCCGCGGTAGCCCTCCAGGCCGTCGTCGAGCTGTTCGCGGAGCTTGCCGACCGCCGCGTCCAGGGCCGCCTGCTCGCGGGCGGGCGCGGAGTTGCGGCCGCGTTCGATCGCCTGGATCCGGGCCGCCAGGCCGCGGAGCGCGGCGGCGGCTTCGGTCGCGGTCTGCCGGGCGTCCGCGACGGACAGCTCCGAGACCGGCGCCGTACCCACCGAGGACGGCACCGAAAGCTGGCGCAGCAGCTCGCTCAGCGAAGCCTCGCACTCGGCGAGCCGCTCCATCGGGCCGCGAGCCGCGGACCCGGCCGGGGGCAGCGGCGGCGGCGCGGACGCCACCGGGAGCGGGGTGCGCTTCAGCTCGCGCAGCTTGAGCCCGGACCGGACGCTGAAGGTGCCGAACACGACGGCCCCGGCGAACGCCACGATCGCCTGCGGCATCATCGGCGTGCCCGCGGCACTCATCCAGCCCATCCCGGCCGCCACGGCGAGAACGCCGCACAGGATCGTCACCAGGATCCACAACGTCATCGCGCGCGATGTCCGGCGCTTGCGGCGTTCGAGCTTCGCCGCGGGGTGGTTCCAGCGGTCCCACTTGGCCCTGGCCTCGGCGAACGCCGGGACCTGGCTCGCCATCGACGACAACGAGGCCGTCACGTCGGGCCGGCGCGCCGGCGGCCGCTGCAGCGGGTTCGGCCGCGGGGGCGCGGGCTTCCCGCCGGCCGAATCGGCCGGCGGGAAGTACTTCTGCACCTTCTGGATCTTCTCCTGGGCACGCACGGCGTAGTCGGGCAGCTTCTCGATGTGCTTCTCCAGCTTCGCGCTCAACTCGCTGAAGTCGCGACGCCTGCCCTGCTGCCCCATGCTCGCCCCTTCGAAGGTCCTGCGATCAGGCCGGGTTCTTGCCCTGCTCGGCCTGCACGCGCGCCTGGATCTCGCGCTGGATGTCGGACGCGCTGGCCGCCGGCTTCTGCGCCGCCGTCTTGCCGTCGGTCACCTGCGCGACCGAATCGCCGCGCATGGACGAGCGGATCTGCTCGAGCCGCGAGTGCCCGGCCAGCTGCGTGGTGGAGGCCTGGACCTCCATCATCCGCCCCTGGACCGAGTTCTGCGCCAGCTCGGCCGAACCCAGCGCCGTGGTGTAGCGCTTCTCGATCTTGTCGCGGACCTCTTCCAGCGACGGCGTGTTGCCCGGCGCGGCCAGCTGGCTCATCTGGTTCAGCGACGCGGAGACCTGCTCCTGCATCTTGGCCTGCTCCAGCTGCGAGAGCAGCTTGGTGCGTTCGGCCAGCTTCTGCTGCAGCATCTGCGAGTTGCGCTCCACGGCCTTCTTGGCCTGGGCCGCCGCCTGCAGCGACTGGTCGTGCAGCGTCTTCAGGTCCTCGATGTTCTGCTCGGCCGTGACGAGCTGCGTCGCGAAGCTTTCCGCGGCGTTCTCGAACTCGACGGCCTTCTGCTCGTCACCCTTGGAGCGCGCTTCGTCCGCGAGGACGAGGGCCTGCCGGGTCGAGGCCTGCAGCTTCTCGACGTCGCCGAGCTGCCGGTTGAGCTTCATCTCCAGCTGCCGCTGGTTGCCGATCACGGAGGCGGCCTGCTGCGTCAGCGCCTGGTGGTTGCGCTGCGCCTCCTCGATGGCCTGCTGGATCTGTACCTTCGGGTCGGCGTGCTCGTCGATCTTCGACGAGAACGCCGCCATCATGTACTTCCAGAACTTCACGAACGGGTTGGCCATCTCCTCCGCCTGCCTTCTTGCGTCCCACGGGCCTTGAGTAAGTCTCGGGGTGGGGCGTCGCTCCCCTGCACATGCAACGCACCGACCCCGGCGTTGGGTTCCATCGTGTCAGGTCGGCCACTTCCGTTCCAGGCGACCCCGGGGGATTTCAGGGTTCGCCCCTGATCTCCCCTGGAGGTAACGCCGACGGCCCCGGGCGGGTTGCCCGGGGCCGTCTTCGCGTCCGAGATCGAACTACGCGGCGATCGTCGAGGCCAGCTTCGGCTGCCCGATCGTCGTGCGCAGGGTGGTGTTCATCCGCGGCGCGGGAGAAACCCGCAGGTCCGCGAGGTCGTTGCCGATCAGCTCGGACATCAGGCGGCCGCCTTCGATGCCGGCCGCGGAGGCCTCGGCGCCGCGTTCGGGCACCTTCTCCCGGGGCGCGCCCTCGACGATCCGCTCGTCGACCGGGGCGACCTCGACGTTGTCGAGAGCCGAAACGTCCGCCGCGACTTTGTGCAGCAATTCGCCGAGCGGCAGGTCCAGGGCCTGGCAAATGGACGCCAGCAGCTCGCTCGACGCCTCCTTCTGGCCCCGCTCCACCTCCGAGAGGTAGCCGAGGCTGACCCGGGCGGCGCGGGAGATGTCGCGCAGCGTACGACGCTGGTTGGTGCGGGCATGACGGAGCCGATCACCGATCGCCTCACGCAACAGCACGGTCATCACGCGCCTCCCTTCCGAACAAGTACCCCCTACGTTACCCAGAGCGGCGCCCCGGGCGCAGGAGTTGGGGTCTCCGTACGCCAAGGGCGAACGCCGGTTTCACGCGAGATGTTCCCCGAGCAGGGCAAACGCCGCCCGGACCGATTCGGTCCTGATCAAGTCGCGATCGCCGGTCAAGGCCAGCGTACGGACTGTGCGTGTTCCCGGCCCGGCGAGCCCGACGTGCACCGTGCCCGGCTCGGCGCCGTCCTGGGCCGACGGCCCGGCCACGCCGGTGAGCCCGAGGCCCCAGGTGGCCCCGCACCGGTCACGGGCGCCCTCGGCCAGCTGCGCGGCGACCTCGGGGTGGACGGCGCCGTGCGCGGCCAGCAGGCCCGCGTCGACCCCGGCCAGGGCCGTCTTCAGCTCGGTGGCGTACACGACCAGTCCCCCGCGCAGGGCGGCGCTGGCCCCGGGCACGCGGGCCAGGGTCGCGCAGACCAGCCCGGCGGTCAGCGACTCGGCGGCGGCGACGGTCTCGCCCCGCGCGGTCAGGGCGGTGATCAGCGCGGCGGCCTGCTCGTCGCCGGGGGCCACGGCGGGTCGCACGTCGGCCACCCTCAGCTCCCGGTGACACGCCTGCCCGCGGCGCGCAGCCGCAGGGCCCGGACCAGGTAGTCGACGCCGGTGACCACGGTCAGCACCAGGGCCAGCCCCATCAGGGCCCAGCGGACCGGGTCGGCGCCGGCGGGCAGCGGCAGCAGGTAGGCGGTGATCGCGGCGATCTGGGCCATCGTCTTGGCCTTGCCGCCGCGGCTGGCCGGGATCACGCCGTGGCGGATCACCCAGAACCGCAGCAGCGTGACGCCGATCTCGCGGACCGCGATGACGATCGTGACCCACCAGCCCAGCTCGCCGAGGATGCTCAGCCCGACCAGCGCGGCGCCGGTGAGCGCCTTGTCCGCGATCGGGTCGGCGATCTTGCCGAAGTCGGTGATCAGGCCGTACTTGCGGGCCACCCAGCCGTCCAGCTGGTCGGTGGCGGAGGCGACGGCGAACAGCCCGGTCGCGAGCGCGCGCCAGGTGGTGTCGTGGCCGTCGCCGACGAACAGCGCGGCGACGAACAGCGGCACCAGGACCAGCCGCGACAGCGTCAGGAGGTTCGCGACGTTGAGCGTCGGGACCGGCGTCGGCTCGGGGACCTGTGCGGGCGTGTCGTGCGCGAGGCCCTCGTCGGCCGCGTCGCTGGGGAGGGCACTCACCGGTCGGCGTCCGGCACCGCGCGGACGACCAGGTCGACGCCCGCCGAGTCGACGACCTCGCAGCGCAGGAAGTCGCCGGCCTGCACCTTCTCCGGCGCGTCGAGGATGACGCACTCGCCGTCGACCTCGGGGGCCTGGTGCGCGGCGCGGCCGGTGAGCTCGCCGTCGTCGTCCCGCTCGACGAGCACGTCGACGAAGGTGCCGATCCGGTCCTCGGCGCGCTGCGCGGTCAGCTCCTCCACCAGCGCGGAGATCCGGGTGACGCGCGCGGCGACCTCGTCGGCGTCGAGCTTGCCGTCGAAGGTCTCGGCCTCGGTACCGTCCTCGTCGGAGTAGCCGAAGACGCCGACCGCGTCGAGGCGCGCGCCGGTCAGGAAGCGTTCCAGCTCGCTCAGGTCGTGCTCGGTCTCGCCGGGGAACCCGACGATCACGTTGGTCCGGATGCCCGCCTCGGGCGCGTACTCGCGGATCTGCTCGGTCAGCGCGAGGAACGAGTCGGTGGAGCCGAACCGGCGCATCCGGCGCAGCACCTGCTCGCTGGAGTGCTGGAACGACAGGTCGAAGTACTCGGCGACGCCCGGCGTCGTCGCGATGGCCTTGACCAGCTGCGGGCGCGTCTCGGCGGGCTGCAGGTAGGACACGCGGACACGCTCGATGCCGTCGATCTCCGCCAGCCTCGGCAGCAGCCGCTCCAGTGCGGTGGCGCCGTCGCGGCCGAAGTCCTTGCCGTAGGACGTCGAGTTCTCGCTGACCAGGAACAGCTCCTTGACGCCGTGCTCGGCCAGCCACATCGCCTCGGCGACGATCTCGTCCGGCTGGCGGGACACGAAGGAGCCGCGGAACGACGGGATCGCGCAGAACGAGCAGCGCCGGTCGCAGCCGGAGGCGATCTTCAGCGCGGCCACCGGCGAGTCGTCGAGGCGCGTGCGCAGCACCCGCGGGCCCCAGCCGTGCTGCGCGTGGCCCGGGACCTCGACGGTCTCGGCCGCGGCCGGCCGCTGCACCGGGCTGATCGGCAGCAGCTTGCGGCGGTCGCCGGGGGTGTGCGAGGCGATCTTGCGACCGGCGACGACGTCGTCGAGCCGGTCGGAGAGCTCGGCGTAGTGGTCGAAGCCCAGCACCGCGTCGGCCTCGGGGAGGCTGTCGGCGAGCTCGTGGCCGTAGCGCTCGGCCATGCAGCCGACCGCGACCACCTTCTTGCCCGTGTCGGACGCCGCGAGCAGCGTGTCGACCGAGTCCTTCTTCGCCGACTCGACGAAGCCGCAGGTGTTGACCACCACGACGTCGGAGTCCTCCGGTTCGGCCGCCAGCTCCCAGCCGCCGGCCGCCAGCCGGCCCGCCAGCTCCTCCGAGTCGACCTCGTTGCGGGCGCAGCCCAGGGTCAGCAGGGAGACGCGTCGGGTGGCGGCAGGGTCCGTGGCAGGAGAAGGCACGACGTTGAGGGTAGCCGCCGGGCCCGGACGGGCGGACGACGGCGTAGCCCGGTCGTGTCGGCGTCCGCGCCGGGCGGTGTGGCAGGGTGGGTGATCGTGCCATCCGACGCCCCCCGCCCGACCGTCCGCCGCGCGCGGATCGCCGACGTCCGCAAGATCAAGGCCCTGGTCGATTCGGACGCCGGCCGTGTCCTGCTGGAGAAGGACCTGGTCACGCTGTACGAGGCGGTCCAGGAGTTCTGGGTGGCCGAAGTGGACGACGAGGTCGTGGGCGCGGCCGCGCTGCACGTGCTCTGGGAGGACATCGCCGAACTGCGCACGGTGGTGGTCGACAAGGCGGTCCGCGGCCAGGGCGTCGGGCGGGTGCTGGTCGCCCGGCTGGTCGACGAAGCCCGTGAGCTGGGTCTCAGACGGCTGTTCGTGCTGACCTTCGAAACCGGGTTCTTCGCCGGGCACGGGTTCGTGGAGATCGACGGCACCCCCGTGTCGCACGAGGTGTACGAGGAGATGCGGCGCTCGCACGACACCGGCGTCGCCGAATTCCTCGACCTGCCCTACGTGAAGCCGAACACGCTGGGTAACTCCCGGATGCTGCTGGAACTCTAAGGGAAAGTTCAACGTCGCTCCTTCGGGCGGTGACGTGCGCCGCTCCGGGCCCGAAGCTGATCAGACATTCGTCACTTGATCGGCAAGGGATGCACACCATGCGCACGACTCTGCGGAACCTGGGGGCCACCATCGCGGTGGCCGTGACCGTCGGCGGGGGTGCCCTGCTGGGCGCCGGCACGGCGGCGGCGGTCGACATCCCGACCGTGACCGACCAGTACCTCTTCAGCACCTCGCTCTCCGGCTTCGAGACGATCCGGGGCCAGGCGCCGTACAACGGCCAGCTCGACTGGTCCTCGGACGGCTGCTCGTGGGCGCCGGACAACCCGTTCGGCTGGAAATTCCTGCCCGGCTGCCACCGGCACGACTTCGGCTACCGCAACTACAAGAAGCAGAGCCGGTTCACCGCGGCGAACCGGTTGAAGATCGACGACAACCTCTACACCGACCTGAAGGGCGTCTGCGGGTCGAACGTCGCCTGCAAGGCCGCGGCCTGGACGTACTACGAGGCGGTCCGCAAGTTCGGCGGCTGAGTCCGGTGCCCGGGCCGCGGTGGCGGCCCGGGCCCGTCAGGATGGGCCCATGGACATCGATCACGTACTGAGCACGACGCGCGCGGTGCGCCGGAAACTGGACCTCGAGCGGCCGGTCGAGCCCGAGGTGCTCGAGGAGTGCCTGCGCCTGGCCCTGCAGGCCCCGACTCCCGGCAACGTCCAGGCCTGGCGCTGGCTGGTGGTGCGCGACCAGGGTGTGAAGGAGCGGCTCGGCGCGATCTTCCGCGAGGTGGGCGAGGCCTACCTCGCCGACCGCGAGGCGGCGGCCGGCGACGCTGTCACCCAGCCCTCGGTGGCGCGGGCGCTGGCGTCCGGGCGGCACCTGATCGACGTCATCGAGCGGGTGCCGGTGTTCGTGATCCCCTGCCTCGAGGGGCGGCCCGCCGGCGAGAACGCCCTGGACGCGGCCTTCTACGGCGGCATCTTCCCCGCGGTGTGGAACTTCCAGCTGGCGCTGCGCTCGCGTGGCCTGGGCTCGACGCTCACGACGTACCACCTGACGCGGGAGGCGGAAGCCGCGGAGATCCTCGGCGTCCCGGACGGCTACACGCAGGTCGGGCTGCTGCCGGTGGCGTACACGACGACACCCGACTTCAAGCCGGCCGCGAGGATCCCGCTGGCCGAGGTGGCTTTCTCGGACCACTGGGGCACGCCGCTCAGCTGACCCGGACGGTGGCCTCCCCGCCGTCCTCGCTCACCGCCACCAGCTCGACGCGGCTCGCGGCGAACGACGTCGCCTGGGGCCCGGTGCGCGGGCCGCTGTGCAGCTCGGCCGTGGTGCTTTCGCCGCGGCCGGGCTCCTTCAGCAGGAACGCCAGCGTCGCCTCCCCCTGCCAGAAGCACTGCATACCGGGGCGGCACCGGGAGTCGGCGACGAGCCGGGTGTACCGCACGGTGAGGTCCTTGCCCTGCACGGCGGCTTCCTGCCCGAGCCGCAGGGTGACGTCGGGCCCGGCGGCGGTACTCACGGTCGACGGCGACGACGGCCGCCCGGGCAGAGCCGGAGCGGCGTGCCCGGCGGCGACGGAACTCCCGGCGCCCACCGCGATGACGGCGAAGGCGAACAGTCCGGCGGCGATGCGCTGCAGGTCCATGTGCTCAGGACGGAAGAGGACCTGGCGCGGGTTGCATC
>Ga0070668_100000304_pt1 | contig 32300 bp, 37 predicted proteins | sample KBSS43metaG_FD_64661 | JGI IMG/M metagenome (GOLD analysis project Ga0070668, IMG submission 64661) | Switchgrass rhizosphere microbial communities from Kellogg Biological Station, Michigan, USA - KBS S4-3 metaG | ecosystem: Host-associated > Plants > Roots > Rhizosphere > Soil ...
GCCGCGCCCAGCCGGCGCAGGCTGCTGGCCAGCAGTTGCGGATCGATGTTCGCCATCGCGCCCTTCCTACCCAGCCGCCGGCGATTCCATCCCTGCCCGGACCGGGCGCTGAGCCGCAGCAGCACACCGATGACGCCGGCGTAGGCACCGACGGGCCCCGACATGCTCGGCGCCGCACCGGGTCACCGATCGGTCGAATGGCGGGACGCGGCCGGCCGGGATAGGCTCGCGCCGAGTCGACCCCTCCGCCCTGTGTCCGCGGATCTGACGTCACGGAGATGACGCATGTCCATGGATCCACACCGCGAGACCGCCGCCGAGTCCACCCTGCGCCGCCTGATCGATCGGCTGCCGGCGCCGGAGCGGCAGCTCCTGCTGGGCTCGGCGACGGGCGCCGAGCTCGGCCTCTCCGCCGCGCGCCTGTCCCGCCTGCGCGGCCACACGCTCGGCTGGCTGCGCGCGGGTCTGCTCTGCGATCGGCCGCCGCCCTGGCCGGACGGCGATCCCGGCGAGGACGGGCCGGTCGTCACCGTACGAGCGGCGGCGCCGGGGGTGATCCGCGTGCGGGTCGCCGGGGAGATCGACCGGGACAACGCCGGCCGGCTGCGGCAGGCACTCCTCGACGTGATCCACGGGGCCGCAGCGGGGTCCGTGGTCGAGGTCCATCTGGGTGCCGTGCCGCTGCTCGACGCCGCCGGGATCGCGGCGGTGCTGGCCGCCCACCACGCCGCCCAGGCACGCGACATCGAGCTGACGCTGGTGGCGCTGCAGCCGTTCGTCCGCCGGATCGCGCTGATCGGCGGCCTGCAGCCGCTGCTCCGGCCGGACGACCCCGAAACGCCGTGACCCCGGCCGCGGCGGCCCGGCGGTCGCCGGTGTAGATCCGCCGGGCCGCCGCCGGCGCCGGGACCGGGAGTCCCGGCTGCGCCGCCCGGGCCGGCGGGGTTTGCCCGGGCGGCCCCGGGGAACATCGGCTGCGCGAAGGAGGCAAGCGTGACTGAGACGTGCCGGATCGTCGGAACCACCCCGGACCGGGTCTTCGCCGTCCTGGCCGACGGCTGGAGCTATGCGAGCTGGGTGGTGGGCGCCGCGCACATCCGCGACGTCGACCCGGCGTGGCCGGCCGTGGGCAGCCGGATCCACCACCGGATCGGGCCGTGGCCCCTACAGATCAACGACGAGACGGTGGTACGGGCGGTGGAGCCCGACCGGCTGCTCGAGCTCGCCGCCCACATGTGGCCGGTGGGCTCCGCCGTGGTCCGCGTCTCCCTGGAACTGGTCGCACCGGCCTCGACCCGGGTACGCATGGCGGAGACGCTGACGTCGGGCGTCGGCCGGGTGGTGCCCGACGCGGTCCAGGCGCTGCTGCTGCGTCCGCGCAACGCCGAGGCGCTGCGGCGGCTCGACGACATCGCCGTGCACCGCGAGACGCCGGTGATCTGATCAGCGCCGATCAGTCCGCCGCCGCGGCGTCCGGCGACGGACCCGCGTACCGGTGCAGGTTTTCCCGCACCAGGTCGGCGGCGCGCCGGACCCGGTCGGACTCCGCGCGGTACGCCCGGCCGCCCGGCCCGTCCCCGGTCCGGTCGGCGTGCACGGCCATCTCGCCCAGCATGGTCGACTTTTCCTGCATGGCGCTGATCGCGGTCCACAGCGCCTCCTCGACGCCGTCGTCGCGGGCGGCGACGAACGACTTCGGGGACCACGCGTGGCCGGCGTGGCACACGTAGTGCACCGCCTGGCCGGTACGCAACTCGTACATGCCGCCGCCGCACTCGGGGCAGCCGAGCGCGACCGGGCGTCCCGGCGGCCGCAGCTCCGATCGGCCCTCGGCCATCATGTCGGTCTCCCAGATCAAGGCCTCGTCGGACGGCCCCGCCTCGGGGGCCGGCTGCCCGGCCCACTCGGTGATCGTCTTGGCGAGCTCGGCGGCGGGCGCCACCATCGCCGACGGCACGGCGGCCAGCGCCGCCCGGGGCATCCCGGGGAAGCGCGCGTCGCCGGGATCCTGCACCAAAGCCGCACCGCCGCGCGCGGTCACCGTGGCCAGGCCGGCTGCCCCGTCGTCCAGGCTTCCGGAGAGAACGACGCCGATGACCCGCGGGCCGGCCCAGCGGGCGGCCGCCCGGAACAACGGGTCCACCGCCGGGCGTACCCCGTTCTCCCGCGGGCCGGCGCTGAGCCGCAGCACGTCGCCCGCGCCGAGCAGCAGATGCCGGTTCGGGACCGCCACCTGGACCTGTCCGGGCCGCACCGGGTCGCCGTCGGCGGCCGGCCGGACCGGCAGCGCCGAGTCCCTGGCCAGCATGTCGGCCAGCACGCTGCGCGACCCGGGCGCCAGGTGGGTGGCCACCAGGACGGCGGCCGGCAGGTCCGCCGGCAGCCGGGCCAGAATCTTCCGCAGCGCCGCGTGCGCGCCGGCCGAGCCACCGATCACGATCAGGTCGCGTCGTGCCATCCGAAGGACTCCCTACGTCGTCCCTCTCCTTCCCGTGCCGGGCGCCGCCGAAACAGCCGCTACAGGCCCATGTCGCGGCGCAGGGCCAGGACCATTCGGGTGTGGTTGACGTAATCGTCCGGGGAGCCGGCCTCGCTCGCCTGGTTCAGCCCGTTCGGCCAGAAGTGCGACCCGTCCGCGAACAGCACGGCGGCGCTGTCACCGGTGATCGCCCGCAGCTCGTTGATCGCGTTCGAGCCGGTCCACCGGCCGCCGGAGACCCGCGAGGCCCACCCGGAGTAGGTGCCGACGCCCATCGTGTGCGCGGTCTCGTGGGTCGCGGTGGCCTGCACCATGCTCGCCCGGGAACCGAACCGGATGGTGCCGTTGTAGTTGCCGTCCGCCGTGGGCACGCCGGGGTTGTACTGCACCTGCAGCGCCTTGGTGAGGGTCGTGTAGCAGTTGTAGACCGCCACGGCCTTGTCCATCGCCGTGCTGATCCGGTTGTACGCGTCGGTTTGATCGGCGGTGGGGGCGCCGGCGCGTTCGAGGGTGTAGGTGACGCCGCGGGTCGCCCGGCACGGGGTGCCCGGCGTGCCGGACGGTGCGGTCCACCGCTGGTTCGCCAGCCCGGTGCAGCTCCACAGCTGGATCGGGGTGCTGTTGGCGGTGCCGTTGTCCGTGGGGTCGAGACACAGGCCGGACTGGACGTTGGTGACCGTGCCGTTGGCGTTGAGGTTCCACTGCTGGTTCGCCTGGCCGTTGCAGTCCCAGATGCCCACCTTGGTGCCCGCGGCGTTGTTGGGCCACAGCGCGTCGAGGCACTTCGCGCCGTACACCAGCAGTTGTTTTGTCGAGGTGTAGGTCCAGACCTGGTTGTCGCCGCCGGTGCAGTCCCAGAGCGTGACCTGGGTGCCGTTGGTCGCGGTGAAGCCGGGCACGTCGAGGCAGCGGCCGGACGCGGTGCCGCGCAGGCCGCCGTTGGCGGTGGCGGCGGCGGCCGGGACGGCGGTCCCGGCCACGGCGGTGAGGAGGCAGGCCAGCGCGAGGACGGCCCGGTAACGGTGTCTCATCGGGGACTCCTTGGGGAACGGCCGGGCAGCAGAAACGAGGGGATCCGGCCGAGGACGATCGTGATCGCACAAGTTACGGCAGAAACAAACACCTAACAAGACCGTCATGATCCTCGATTTGTTACGGCCGCCGGAAGCCGCTTCCGCCGCCGATCGACGCCGCGTGTAACACTGCGGTGCGGCCGGCCCAAGTAAGGGTGAGACGTCCCCGACATGGACGGAGACCCGTGCCAGACATCGACAGGGAAGGTGCCGACCCGGCCGCGATCGGCCGAGATCCGGACGCTTTCGAACGCTTCTACCGCGCCCACGTGGACATGGTGGGCCGGTTCATCGCCCGGCGGGTGTCCGACCCGCACACCGTGGCCGACCTGACCGCCGACGTGTTCCTGGCGGCGATCGCCTCGGCGCACACCTACCAGCCCGAGCGCGGCAGCGTCGCCGGCTGGATGCACGGCGTGGCCCGCAACGTGGTGGCCGGCGAGCACAAGCGGCGGGCGCGCGAACAAGCCGCCGCCGAGCGGGCGGGCGGGCGCCGGCCGGTGGGCCCCGAGGACATCGCCCGGATCGAGGAACGCATCGACGCCGAGCAGCGGGCCCGCCGCACGTACCAGGCCCTCGGCGGGCTGCCCGAGCCCACCCGCCAGCTGATCGAGCTGATCGCGGTCGACGGCCTGACCGTGGCCGAGGCCGCGGCCGCCCTCGGCGTCACTCCCCTGGTGGCCCGCGTCCGGCTGCACCGCGCACGCAAGGCGCTGCGCCGGCTCACCGGCCACCCCCTGCCCGTCGCCGCCTCGGCCACGATCTGAGGAGCACCATGAACCCCACGGACCACCACCTCGCCCCGTACGAGCAGCGCCTGCTCACCGAGCTGCGCGGGGTCGTCGCCGAGCGCGCCCTGGCCGCCCCGGCCCGCCCCCGCCTCGCCCGGCCCGGCAGGCGGGTCGCCGTCGGGCTCGGCCTGGCCGCCGCCCTCGCCGTCGCCGGAGCGGTCGGCGTGCCGGTCGTCCTCGGCAGCGGGAACCAGTCCGCGTACGCCGCCGAGCGCGAGCCGGACGGCTCCATCCGGATCCTGATCCGCGAGTACAGCAACGCCGAGGGCCTGCAGAAGCGGCTGCGCCAACTGGGCGTCGCCGCGGTCGTCGACTACGTGCCGAACGGCAAGCAGTGCCGCGAGCCGCGGGCCACCTACGTGCGCTACGACGACGTGCCGCGCGGGCTGCTCACCAGCCTCCCGCCGGAGGACGGCGAGGAGACCTACCTGAAGCTGCACCCGGAGCTGCTCAAGCCGGGACAGACCTTCGTCTACACCACCACGATCGTCGGTGACCCGGACGGCGACGAGTGGAGCGCGGTGGGGCACGTCGAGCTGGCCACCGGGCCGGTCGCGGCGTGCGAGCTGGTCCCCGGGCCGGTCCTCGCCCCGAACGGCGGCTGAGCCGGGGCGGCGCGCGGAAACCGATGGCTTCCGCGCGCCGCACCCGCGCCATATGATCGACAGGCGTCAATAACGCTGGCTTCTCCGCGCGGCAACCGGTGGGGGATGGACTACGTCGAGCCACGCCGATCGGGCGGGGCCGCCCTGTCGTACGCCGAGAGGAACCCATGCGAACTGCTCTGCTCCGCGGCTCGGTGCTCGCGGTAGCCGTCTCCACCGCGCTCACCGCGGGTCTCACCAGCACCGCGACGAGTGCGTCGGCCGCTCCCACCGTGGCCGCCGCCGTCACCGTCCAGGCACTGCCCCCGCGCGAGACCTGGCTCGCCGACGTCCGGGCCGTCACCGACCAGGCCGCCGCCTACCTGGCCACCCGCCTGCCGGCCGGCGGCATCCGCGCCGCCATCGTGCTGGACATCGACAACACCGCATTGCAGAGCAAATACAAGCCGTACGACGCCACCCCGTCCGTACTGGCCCTGGCCCGGCAGGCGCGCGACGCCGGCGCCGTGGTCTTCTTCGTCACCGCCCGCCCCGAGATCATCAAGCCGGCCACCGAGCTCAATCTCAAATCGGTCGGCTACCAGTGGGTCGACCTCTATGCCCGGCCGACCTTCAACTTCGACGACAACCAGACGCTGAAGACCAAGGCACGCATCGACATCGAACGCCGCGGCTACACGATCGTGGCGAACGTCGGCAACAGCGCCACCGACCTGGGCGGTGGGCACGCCGAACGGACGTTCAAGCTGCCGGACTACGACGGCCAGCTCGACTGATCCCCCGGCACCGCCGGCCCGCCGCGGCGCGGGCCGGCGGTGTCGCGTGGCTCACGGGCGGCCCGGGCCCCGGGGACTGGATCCGGCCGGGAATACTTGCGGTGATTCCCGGAGGTGGCGGATGACTGCGGACGACGGTGCCCGCGGCGGGCTCGGCACGATGCCGCACGAGCCCGAGGCCTTCCGTGAGCTGACCGAGTTCATGATGGTCTACAAGTTCGGGCTGGACGAGATCCGGACAAAGATCACGATCCTCGCCGAGGAGCTGGCCCATCGCGGCACCGGCAACCCGATCGAGCACGTCAACCCGCGGCTGAAGACCCCGGCCAGCATCACCGCCAAGGCCCGGCGCATCGGCTGCGCCCTGTCGTTCGACGACCTGCGCACGCACATCCGCGACATCGCCGGCATCCGGATCGTCTGCAGCTTCGTGTCGGACGTCTACACGGTCGCCGACATGCTGAGCCGGCAGCCCGATGTCACGCTGCTGCAGACCAAGGACTACATCGCCACGCCGAAACCGAACGGCTACCGCAGCCTGCACCTGATCGTCGAGATCCCGGTCTTCCTCTCCGAGCAGGTCGTGCCGGTGCCGGTTGAGGTGCAGCTGCGCACGGTGGCGATGGACTTCTGGGCCAGCCTCGAACACAAGATCTACTACAAGCAGGATCCGGACGTGCCGCCCGCGCTGCTCGCCGAACTGGCGGCCGCGGCCGAGGACGCCGCCCGGCTCGACCGGCGCATGGAGCACCTGCACCGGCAGATCCACGGCCCGCGCCGCTGACCACGCCCGGCCGGTGAGCCAGCACACACCGTACCCGTCCTTGAAGTTTCAAGATTGCGCCCGCATAGTTGTCGGTGAAGGTTCAACAATCTTGGAGGTGCGGGATGTCGATCACGGTCAGTGACGCGGCGGTGCGGACCCGGGTGGTCGTGCCGCTGGCCTTCCCGGACGGGTACACCACCAGCGCGGAGGTGTTCACCTTCACCGGGCTCGCCGACGGCCGCGAGCACCTCGCGCTGGCCCTGGGCGACTGGCGTACGGCGGTGCGCCGCGCCCGGTTCGGCGGGCCGGGCCCGCTCGTCCGCCCGCACAGTGAGTGCCTCACCGGCGACGTGTTCGGCAGCCTGCGCTGCGACTGCGGCCCCCAGCTCCGGGAGGCCGCCGAGCGGATCACCGAGGCCGGCGGCTTCCTGCTCTACCTGCGCCAGGAGGGCCGCGGCATCGGCCTGTACGCGAAGCTGGACGCCTACGCGCTGCAGGACGACGGCCTGGACACGTACGCCGCGAACGTCGCGCTCGGCCGCGGCGAGGACGAGCGGGACTACACCGCCGCCGCGCAGATGCTGCGCACGCTCGGCGCGGACCGGGTACGCCTGCTGACCAACAACCCGGACAAGGCGGCCCAGCTCGACGCCCTCGGTGTCGAGATCACCGACCGGATCCCCACCGGCGTGCACCTGAGCGACAGCAACGCCCGCTACCTCGCGGCCAAGGTGAGCCACACCCACCACACCCTCGACCTGCCGCTGGCCGGCTGACCCAGGGGAGCGCCGCAATGACCACGATGACCGAGGCCGCCGCCGCGGCCGGCACCGCCGCGGACCGCCGATGGCTGGAACTGGCCGTCGACCTGTCCCGGCTCTCCCCGCCCTCGCCGGCCCACTACGCCGTCGGCGCCGTCGTGACCGGCGCCGACGGCGGCCTGCTCGCCACCGGCTACACCGGCGAGACCCACCCCGCCTACCACGCCGAGGAGGCCGCGCTGGCCAAGCTCGCCGGCCGGCCGGGCGCGACGACGCTCTACACCTCCCTGGAGCCGTGCACGACCCGGCGGTCCAGGCCGCATCCGTGCGCCGGCCTGATCCTCGCCGCCGGCCTCCGGCGAGTCGTGCTGGCCCTGCGCGAACCGTCGCTCTTCGCCGACTGCCACGGCGTCGAGACGCTGCGGGCCGCAGGGGTCGAGGTCGTCGAGATCGGCGAGCTGGCGCAGGCCGTACGGGACGTGAACGCGCACCTGCTCGGCCGGTTTGCCGGCGGGCGATAGTTTCAAGATCACGCAGACCGACCAGCGAACGACCCAGAAGGACTGACCCGGTGACCGACGCCCCGCCCCGGTGGCTCAGCAAGCCCCAGCTCGACGCCTGGGTCAACCTGGCGCAGCTGCTGATCCTGCTGCCCACCAAGCTCGACCGCCAGTTGCGCGAGGAAGCCGGCATCCCGCACGCCTACTACCAGATCCTCGCCCTGCTCAGCGGGCAGCCCGAGCAGGCCATGCGGATGACCGAGCTGGCCCGGCTCGTCGGCACCACCACGAGCCGGCTCTCGCACGCCGTGACCAGCCTCGAACAGCGCGGCTGGATCCGCCGCAGCGCCTGCCCCACGGACCGGCGGGGCCAGCTCGCCCACCTGACCGACGCCGGCCTGGCCGTCCTCGAGGCCGCCGCGCCCGGCCACGTCGCCGAGGTGCGCCGGCTCGTCTTCGATCACCTCGACGACGACGAGATCGCCCAGCTGCGGGCCATCACCGACAAGATCCTTCCCGCGTTGCGCCGCGAGGCCTGACCGCCCGCCGATAAGGTTTGCCCTGTTGTGGGACCAGGGGGGCGGTTCGCCGTCGTGCGGCAGTGCCCGTTTCTGCTGGGCATTCGTGGGCTCCTCGCCGCGTGGAACCGGGCCATTGCGGGCAGGAGACAAGTCGTGCGGCACTGCGAAATCGCCAAGCTGGCCGACCTCGAGAACGGGCACTGGTGGTATGCCGAGCGGCGCCACGTGCTGGGCCGGCAGCTCAAGCGGCTGGGGCGGCCGCGGCCGGGCGACCGGGCGCTGGACATCGGCGCCGCGGCCGGCGGCAACACCACCGTGCTGGAGCGGCACGGCTGGTCGGTGGTGGCGGCCGACCTCTCCACGACCGCGGTCGGCCTGGCCCACGACCGCGGCGTCCGGGTGCTCAACGCCGACATCCGCAGCCTGCCCCTGCAGTCGGACAGCGTCCGCCTGGTCACCGCGCTCGACGTGCTGGAGCACGTGCGCGAGGACGACGACGCGATCGGCGAGATCACCCGCGTGCTGCAGCCCGGCGGCACCGCGGTGATCACGGTGCCCGCCTCGATGGCGCTGTGGAGCAAGCACGACGAGGCGGTCGGGCACGTCCGGCGGTACAGCCAGGAGCAGCTGCTCACGCTGGTGGCCGGGGCCGGCCTGCAGGTGGCCCGGGTGTGGAGCTGGAACGTGCTGCTGCGGCCGGTGGTGGCGCTGCGCCGGCGCAGGTCGTCGGGCAGCGACCTCGACCGGATGCCGTCATTGCTCAACCTGGGCCTGCGCGCGATCGTCGCGATCGAGCGCGTCCTGCCGGTCGGTACGCTGCCCGGGGTGTCGCTGGTGCTCGTCGCCCGCAAGCCGGCCCGGCCTCACCGGGGGTAGTCGGCCGCCTCGGTGAAGACGCCGACGACCGTGGCCTCCCGCACGTCGAAACCCAGCGTGAGGAACCGGCCGGGGGCGATCTCGACGCTCGACGGGTTGGCCTGGTCCGGGTGGCCGGAGTCGTAGAGCTGGACGTCGGCGTAGCCGTCCCAGGTGTCGCCCGGGTGCCGCACCAGCCGGCCGACCGTCTCCCGGTGCGGGGAGAACCGCTGCGACAGGTCGCCGTAGGTCACCAGCACCTCGCCGGTGCTCAGCGGCAGCGCGTGATGCGACGAGGCGGGCATGTCGGTGGGCTGCGGCGGGGTCCAGGTGTGCCCGCCGTCGGTCGACCGGGCCAGGTAGGCGTTGCCGACGGTGGTGCGGATCAGCGCGACCACCTGGCCGTCCAGCACGGTCAGCGTGGGCTCCTGGAAGTGCACCTGGTCGGCGGCGGCGAGCACCACCTCGCCGGCGGCCGGCCAGCTGCGGCCGCCGTCGGTGCTGCGCACGACCGTGGCCTGCTGCCAGGTCTGGCCGGGCCGCCGGCCGTACAGCGGGATCAGCAGATCGCCGCCGGGCAGCTCGGCCACCGCACCGTGCGAGGCGGCCCACGCCTGCACGTCCGGTCCGGCCATCGAGGTGCCGGCCAGCACCGGCTCGCTCCAGGTGCGGCCGCCGTCGGTGCTGCGGCACACGTACGTACCGTGGGTCGTGTGCCGCGGCAGCGTGCTCCAGTCGATGACGAAGTAGCTCAGCAGCACCGTGCCGTCGGCGAGCCGGGCGAGCTTGGGGTCGCGGTCGTCGTAGGGGCCGTCGACCGCGATCCGCGGCGGGCCCCAGGTGCGGCCGCCGTCGGCGCTGTCCACGACGCAGAGGCGTCCCTCCGAGCTGACATGGTCGGCACCCTCCCGGTAGGTGGCCAGCAGCCGCCCGTCGGCGAGCCGCACCACGTCCGGAAAATGCGCCAGCCGGCCGGGCTCGGCCCGGGCCACCGTGATCCGCGTCGGCAAGACCCCACACCCCTCTTCCGCTCGATCCGTCCGGACCAGTCTTCCATCCCGGCGCGGGCGCTGAACGTTCGGTGGATCACGCCGCGGGGCGGCGCGCCGGACAATTCGCCTGTGCCCAACGTCGATCTCGTTCCCGCCCCGGCCGCCGACGCGGTGACGTTCCGGCTGCGCAAGTTCCGGCTGTGGCTGGCGATGATGCTGTACATCACGGTCTCGGTGCTGCTGGCCAGGGTGACGGTCACCGTGGTGGCGGCGGCTGTGTTCCAGATCCCGTTCCAGCCGGCCCGGAACCCGTTCCCCAGCTATGTGCCCCTCCTCGAGCTGGTGGCCAGCCCGATCCTCGGCGGCATGACCGCCGCGAGCGTGATCATTCTGTACTTCGGGCGGGATCTCGGCTGGGTGCGGGCCTCGTCGGCCGGCCTGGAGTTCGCCAACACCGGCTGCCGGCCGGTGTTCCTGCCCTGGACGGCGATCGCGGCCGTGCGGGTGCGTTACCGAGGCCTGTTCGCCCGGCTGATCGTGAGGCCGACCAGCTGGGACGACGCCGCCATCGCGCCGGTGCGGGGCCGGCCGCCGTGGTACGGCCGGGACGGCTTCCGGATCGGCCTCTTCGCGATGACTCCGGGGCGGGCCGCGCTGCTCGCCGAGTTGCAGCGCCGGCTCGCCGCCTGACAGCTCACCAGCGATGCGCGATGTCCACCACGATCCGGCTGTGGCTGCCCGGCCCGGCCAGCAGCAGCACCCGGAACGGCAGCCGGGCCCGCACCCCGACCGAGAACGTCGTGTATCCCTCGAAGGAGCCGCCGAACACCACGTCCCGCAGCGTGTCGTAACGCAGCACGTTGGTCACGTGGTCGCCGGTGCGGGCGGCGAAGGTGGCGGCGCGGTCCGGGTCGTACGCCGGGGCGCGCAGCGTCACCCAGAGGTGCTCCCCGCCGGCCGTGTACGGCACCAGGTCGAGGCCCTCGCCGTCGGTGGGCACCTGCGCGGCGTAGCGCACCGAGTAACCCTGCGCGGTGCCGTCGAACTCGAACACCACCCGGTCCCAGCATTCGTGCCGCCCGGTCCGCACGGTGAGCAGCGGCGCCGGGCTGAGCTGGCCGGCGGTCTTCGCGCCGCTCCCCCAGCTGATGCCGCACGACGGCGCTGCGCTGGTGGTCGCGGCGACCAGGGCCGGCGCGGTGCTCTCCCGGACGGCCCGCGGGCCGCACCCGGCCAGCGCCAGCGAAAGGGCCGCCGCGATCATGATTGTCCTGCCGACCGACATGCGCATGGGGCACCTCCGGTGACGGAAAAGGAGAGCCGGTCACCATCGAAGCTAGGTCGGCGGGGCAAGACGTTGGCGCCGCGTGCGAATTCGGGAACGTCCGAGGTCACCCGCCGGTGGGAGTCAGCCGCTCGAACAGGAACTCGTGCTTGAGGAACGACACCTCGTGCTCGTGGCCCGGGTACGGCGGGATGAGCTGGGCGGCCTGGAACAGCCGCCAGCCGTCGATCAGGGCGGCGACGCCGGTCTCGTACGGCGGCTCGTCGCTGTCGCCGGTGGTGGGCTTGGTGCGGCCGGTGCCGTCGTAGCTGGACCAGCCGATCACGGGGCTGTCGAGGGCGGAGGTCGCCAGGTAGAGGACCAGCACCTGCTGCCGGACGGTGGTTGTCATTGGGTGTCTCCGATTCAGCTCGCGGCGATGGCCACCCGGCGCGGCTCGTTGGCCACCCGGGTCGCCCAGTACTCGATGTCGAACGTGTCGTCGCCGGTGAGGGCCCGCCACAGCTTCACCCGGTTGAGGATCTCCAGGCGGCCGGTGGCGTTCTCGTACCAGGGGAACGTGGTGGACAGCTCGGCCGCCACGGCCGGGTCGGCGAGGTCACCGGTGTTCCAGAGGCGGACCTGGCGTACGGTCGGGTTGAACCGGATCTTGAACATGTACCGGGGCCGGCCGCTGTCGTTGCGGCGACCGCCGTGCCAGATCCCGTGGTGCAGCAGGACGACGGTGCCGGCCGGGCACACCAGCCGGGTCTGGCCCCGCAGGTTCTGATAGCGGCCGGTGTCGCTCTCGTTGGTGCGCCGCAGGTGGCTGCCCGGCACGCTGAGCGTGCCGCCCATCTCCAGGGTCACCTCCTGCGGGTAATACATGAGCTGGACGTCGAACGCCTCCTTGCGGACGTCGATGATCGCGTCGGCGTGCAGGTCCTGGGCCTCGCCGCCGTGCGGCTCGCGCACGTGCAGCCAGTGGTGGTCGACGGTGGGTCCGGGCCCGACCAGGCTGTGCAGCGCACCGGCGATCACCGGCAGGTCGATCAGCCGCCGGACGAACGAGCCCGCCGGGAACGCCTGCTCGACCGGCGTGCCGTACGGCAGGTGGGGTACGCCCGCGGTCAGCGCCGCGACGGCGATCTCGTTCAGTTCGGCGGGCACGACCCCGTCGAACCGCAACGACCCCTGCGCCACGAAGCGGGCCATCTGAACCGAGCTCAACAGGTGCATGCCGTTGGCCCTTTCTACTGGTTGATACTGAACGAGCCTAGGCAGACGCCACCCGGACAAGGATGGGTCACGATCACCATTACTGGTAATTTCTCACCATGGAGCCCCAGTCCTTCGCGGCCCGCCTGTCGCATCCGCCGGCGGTGGTCAGCGTCGGGGCCGGCGTGCACGGCACGGCGAGCCGCCGCGACGTCTTCCAGCTGCCCGACCTGTGGCAGCTGCACCTCTACCGCTACCGGGCCGAGGTGATCGTCGACGGCGTCGCACACGCCATCCGCCCGGGGTGCGTCAGCCTGATCCCGCCCCGAGTCGTGGTGCAGTACCTCTACCAGGGCCGCTCCGAACACCTCTACGCCCACCTGCGGATGGCCGGGCCCGGCCCGGCCACCCCGGTCCCGGTCATGCAGGACGCGGGAGCGAGCACGCCGGTGCTGTCCGAGCTCCTGCAGCACGCCATCGCGGTGTCCCCGCACAGCCCGGCCGCGGCCACCGCGGACGTCTGGGCGGCGCTGTGGCGGGTGGCGCAGCTCGGCGCGCCGGCCAGCCGCACCCATCCGGCGGTCGCGGCCGCCATGGCCTACATCGAGTCGCACCTGGCCGGCCCGCTCACCGTCCCCCGGGTCGCCGCGGCCGCCGGCGTCTCGCACAACCACCTGACCCGGCTGTTCCGGGAGCGGGCGGGCACCACGGTGGTCGCCTACATCCGCGACCGCCGGCTCGCGCGCGCCCACCACCTGCTGCGCGAGTCGACCCTGCCGATCGCCGCCGTGGCCGCGGCCGTGGGGATCGCCGACCTGCAGGCCTTCAACAAGGCCTGCCGGCTCGGCCTGGGCGCCGCACCCCGGGCGATCCGGGTTGCCATGCATTGATCATTGATATATGTTGCCGCGGTGAGTGAGATGCGCGAGCCCACCTTCCTGATCCTCACCGCGCTGGCCGGCCAGACCCGGCACGGCTACGGCATCCTCCAGGAGATCGCGGCCCTCTCCGCCGGCCGGGTGACGCTGCTGCCCGGCACCCTCTACACCGCGCTCGACCGGCTGGCCGCGCAGGGCCTCGTGGCCCGCGACCGTGAGGAGGTCGCCGACGGCCGCCTCCGGCGGTATTACCGGCTCACCTCGGCCGGCCTCACCGTGCTCGACGCCGAGACGGCCCGGCTGCGCGAGCTCGCCACCGTCGCCGAGACCAAGCTTCGGGCGCTGCGCCCGCACACCGCCTGAAAGCGAGGGAACCCCGCATGTCCGACCCGCGGCTCGCGGCCCGCTATCGCCGGTTCCTGATCGGCTATCCCCGCGACTATCGGCGGGAGATGGCCGACGAGATCGTCGCCGTCTTCCTCGACGCCGCCCCGCCCGGCCGCGCGCGGCCCACCGCCCGCGAGGCCGCCAACCTGCTGCTGCACGGCCTACGCTGCCGGCTGGGCCGGCCCGCCGGCCGGATGGTGGTCGTCTGGGCGGCGCTGACCGCGATCCTGTGCGGGCTGTTCACCGCCGCGGCCGCGACCCGGCTGGCCTGGGAGACGGCCCGGCCGCTGCCCACCGCCGCCCAGGCCACCCCGCTGTTCGCCGACCTGCTGCCCGGCCACGACCTGACCGGCAAGGTCGAGGGCAGCCCCGCGATGTTCGTCGTGTACGGCGCGCCGCTCGGCACCGAGCACATCCGCGATCTGCTCTTCGGCGACGGCGGCGAGTACGGCTTCGGCTCGACGGGCGTCGCGCTGCAAGGGTTGTCCGAGGCGGACACCGCGCGCACGCTCGCCACCGCCCAGGCCCGGCTCGACGCCGGCGGCTGGCAGGCGACCTCGCCCCGGGTGACCCGGTCGGACGCGGACACCACCGAGACGACGCTCGCGGCCCGGCGCGGCGACGACGTCCTCACCTTCGACCTGCTGTCCCAGCCCCGATACCGCAACATGTACTTCAGCGTCTCGCTCAACCGGGCCACCCCGTGGGCGGCGTATCCGGCCGGCGTCGCCGGCCTGCTGGTCGGCGCGCTGGCCGGCTGGCTGGCCTTCGGCTGGGCGAGCCGGCGCACCGAGGGGCGCGCCCCGGCGCTGCGGGCGCTCACCACGACCCTGTACGGGGTGGCCACGGCGCTGTGGACGATCCCGTCCGGGCTCGGCGTCGTCGGGATGGCCGAGCATCACCTCACCGAGCAGCACTTCGTCTGGCACCCGCTGTGGGAGTGGCTCGGCCAACCCGCGCTGTCCCTGCTCTTCGTCGCCGGTGTCGCCCTCACCCTGCTGGCGGCCGCGGTGGCCGCGCTGCCCCGGCGGCCCGAGGCGCTGACCGCCGACGACGAGCTGGCCGTCTGACCGGCGTCACGGCCGCCCGGGCGGGCAGTTGTTGCTGGTCCGGGTGACCGAGTATTCGGCGTCGTCCTCGGTGATGCCGGAGGGCGCACCGTCGAAGTAGCTCTCCACCTTCTGCCCGCTCCGGTGCTGTTCGTAGTGCAGGTGCGGGGCGCCGGACCGGCCGGTGCTGCCGACCCGGCCGAGCTGCTCGCCCGTATCGACGTGCTGCCCGACCCGCACTCGCGGCGGTTCGAGCATGTGCAGATACTGGGTGTCCCACCGGCCGCCGTGGTCGATCTTCACCCAGTAACCGCCGCCGCGGCCGCGCGGGCCGTCCGGATTGTCCGGCGTGCGGCCGCCCAGCGACCCGTTGATGCCGGCCTCGATCACCGTGCCGGAGAAGGAGGCGAGGACCGGCCGCCCCCACGCGGAGCCCGTGGTGGGAAACATGTCGATGTCGTAGTCGTCGTGGCCGGGGTAGGTGCCGAGCCGCCAGATCTCCCCGCAGGCCACCGGCAGCTGGAAGGCGGGGCGCGGGCCGGCGGGCAGCAGGCGGGGCACGACGAACACGGCGAGCAGGGCGAGGACCCCGCCGACAGCGACGGCGACGACGACGCGGGGGCGGCGGAGACGAGCTGATTTCACCGCCCGATCGTGGCGGACGGCGGCAAGCGGGCCGTGGTTTCACCGACCGATCGCGGCGGCCCGAGGCTCTCGCTGCCCGATCACGGCGGGTCGCGGCAGGCGGACCGCGGCTCCTACCGCACGGCGGAGGGCGGCAGGCAGCGCGGCTCGTGAGCCGCCGGGGGTCAGCGGTGCAGGTGGAGGCGGATCGTGGTGCCGGCCGGCGTGGTGTGGACGCGGACGAAGTCGCACAGCCGGTGGACCAGCAGCAGCCCGCGGCCGCCGGTGGGCGCGTCCGGCGCCACCGGGAGCCGGCCGGCGAGCGGGTCGCTGAGGTGACCACGGTCGGTGAGCTGGCAGATCAGGCGATCGTCGTCCGTCCAGACCGCCAGCCGGCCACTGCCCCCGCCGTACCGGACGGTGTTGGTCACCAGCTCGTTGACCGCCAGCGTGAAATCCTCCACCCGGGCCGGGTCGAGGCCGGCCTGCCGGGCCTGCCCGGCGGCGAACCGGCGCACCGCCCCGAGGCCGTAGAAGTCGACCGCGATGGTCGCCGCCGTCGCGGGCGGGTCGGGCAGCGGCAGGTTGAAGGTGGCCGCGACCGCGACCGGGTCGTCGTAGTGGACGCTGTCGAACCGGCCGTTGGCGTCGATCATGACGGGGTGCGTGCGGTACGCGTCCTCGATCCAGAGCGGGTCGAGCAGATCCGTGTTGTACGGGCACAGGATCGTGGCCGCCCGGCCGGTGAACGCCGCGTTGATCAGCGCCTCGTGCTGGGCGCACGCCGGATACTCCGTGTCACTGCGGCCGGCCCAGATCGGTTCGCCGATCAGCCGTACCCGCCGGCCCGGGTGTGCCTGTGCGAAGGCGAGCAGGACGGTCGGGATGATCCGGCCCGGGTTGCGGCCGGCCACCGCCATGTCGCGCAGCAGCACGCGCTCGGCGTCCAGGCCCAGGGCGTCCCGGATCAGCGCGAGGTTGCGCCCCGGCACGGCGACCGCGACCGGCTCGCCGGCCGCCAGACCCTCCCGGATGTACGGCACGGTGCCGGCCACATACTCCTGGTCGTCGCGGTAAAGCAGCGCCGGGTGAACGAAATGTTCCACCGTGGCGACACTCATGCGATCAGCTCCGTCCCCGGTTCTACGCGCACCTTGGACAGCTCCTTAACGCCGACATGGTCCAGAACCCTCTCCACTACCCGGCAACAGCCCACCACATGCACGCCGGCGGGCGCTCGTTGGGCGAGACGGCCGAGCAGGGCGGCGGTCGCGGCGTCGGCGAACCGCAGGCCGGCGAGGTCGACGTGGATCGGGACGGCCGGCTCGGGCTGCCGGTCGAGCACGGCGTCCACGGCGGCGGCCAGGGCGTGCGCGGTGCTGAGATCGGCCTCGCCGGAGACGCGCAGCCCGTACGGGTCGGTGGTGCGGCGCAGGCGCACCAGCGGCGCCCAGTCCGCCCCGTCACCGTCGGTGATCATCGCGGGGTGGGCGGAGGCGACCTGCCGCAGCAGATCCCGGTCGAAGGCGCGCCGGTCGTAGAGGCAGACGCCGAGCGCGCGCCCGTCCATGTACAGCCCGTTGACCAGCGCCTCGTACTCGGCCAGCCGGTCGGCACCGGGCGGGCCGGCCAGCACCCAGGCCATGTCGCCGACCAGGCGCAGCCCCGGGTAGCCCTCGGCGGCGGCCCCGGCGATGTGCTCCACCAGCGCGCCGAGCATGGCGGCCGGTTCGAACCGGCCCGCCGGCAGATAGGCGTCCCGCGCCGAAAGCACCTGCACCTGCCCGGCCCGGGCGTCGCCCACCGGGACGCCCCGCGATTCGAGGCCGGCGAACACCGCCACCGGCAGCAACGACTCGGTGAACACCATGATCTTGTCGCCCGCGGCGAGGCCGGCCCGGACCACCTGCGCCGTCAGGTCGAGGCCGTCGTCGACACCGTCGACAAACGCGCAGACATGGTCACCATGCTGCAGTCGCTCCAGCAGGCGGGCACCGGCCACGTGATCACCTCCGACGTCACCGGACCCATTGTGCACAATGCACCCGCGGCGCGCTCGTTACCGTCACCCGTTCGCAGACCGTCACGTACGGGCGATGAGCACCGGGCAGGCGGCACGTTGCAGCAGCCTGGTCCCGACCGCGCCGAGCATCCGGCCCGCGAAGCCGTGCCGGCGCGGACCCACCACGACCAGCCGCGCCCGCTGGGAGCGCTCGACGAGCACCCGGTCCGGGTCGCCAGTGACGATCTCGCGCTCCACCGGGACGTCCCGGTACTTCTCCTTCCACGGGTCGAGCTCGTTGTCCAGGTCGGTGCCCAGCACGGCCTCGGCGCTCTCCGCGCCCGCCCGGCGGGCGGCGGCCTGCGCCGTCACCGCCAGCAGCCCGGCCCGGTGCAGCGCCGCCTCCTCGAAGGCGCGGCCGATCACCGTACCGGCCGCCGGGCCGTCGTCGACGCCGACGACCACCGGAAGGTCGTCCGCCTCGGTCCGGCCGCGCACCACGACGACCGACGCCCTCGCCTGGGTGGCCACCTGGCTGCTCACCGAACTGAACGGCTGACCCGGCAGGACGCCCCGGTTGCGGGTGCCGACGACCAGCAGGACGGCCTCCTCCGCGGCGTGCAGCAGCACCGGCACCGCATAACCCGGCAGGGCGACGCAGCGCACCTCGACGCCCGGCGCGACCGACCGGGCCAGCGTGACGGCCTCGTGCATGATCGCGGCGGTCGCCTCGTCGGGCACCGCCCGCGCCTGCCGGTCCTCCGGATGCTGCCGGTGATAGGCGGCGAGCACCCGAAGCTCGGCGTCCCGCCGCTGCGCCTCGACCGCGGCCCACCGCACCGCCGCGGTCGAGCCCGCCGAGCCGTCGGCACCGACCACTATCCGGCTTTTGATCATGGTCGCCTCCTCGAGTACGGGTGGCACCATTTCAATGTCGTCCTCACTGGCGTCGTTGACAAGAGCAACCCGGCCGGGCAGCCGAAGGGAGAAATACCGTGCCAGTTCAGCTCAATCACACGATCGTGCAGGCCCGCGACAAGCAGCGTTCCGCCGAACATCTCGCGCGGGTGCTCGGCCTGGCCGAGCCGAGCACGTACGGCCCGTTCCTGGTGGTACAGGTCGCGAACGGGGTGTCGCTCGACTACCTGGACGCGGCCGGCCCGGTCCACCCGCAGCACTACGCGTTCCTGGTGACGGAGGAGGAGTTCGACGAGATCTTCGGACGGATCACCGGGCAGGGCCTGACGTACTGGGCGGACCCGTTCCATCGCGTGCCGGGCGAGATCAACCACAACGACGGCGGCCGCGGCGTCTACTGGTCCGACCCCGACGGACACAGCATGGAGATCATCACCCGGCCGTACGGCGGTTAGCCCGCGGAGTTCACCGGCGCGACGGGGCGGCGCCGCCGCCAGTTGGTAGCGTCGACCTGTCCCGTTGTGCCGGCCACTCCCGTCGTGCCGGCCGCCGACCGAGGAATGGCGATGTCATCGAGAATCCGCCGGGCCGTGATCCCCGCCGCCGGGCTCGGCTCCCGGCTCCTGCCCCTCACCAAGGCCATCCCCAAGGAGATGCTGCCGGTCGGTGACCAGCCGGTGATCGAACACACCGTCCGGGAGCTGGTCTCCTCCGGCGTCACCGACATCACGATCGTCATCTCGGCCGGCAAGTCGCTCATCCAGGACCACTTCCGGCCCAACCCGGTCCTCGTGGACCAGCTGCGCGCCGACGGCAAGGACGGCTACGCGGACGCGGTCGAGGAGATCGCCGAGCTGGCCCGGCAGGGCCACATCACGTACCTCGATCAGCACGGCCCGTACGGCAACGGGACGCCGGTCCTCAACGCGGCGCACAATTTCAGCGACGAGCCGGTGCTCGTGCTCTGGCCGGACGACGTGTTCGTGGCCGAGGTGCCGCGGGCCCAGCAGTTGATCAAGGCGTACGAGGCGACGAACTGCCCGGTGCTGGCGCTGCTGCCGATGGCGCCTGAGGACTCGCAGCGATACGGGGTGCCGGTCGTCAAGGAGGACCTGGGCGACGGGCTGCTACGGATCACCGGCCTGGTCGAGAAGCCGAAGCCCGCCGACGCCCCCTCGGCGTTCGCGGCGATCGGCGGCTACGTGATCACTCCCGGCATCATCGACGAGCTTCGCGAGCTGACCACGCGGTGGTACGAACACCGCACCGGGGAGATCTACCTGACCGACGCGATCAACGCGTACGCGGCCAACCGCGCCGTGTACGGGCAGGTCATCTCCGGCCGCTGGTACGACACCGGCAACCCCGCGGACTATCTGGTCGCCCAGATGGCGTCGGCAATGGCGAACCCCCAGTACGGTCCGCTCCTGCGCCGGCTGGCGACCGGGCCGGACGACTCGGGCCGGCTCGACTGAACCGCCGCGGCACCACCGGACGTTCCTTGCAATAGAGCGCTCCGGCGCCGCACAGCGCGAAAAAAGTGTCGTACCCCAGGGCTAGATTCAGCGATGAGTTCCGGACGGCCGGCCGGTCTTACCCGTCGTAAAGGTCGCAACGAGGAGGAGATCCCGATGACCACCACGACCACCGCATTGACCGCCGCTCGCGCGGAGGCGCTGTTCACCAGCCACCTGTCCACCGGCAGCCACCCGGCCTACCACGTCGTCGAGCAGGCGATCCGCCTCGCCGTCCGAGCCCACGGCGGCGTCCGAGGCTGCGCCGCCGACGTCGCCGCCGAGTATGGCGACCATCCCGATCTCGCGGTCCCCCGCATGCGCTGGGCCCGAGACCTGATCGACGACCTGTACGACCGCCACCACCCCACCCACCGGCACACCGACTGGGCCCTCGTCGCCTGACCCCCACGCCCCGCCACCGACCACCCGACGTCGAGACACCCCAAACCCCAGACCCAGCCGCCGACCAACCAACTGCTCACCCGACGACTCACCCTCGCCGCCCGCCGCACACCTCAGCGCGAGCTTGAGCCGACCCGACACGCGACCGGCAATCCACCGCCGGCCCACGCAACACTCGGCCACCCCGCCTGGCCACCCCGCCTGGCCACCCCGCCTGGCCACCCTCACGCACCGCCGCCCGCCGCCCCGGGCGCGCTCAGCACCCCGGCCTCGCGCAGATCCGAGACGCGGTCGATCGGGACCACCGGCCGCACACGCAGGCGGCGCGCCGGACGACAGCTCAGCGTTCGGACTCGGTGCGCAGCTTCTCGTAGTACGGCTTCATCGCCGGGTAGTAGTCGGCGAAGTCCGGGCTGGTTGTGCCGTCCCGCGCGGCCACAAGCATGTCCAGGTAGTACTCCCAGCCGGGGCCGAAGTCGCCGACCCCGTCCGTGGTCTCCAGGTGGTGGACGAGGCTCAGTTCGGTGCGGCCGTCCTCGTGGGCGAGGAGCAGCTCGATGTGCCAGCCACCGGATTCGCCGGCGCTGGACAGGGCGAGCCGGCGGGGCGGTTCACACACGTCGATCCGGAAGTCCATCCAGGGGGCGCCCTCCTCGTACGCCATCTGCACCTTGACCGTTCGGCCCGGTGCCGCCTCGCCCTCCCACGGGCCGAACCACCTCGCGGTGCGTTCGGGTTCGGTGATGCTGGCCCAGACGTCCTCGACGGCGGCGCGGAAGACGCGGGTCACGACGAGGTCGCCGCCGCCGGGCGTGCGCTCCAGCCGTCCGGTCGGTGAGTTGGTCATGCGGTTTTCTCCTGTCGGTCAGGGGCCGCGCCACCACGGCGGCGGTCGCGGCGGGTCCGCTGAACTTCGGTCTCCAGGGCGTCGAGCCGCCGATCCCACAGCCCGGCTGCCCCGACGCCAGCAGCCCCGGCGTCAACAGCCCCAGCATCCGCAGCCCCGACGCCAACAACCTCAACGCCGTCAACGTCAGCAGCCTCAACGCCAACAACCTGAGCGCCAGCAGGCCTAACGCCAGCAGCTTCAAGGCCAGCGGCTTCAAGGCCAGCGGCTTCAAAGCCAGCGGCGCCAACGCCCGCAGCCGCGGCGCCAACAGGCACAACGCCAGCGGTGCCGGCGCCGGCGGGCGACTGATCTGCGTTGGCGTGGGGCGCCGCGGGAGTGGTGAATCCGGCGAGCCAGTCGCTGATCTCGGCGAGGCGTGTGGCGTCGAGCCGGTAGTGGCGCTCCCGGCCCGTCGCGGTGTCGTGCACCAGCCCGCACTCGCGCAGTACCCGAAGGTGCCGGCTGACGGCCGGCCGGCTGATCGGAAAACACGCGGCGATCCGGCGCGCGGGCAGCGGCCGCACCCGAAGCATCTCGAGAATCTCCCGGCGGACCGAATCGGCGATCGCCGCTGCCACGTCATCCACCCAGAAAGCGTAACCTGTTGGTTACGCGTCAGGCTACCCCCACGGACGGACGACCGGTCCACCGTCGCCTGACCACTCCCCGTCCGCGCACCGCGCCCGGCGGTTCGCGGCCGTCCTGCGCGCAAGGGAGGACCTTTCTCGGGATGCCGGCCCGGGCGCCGCGCGGCGTCGGGCACCTGCGCGGCGACGTGGTATGTGTGACACCTTCCGCGCGGCGAGCAGCGAACCGGCTTGGCCGCCCTCCGACCGGTTCACGGCGGATCCCCGACGGGCGGCTCCGAGGCGGTGTGACACCCCCTGCCCAGCAGGACCCGCGGGCCCTCCTGGCCCATCGCCCGGTACATCTCTTCCAGCGCCGGGGTGATGTCGTCGGCGTCGAAGCAACAAACCAGCTCAGCCGCCCGAAGCGTCACCGCCCGACCAGTTCGCGGCGGATCGGCGGGGGCGGCCCGCGGGGGGTGTGACACTTTTCCGCGGTTCGGCGCTTACATGCCGGGAGCGTCCTGACTGCGCGGAGGTTTGTGGATGGTGGCACCGGGAGAGCTCGACGCCGTGGTGCGGGCCGCGCAGTCCGGTGACGAGGAGGCATTCCGGCTGTTGTATCGCGCTCAGCAACCGGTGCTGTTGCGATACCTGCGGGTGCTGGTCGGCGAGGATGCCGAGGACATCGCGTCCGAGGCCTGGCTGCAGATCAGCCGGGACCTGTGGTCCTTCTCCGGGGACTGGGACGGGTTTCGCGGCTGGACGGCGACCGTGGCCCGGCACCGGGCGATGGACAGCCTGCGCGCCAGCCGGCGACGGCCGCAGTTCAGCGCGCCGGCCGAGCATTTTCTTGAACTGTCCGCGCCGGAGGAGACCGCGGACCGGGCGTTGGAACTGGTCGCCACGGACGCGGCGGTGGCGCTGATCGCGTCGCTTCCGCGCGACCAGGCCGAGGCCGTCATGCTCCGGGCCGTGCTCGGCCTGGACGCCAAGGCGGCCGGCAAGATCCTCGGCAAGCGCGCGGGAGCGGTCCGCACCGCGGCCTATCGGGGGCTGCGCCAGCTCGCCGGGCGGCTGGAAGCGGCGGAACGTGCCGGGCCGGCCGTACCCCGGCAGGAGAGCCCGAGGGCGGGTGTGACAACTTCGCCGGGCGCGGCGCTGAAGGAGGTGAGATGAGCAGCGACAAAGGACGCAATCGCATGGACCGGACCGCCGCGGAGCAGTTCCTGCAGGGTGACCCGGCCGCGTTGAGCGCCGGCCACCCCCGCCTCGCCCAGCTTCTGGCGGCGGCGAACGCCTCGGCCCGCCCGGCCGAGCTGGCCGGCGAGTCGGCGGCGGTGGCGGCCTTCACCGCGGCTCGCCACTCGCCCGTATCCCCAGCCCGGAGACCTTCAATGATTCAGCTCACCCTGGCCAAGATCATGACTATCAAGGCCGCCGCCATCGCCGGCGTCGTCTTCGCCGGTGTCGGAGGGGTTGCGCTCGCCGCCAACGCCGGCGTGCTGCCGGAGCCGATCACGCAACACCTGCCCGGCGTACATCGCAACAGCAGCAAGTCCCCGTCGCCGCACCCGACACCGTCCCATTCCCGGGAGCCGCGGCCGAGCGCCTCGGCCGCGCCGCAGGACATCGCCGCGCTCTGCCGTGACTTCGACGGCCTGCGCGACAACGAGCACCGCGGCCGGGCGCTCGAGCTGCCGCAGTACGGCGAGCTGGTCCGTCAGGCGGGCCGGAAGGATCGGGAGGCCGTGGAGAAATACTGCGCGCCGCGAATCAGGCCGTCCGGCAGCCCCAGCGCCCACCCGAGCGACAGGGCGAAGCCGAGCCACCCCGCGGTCCCGCCCAGCGCACGCCCGGGCGGCCACTCCGGCGATCACTCCGGCAAACCGGGCAACCGGCCGAGCCTGCCGCCCAAGGCCTCCGGCGCGCCGGGCGGCCCGAGGTCCGAAGGCTAGCCGAACTCTGCGCTGTTCCCCGCGCAGCCGCCGGGAAGTCGACCAGAACCCGAACCTCCCACACCTCCGCGCGGAGTCCAGCGCTGCAGCGCGGTCGCCGCGGAAGCCGGATCAAGCCAGGGGTGTGGGAACGTTCGGTGCGCTGGACGGCGCTGGACGGCGGTTTGCCCCACACGGTTTCGCAGTGGGGACTGCCGGCGCGGGGGCGGCGATATGTCACACACCTGCGTCGGTGTGGGCAGATCCGGCCGGCGAATCGCGCACAGACCGGCCTCCCCAGCGCGTGACCGAGCCCGCCGCCCACCGGCTCGGTCCAGCGCCGAGCGGCACCCAGCCGCAGGGGTAGGCGAGACACCCCGGGGTTGGGTCCGCCCCCGACCCATCCCCGGGGTCCGTCTCTGTCCGCCGCACGGCGCAACGCCCCACCGGAGCAGTTCCGGGATCGTCGGCATGTGATCCACCGCGGGCGGACAGCGTGACGGGCACGCGGCCGCGACACGTGCGAACAAGACGTCCGCCGCGTGGTCGCCGGGCATACGGGCGACAGCCGACCGACGACCGGCCGCCACCCATTGCGGGCGACAGCCGACCGACAACAGGTCGCCACCCCGTGCGGGCGACAGCCGACCGACGAGCGGCCGCCACCCATGCGGGCGACCCGCGGACAAAATGACCACGCGGCCGCCACCCATACAGCTACGCCGCGGACAAAACGACCACGCCGCCGCCACCTCATACAGCACCTCGCGGACAAAACGACCGCGCGGCCGCCACCAAAACAGGCAACCCCCGCGGACAAACCACGACCGCGCAGCCGCCAGATACACGGGCGACCGTCGACTACCGACCGGCCGTAAAGAAGTGCCGGGCCGCCGGGAGATCCCGGCGGCCCGGCAGCGGGTCAGTTCGTGCCCGGGTCGTCGCCGCCGTCGCGGCGGTTGCCGCGGGCCGCGCGCGCGGCGGCCTCGCCGGCCGTGGCCGCCCACGCCCGCGCCTTGCCCGCCTGGGTGCCGGCCCACTCGCCCAGGTCGGCGGCCCCACCGGTGACCCGCCGGACGAGGGTGACCAGCGGGTCCGGCGAGTTCTGGAAGGCATCCCGGTACGACGCCGCGGCCGCCTTGATGTCCTCGGTGACCCGGGCGTCGCGGTCGTCGTCGCTGCGCGGGTAGTCGCCGCCGATGATCCGGGCGTACTCCCCCGAGTCGATCCACGCCTGAAGTTCCGCGGCGCGGGCCACCGGGACGGGGTGGCTGTTCCACGCCGTCATGCCGATTTTGTGGATGCTGTCCCGGATGTCGCCGCCGCCCGCGTACTCGCCGGCCTGCTCCAGGAACGCGGCCGTGTCGATCTGGCTGAGGTCGCCGCCGCCGGCGATCTTCATGAGCAGGCGGATCGAGGCGGCCGGGTCCTGGCCGGCGAGCAGTCCCGCGCGGTCGGCGGACAACTCGGCCTTGCGCCACCACTCGTACATGGCCGCGATGATCGCCCGCAGCGCGATGGCACCGATCGGCAGCCAGCTGACGTTCTGCACCCAGCGGGTCAGGATCGTCATGATGGTCTTGTAGACGGCGTGGCCGCTGCGGACGTGGCCCAGTTCGTGCCCGAGCAGGGCCCGCAGCTCGTCGTCGTCCAGCTTTTCCACGGCACCCGTGCTGATCACCACGAACGGGCGGTCCATGCCGATCGCCGAGCCGGTGATGATCGGGTTCTGGTCGACGTACAGCTCGGGCAGTTCCGCCACGTCGAGGGTCTGCGCGACCTCGGCCCAGCGCTGGTAGACCCGCGGGTATTGCCGGTGGTCGACGCGGATCGAGCCGGCCAGGTACGACAGGCGGAACCCCCGCTCGTTCCACATGCCGAAGAACGCCTTGACCAGGTCGTCGAAGCCGCGCAGCTCACGCAGGGCGGTGAGCGCCCCGCGGTCGGCCGGATGTTCCCAGGATCGGGAGCTGATCCCGGTCAGGGTGACCCGCTGACGCGCGGGCCGGTTGTCGTCGTCGATCGTCATTCTGCCCTCTCCCCGAAAACACCGATGTCTGCGACGACCCGATTCTTCGCCGTGGCGGTGATCGCGCGCATCGGCTCGGGGCAGGATTCGGCCCCTAGGGACTGCGACTTTCGGTCGAGGGGGATGACCCTGACCCGACCCTTAGGCACCGGCCGCCGGTGGGTAGCCTGCCGGTGGCTCAACCAGGAGGAGGATCCGGATGCGGCGACGGTCCTCGGTGATTCCGTACGTCGTGACGGCCGCCGCCCTGGCGACGCTCACCTCCTCGGCGCGCACGCCGCCGGAGGAGCCGGTCGCACCGTGCATCACTACGGGCGTCGAGCTCTCCTGCGCGATCGCGGGCGAGTCCCCCGGCCTGTCGCCCGCCGACGTGCCGCGGCCGGTGGGCCTGGCCACCGACGGCCGGCCCGGCTGCGTGCGGGGCCCGGGCCGCCCGGTCGTCGGCACGACCGGCCCGGCCATGTCGGCTGTTTTCACCACGGCGCCGTCGGACGTCACCTTCGAGTACGAGTATCTGGACGGCACCGAGACCGTCACCGCGTCGCCGGGTGCGGCCGTGGTGCCGGGCCGTCCCGTCGTCCTCGGCAACGACCCGGATTCGTTCGGGCCCGGCGAGTCGTACCGGTGGCGGGTCCGCGGCACGCCGCGGGCGGCCACCGAGCCGGGCTGGTCGGACTGGTGCGAGTTCACCGTGGCCGCCGGGCTGCCCGACCTGCGCGAGGCCGAGGACGCCGACGCCGTCCGGGAGCTCGGGCTGCACCCCGACCGCCGGTACGCCGTCCGGCTGACCGTGCGCCAGTGGCGTACCGTCCTCGACGCCTTCACCGATTCCCGGGAGGCCGCCGTGGCCGATTCTCCCGATCTCGGCGAAGCCGAGGCCGCGGCAGCCCGCCGGCTCCGGCAGATCGCCGCGGCCGTACGACGGCAGGTCGGCGACCCCGCCGGCACCCCCACCCGCCGGCGGACCGTCACCTTGACCGGCGACGAGTGGGCCGGCCTCGCGAGCGAGATGGCCGGCTGGGCGGTGATCCTCGACCAGGCGGCCGCCGAGGAGGACCCGGGAACCGCCCCGGACGGCACGGCGACCCGGGCGGTGGTCGATCTGATCTCCCGCCGGCTGGGCGGCCCACCGCATCCGAGCCTCGGCACCCGCTGAGCCGGCCGGCTATCGCCCTCACGGCAGGCGGCGCTGCTGGACGACGACCTCCCAGGGACGCATCCGGAACGGGGTCGGGTCGGGGTAGTTCGCCAGCAGGGTGCCGGCGCCTGCCCACGGTTCCGGGTCGAGGTCGGGTGTGCGGTGGTGGCGGGACAGGTTGGCCACGATGAGGAGTTCGGTGTCGTCGAGGCGGCGGGTGAAGGCCCACACGTGCGGGTCGTGCGGGAGCAGCAGGGTGTAGTCGCCGTCCACGACGACGGGGTGGGCGTGGCGTAGGGCGATGAGCCGGCGGTGGAAATGGAACACCGAGTCGGGGTCTTTGCGCTGGTCGGCGGCGTTGATGTCGGGGTGGTTGGGGTTGACCGGCAGCCATGGCGTACCGGTGGTGAAGCCGGCGTGTTCGCCGCCGTTCCAGTGCACGGGGGTACGGGCGTTGTCGCGGCTGCGGTGGCGCAGCGCGCGGAGCACGTCGTCCGGGTCGGCGCCGGCGGCGACGGCGTCGCGGTAGTGGTTGAGCGACTCGATGTCGCGGAAGTCGGTGATGCGGCGGAACGGCACGTTGGTCATGCCGAGCTCTTCGCCCTGGTAGATGTACGGCGTGCCGCGGTGCAGGTGCAGGACGGCGGCGAGGAGTTTCGCGGACCGGTCGCGGTACTCGGGGTCGTCGTCGCCGAACCGGGAGACGGCTCGCGGCTGGTCGTGGTTCTCCCAGTAGAGGCTGTTCCAGCCGGCGCCGAGGCCGTTCTGCCAGCGGGCGAACGAGGCCTTGAGCGCGGGCAGGCCGGCGGGCCGGTGGTCCCATTTGGTGCGGCCGTGGTCGAGTTCGACGTGTTCGAACTGGAACACCATGTCGAGTTCGCGGCGGGCCGGGTCGGTGAGCAGCCGGCCCTGTTCGTGGTCGATCGACGGGGTTTCGCCGACGGTGAGCAGGGTCTTGGGTTGGCCGGTGAACACGGTGTCGTGCATCTCGCGGAGGAACTCGTGCAGGCGTGGGCCGCAGATGAAGTGCGGGCGGCCGTCGCCGAGCCGGTGCTGGGCGGGTCCGGCCGTGCCGGGGATGCCGTCGGGCAGGGCCGGATCCTTGGAGATCATGTTGATGACGTCCATCCGGAACCCGTCGACGCCGCGGTCGAGCCACCACCGCATCAGGTCGTGCACGGCGCCGCGGACCGCGGGGTTCTCCCAGTTGAGGTCGGGTTGTTTGCGGGAGAACAGGTGCAGGTAGTACTCGCCGGTGGCCGCGTCGTACTCCCAGGCGGGTCCGCCGAAGTAGGACACCCAGTTGGTCGGCTCCGCGCCGGGCGTCCCGGGCGTGCTGCCGGGCCGGGCGGGCCGCCACCAGTACCAGTCCCGGCGCGCCGAGTCCCGGGACGTGCGGGACTCGGCGAACCACGGGTGTTCGTCGCTGGTGTGATTGACGACGAGGTCCATGACCAGCCGGATCCCGTTGGCGTGCAACGTCTCGACGAGCAGGTCGAAGTCGTCGAGGGTGCCGAAGATCGGGTCGATGTCCCGGTAGTCGCTGATGTCGTACCCGTTGTCGTCGTGCGGTGACGGGTGGACCGGCGACAACCAGACCACGTCCACGCCCAGCTCGGTGAGGTGGTCGACGTGCTCGATGATCCCGCGCAGGTCGCCCAGCCCGTCGCCGTCGGAGTCGGCGAAGCTGCGCGGATAGATCTGGTACACGACGGCATTACGCCACCACGTCACGGGAACACCTCGTCAATCATGAAGTGGACAGGGGCTTGAAATGGATCGGGCTTACTTGACTGCTCCGGCGACAGCGCCGCGGGTGAGCGTGCGCTGGAAGATCAGGAAGAACGCCACGGCGGGCAGGATGCCCATCAGCGAGGCCGCCGCGAGGCTCGTGGGTGAGCTCGTGTACTGGCCTTGCAGGCTGCCCAGGGCCACCGACGCGGTCTGGTTGTCGTTGGCGACGAGCATGACCAGGGGCAGGAAGAAGTCGTTCCAGGTCCAGATGAAGAAGAACGTCATGAGGACGGCCAGGGTCGGCCGGATGACCGGGATGACGACGTGGCGCAGCACCTGCCAGCGGCCGGCCCCGTCGATGCGGGCCGCTTCGAGGATCTCCGGCGGGAACGCGGTGAGCACCGAGGCGAGCAGGTAGGTACCGAAGGCGCTCGACATCACCGCGCTGATGATGATCACCACGAGTCTGGTGTCGTAGAGGTCGACGGCCTTGGCCATGTAGTAGAGCGGGTAGATGAGCGCTTCCTGCGGGATCGTGGTGGCCAGGAGCAGCAGCAGGAGCACGCTTCGGCGGGCCCGGATCCGGCCGATGCCGATCGCGTACGCGTTGAGCACGCTGATCGCGGTGCCGAGGACGGCGACCGAGCCGCTGATCAGGATGCTGTTGAGGAGTTTGTTGGTGTAGTCGACCTCCTGCCAGAAGGTGGTGATCGCGCTGAGGTCGAACGAGTGGGGCAGCGCCAGCGGCCCGTGGGCGGTGTAGTCGTCGACCGTCTTGATCGCGTTGATCGCGGCCATCGCGAACGGGAACAGGGTGGCCAGCGCGGCAAGGGTGAGGAGGGCGAGCACGATCCAGCGGGCCGGTCCGCGGCGATGCCGGGACGCGGCGGCGGCCCCGCCCGCGGCCGGCCGCGGCCGGGTGACGGTGGCGGTCACGTCCGCCTCGGTGGTGATCGTCATGCCTGCTACGCCCCTTCCGCTCTGGACTGGATCTTGATGAAGGCGGCGGTCAGGGCGATGACGACCACGGTCAGCGCGGTGGCGATCGCCGCGCCGTAGCCGACCTGCAGGGTGCCGAAGAAGTTCGAGTACGAGTAGTACGACGGCACGTTGGTCGCGTTGCCCGGCCCGCCCTTGGTCAGCACGAAGACGGGACCGAACACCTTCAGCGCGGCGATCGTCGTGGTGAGCAGCACGACGAAGATCTCCGGTTGCATCTGCGGGATGGTGATGTGCCGGAACCGGGTGAGCCAGGAGGCGCCGTCCAGCTCGGCGGCCTCGTGGAACTGCGGGTCGATGCGGGCCATGCCGGCCATGAAGATGACCAGGCCGTAGCCGAGCTGGATCCAGATCAGGACCAGCATGACCGAGGGCATCGCCCAGGCGGTGTCGCCGAGCCAGTTCGGCGGGTCGGTGACCCCGAGTTTCTGCAGGACGGTGTTGAGAGCCCCGTACGGCGTCAGGATCCAGCCCCAGACGATGCCGGCCACCGCGACCGGCAGCACCTGCGGCAGGTAGAAGCCGGCCCGCAGCGCGCTGGAGACCCGCTGGCCGAAGCGCGGCTCGAGGTAATCGAACAGGCCCGCGGCCAGCACGAGGCCCAGGGCGGTCGGCACGATCGCCATCGCGACGATGAACCAGATGCTGTTCGCGAAGGCCGACCAGAACATCTCGTCGCCGACCAGGCGCCGATAGTTGTCGAGGCCGGCGAAGCTGGGTGCCCCGATGCCGGACCAGTCGGTGAAGCTGATCGCGATGTTCATCACGAACGGCACCAGGACCACGATGACGAAGCCGAGCGCGCCCGGGGCCAGGTAGCGCAGGTAGCCCTTGCGGGCGGCCCGGGACAGCGGCGGTCCGGAGCGGGCCCGGGTGCCGGCGGCGGTGAAGACGGTCATGACGGTCCTCTTCTCAGCCGACGGTGGACTGCACCTGGTCGTACGGGGTCTTGAGTTGCTCCATGAATTTCGCCGGGGTCTGGCTGCCGCCGACCAGCGTCTGGGTGTTCGAGAAGAAGACCTGGTAGAAGTTCGGTACCGGCCAGTCGCCGTACAGGCCCAGGCCGTCGGTGGAGGCCAGCTTGGCGAAGGTCTCGTTGACCTGCTTGCCGGTCGGGTCGCTGACCGCGTCCGGCTTCGCGGCGAGGGCGACGCCGCCGGCGTTGGCCATCAGGTCCTGGCGCTTGGCGTCCATCGTGAGGTTGATGAAGTCGTACGCCAGGTCCTTGCCGCCGGCCTTGGTCGGCACCACCCAGATGTTGCCGCCCGAGCCGGCGTTGATCCCCGAGCCGGGCATCAGGAACTGACCCCACTGGAACGACTTGATCTTCTCCTTGAAGTCGCCGACCATCCAGGTGCCGTTGTACGTGATCGGGGCCTTGCCGGTGCGGAACAGGTCCCAGGCGTCCTCGGCCTTCAGGCCCGTCGACTTCTTGTCGAGGTAGCCCTTCGCGGTCCAGTCGGCCAGTGTCTGCGCGGCCTGGGTGAGCGGGCTGGCCGCGCTGGTGTCCAGCGGCGCCTTGAGCCCGAAGTAGCCGTTCAACCAGTTCCGGTCGGCCTTCGCGACGGTCAGCCCCCACAGCAGGTGCTGCGCCGGGTAGTCGCCCGCGCTCTCGGCCAGCGGCGTGATCCCCTGCGACTTGAACTTCTCGAACGCGGCGACCAGCTCGTCCATCGTGGCCGGCACGCCGACGCCGTACTTGGCGAACATGTCCTTGTTGTAGGAGAAGCTGACATATTCGCCGTACGAGGGAATGCCGTACACCTTGCCGGGGCCCATCAGGCCCTTGGTGTCGTACGTGCCGACGGTCATCGCGGCGCCGGCGGTCTTGTCCCAGCCCCGCTTGGTCGCCTCGGCGGTCAGGTCGGTGAGCAGGCCCTTGGCGGCGACCGCGCCGGCCGTGGCGTTGCCCTTGTTGTATTCCAGCAGGTCCGGAACGTCGTTGGAGTTCAGGATCATCGCGCCCGCGTCCTGGATCTGCTGCCAGACCTTCCGTTCGAACTTGACCTTGACGGCCGGGTGCGCCGCCTGGAAGTCCTTGAGCGCGTCCGCCCAGGCCTTGTCCTGCGGGTTGCCCGCGTCCTCGTACCACCACACCGTGAAGGTCTTGCCGTCACCGCCCGCCTCGTCGCCGCCCGAGCCGCAGGCGCTCAGTGCCAGCGTCACGGCCGCCGCGAGCGCAAAAGCGCCGCGCAGCCGACTCCTCATCACCATGCCGGACCTCCTTAGAGCCGCCGGCAAGCGCGCCAGCAGCATCGAAACGATTTGACTATACGATTCGACTAGACGTTTCGACGAAGCTACGAAGGTGCGACGGCGGTGTCAACGGAGGCGGCATTTCCCGTTACCTCTTCGTTACCTTGAGGCCTGCGCAATGGCCGAAATGCCTGCTTCTGGGCCTTCGGAGGGCCGCTGCTAGAGTCGTCGAAACGTTTGGCGGCGCGGTCCAGGCCCGTGGCCGCCCGACGCAGGCCTACCGGCAAGCAGGCGAGGCAGGCCTACCGGCAAGCACGCGCCGCAGGCCTACCGGCAAGCACGCGACGCAGGTCTGCCGGAGGGCAGGCGACGCAGGCCTACCGGCGAGCACGCGGCGCAGGTCTGCCGGCGGGCGCCCGGCGCGAGGGGAACAG
>Ga0070668_100000306_pt1 | contig 32248 bp, 36 predicted proteins | sample KBSS43metaG_FD_64661 | JGI IMG/M metagenome (GOLD analysis project Ga0070668, IMG submission 64661) | Switchgrass rhizosphere microbial communities from Kellogg Biological Station, Michigan, USA - KBS S4-3 metaG | ecosystem: Host-associated > Plants > Roots > Rhizosphere > Soil ...
GTGACTCTATATGTAATCGACGCTGTAGCCGTGCTCTTCGTGCTGATCGGGTTTCATGTGGCCTTCCGGCAGAAGCTGGTGAGAGCCTGGAGCTCCCGCCTCCGATCGCCACATGGTCAGCTCGGGGAAGGCGGGCGGCTTGTCACTGCCACGGGTGACCCGGAGGGTGTCGCCTCGGTGCTTCGGATTGTGGGCGTAATGATTATGGCGTTCAGCTTCACGGCCGGCGCCTTCGCGAACCTTATGGTCTATTACGCCTCAGCAAGCGCGGGGTGAGAATGGCGACGGCCGAAGCCTTGCGTGCTGTCAGGGAGCGTTATCGCGGTCGCCGGTAAAATGGGCGGCAGCATCCGTGAAGCTCGCGGCGCACGTGACCTTCCAATGGGCGCCGATGGATTAGGGCATCTAGGACCGACGCCTGCGGCCTGCCATTCTAGGATTTCAAACCAATATCTTTCATGTTTCTTTGGCGTCTTCCTGGCGTAGCGTCTGGCGGAATTGCGAGGCGCCCATGGACGACAGCTCCTTCATCCCCCATGCGCACGGCGAGCACACCGAGAAGCCGAGCTTCTTTGTGCGCTGGTTCTTGTCGACCAATCACAAGGACATCGGCACACTCTACATCCTGTTCTCGATCACGGCCGGCCTGATCGGGGCGGGGCTCTCAGGCCTCATGCGATGGGAGTTGGCCGAGCCTGGCATCCAGCTCTTTCAGCCCGGCTCGCTGCTCGCCCAACTTGGCGTGATCGAAGGATCCAAGCACGGCTACAACGTGGTTGTGACGGCCCACGCCCTGATCATGATCTTCTTCACCTTGATGCCGGCCCTCATGGGCGGGTTCGGCAACTGGTTCATCCCGATCATGATCGGCGCGCCGGACATGGCGTTTCCGCGGATGAACAACGTGTCCTTTTGGCTGCTGGTGGCCTCGTTTGTGCTGCTGTGCACGTCGCTGTTCGTCGACGGCGGGCCGGGACGCGGATTCGGCGGCGGCTGGACGCTCTATCCGCCCCTGTCGACCGCCGGCCACACCGGGCCCTCGATGGACCTGATCATTCTCGCCGTCCACCTCGCCGGCGCGAGTTCGATCCTGGGCGCGATCAACTTCATCACCACCATCTTCAACATGCGCGCTCCGGGCATGACCCTGCACCGCATGCCGCTGTTTGCGTGGTCGGTGCTGGTGACCGCCTTCCTGCTGCTGCTCTCGCTGCCCGTGCTGGCGGGGGCCATCACCATGCTGCTGACCGACCGCAACTTCCACACCCACTTCTTCGATCCGGCCGGGGGCGGGGACCCAGTGATGTACCAGCACCTGTTCTGGTTCTTCGGGCATCCCGAGGTCTACATCATGATCCTGCCGGGCTTCGGGATCGTGAGCCACGTCGTGTCGACGTTCTCCAAGAAGCCGGTGTTCGGCTATCTCGCCATGGCCTACGCCATGGTGGCCATCGGCTTCATCGGCTTTATCGTTTGGGCCCACCACATGTTCACGGTGGGCATGAACCTCAACCTGACGGCCTATTTCATGACCGCCTCGATGGTCATCGCCGTGCCGACGGGGATCAAAGTCTTTTCATGGATCGCCACGATGTGGGGCGGGTCCATCGATTTCAAAACCCCAATGCTATGGGCGGTCGGATTCATCTTCGTCTTTACCGTTGGCGGCGTCACCGGCGTGGTGCTCGCCAACGCGGCGATAGACCTATCTTTCCATGACACATACTATGTCGTCGGACACTTTCACTATGTGCTGAGCCTAGGTGCGGTTTTTGCGATCTTTGCTGGATTCTACTACTGGTTCGAAAAGATGTGGGGCGTAAAATACAATGAGGCGCTTGGCAAACTCCACTTTGCGATAACCTTCATTGGGGTGAATATCATCTTCTTCCCGATGCACTTCCTCGGCATGCAAGGGATGCCGCGTCGCTATGTCGACTATCCCGACGGCTTCACCCTCTGGAACACGGTTGCGTCGATCGGCTACGCCATCACCCTGGTCGGCATCGCGGTCTTCCTCCTCGTGCTGATCGAGGCCGCGGTTCGCCGCCGCAAGGCCGACGCCAATCCCTGGGGTGTTGGCGCGACAACCTTGGAATGGACACTGCCGTCGCCCCCGCCCTATCACCAGTTCAACGAGTTGCCGGTCGTCAAGTCGGATCACGGATGACGGAACGGCGATAGGTCAACGCCCGTTGCGGCGCCGCCGCTCGCATCGATATCGACGCCCAAACATTCATGCTAGAGTAATGTTCGAGGGCTTCACGAAGCGGCGAGCCGCAGCAAGGCGACTATGCGTCTGACAGTTTATACGGATTATTCGTTACGGGTGCTGATGTACGTCGCCTTGCACCCCGATCGTCGGCCGACGATAGGGCAGATCGCGTCGAGCTACGGCATCTCCAAGAACCACGTCATGAAGGTCGTCCACCAGTTGGGCGTCGCGGGTTATATTGAAACCGTACGCGGCCAGAGTGGCGGGATGCGCCTGCGCCGATCTGCCGAGGAGATCAACCTCGGCGAGGTGGTGCGGCGCACCGAACCGGACCTGGCGCTTGTGCCTTGCTTTGAGCCGGTCAATTCGGCCTGTGTGATCACGCCTGCATGCAAGCTGCGCCGCGCATTGCACGAGGCGCGCGCCGCATTCCTGGCGGTCCTCGATGGATACAGCCTTGCCGATCTCGTCGACAATCGGGAAGTATTGCGCGAGCTCTTTGATCGGGGCCCGCAGTCGACCTTTGGCGCCAACGAAGAGGTCGCGCAGCTCCAGATTGCGGTGAAGGCCTAAGCGCCGAACTCGCCGCAAGCGGCGATGAAGAGCCCCGCCCATAGGCGTCGAGCCCGCCGTATCTGGGTCGCCTGCAGGGGGGCGGGCGTCGCGCATCCATGCGCGTTCCGCGCACACGGCTGTTCGAACCATTCCGCGGCAACCCCCTAGCCAATCTCAAAGATGTATGTATAATACTCCTTTAAGATTGGCTAGGCTTCCATGAGCACTCGTCCCCGCGTTGGTCCCGGCGTCGCCGCAGGCGTCACAGAGCAGATGATCCACGACCTCGTGCACGGTTTCTACGGCAAGATCCGCACCGATCCCGCGCTTGGGCCCATCTTCAATCGCGTGGTCGGCGACTGGGACGAACATCTCGCCAAGATGTGCGATTTCTGGTCGTCGGTGCTCCTGATGACCGGCCGCTTCAAGGGCGCGCCGATGGCCGCCCACGCGCGCATACCCGAGATCCGCCCGACCCATTTCGCCCGCTGGCTACACGTGTTCCAGCAGACGGCAGCTGGGGTGTGCCCGCCGCAGGCGGCCGCGCTCTTTGTCGCGAAATCCGAGATGATCGCCCAAAGCCTACAACTTGGCGTCGCCGCCAGCCGTGGCGAGCTTCCGCCCGTCAGCGGGGAAGCTCGGACGCCGCCTTTCAACGGCGAAGGACCCGTCCCATGACCCTGCCAGCCGAGGTTCAGGCTTACCGCCGAACACCAGAGTTCACCGAGGCGACCGTACCCCCGGCCCTGCTTAAGGCTCACACGACCAAGGATGGGACCTGGGCGCTGATCCACGTGCTCGCGGGCCGCTTGCGGTATCGGATCGAGGACCCGCGCCGCGCCGCCTCAGAGACCATCCTGACACCTGACACGGCGCCCGGCGTCGTTGAGCCAACCATTCTGCACGCGGTCGAACCGCAGGGGGCTGTTCGCTTCTTTGTCGAATTCCACCGACGTGAGCCAGTTGAGCGATGAGCTTCGCGCGTCCACGCAGGATCGAGCGGTTTGGCGCCAAGCTCTATCTGCTTTGGGCTGGCCTTTCGATCGGCGTGGCGTTTCTCGCCACTCCTGCAAAATTCCTTGCGCCGTCGCTCACCCTGCCGGTGGCCTTGGACGTCGGCCAACGCACGTTCCGGCTCTACAACGGCGTGGAACTGGCCCTGCTCGTCGCCCTCCTGGTGCTGGGTCGCTGGTCGACCCTACGCAGACGCTGGTATTTGGCGCTCCTGGGGCCAGGCGCTGTGGTCCTCGCCCAGACCTTCTGGCTGATCCCGGCCCTGGACCTTCGGGTGCTCGCAATCCAGCACGGGCAGTCGCCCCTGCCGCCCTCCCAGTTGCACACGGTCTATATCGCCGCTGAGGCGCTTAAGGTGTTGTGGCTTCTGGCCCTGGGGCTGGGGGACCCCTTTTCGCCGCCCGGGACCACCTTCGACTCGCGTCCGTCACGCCAGGACGCCGGACCGGCGGCTCGAGCGCGGTGAGGACCATGAGCATGCTTCAACGGCTGATGCTGCCCGCCAACGCCGTCTGCGATCGTATCGGACTGACCAACGAGCACGAACGCGGGATGATGCGGATGCTCGTCAATATGCTGCTGTGTTCGGGGCTCGCCGTGCTCGCCGTTTATGTGGGTTGGAAGATATTTGCGTGATCGAGGGCGCGCCGCAGACCTCGACCATTACCTTTGTCCAAGCCGACGGAACGAAGGTGATCGTGCGGGCGCGGGCCGGGGTGTCGCTCATGGAGGCCGCGCTGCGCGCCAACGTGCAAGGCATCGACGCCAAGTGCCGCGGAAACTGCGCCTGCGTCACCTGCCACGTTCATATCGATCCATGCTGGCGCTCGGTGCTCGGGCCGCCAGGTCCGATGGAGGAATCCATGTTGGACTTCGCCGAGGACGTGGACGGCCGCTCGAGGCTTTCGTGTCAGGTCCGGATCGATGATCTCTGCGACGGCCTAACTGTCCAGGTCCCGGCGGAGCAGCGGATTCTGGGTTTCTGATGCGCGAGGCGCGAGGGCGACCCGTGAACGGTAGCCCGCGCCGCCCAAAGAGCGCAGCGCCGTGAAACTGACATCAATATTTTTGCACTAAAAGCGCAATAGCATTCGCTTGTCTGCATTTAATTCCCGGCTGAAATTGGGCGTCGCCGTCAATCCCATCGCCTTGCCCAGCCCGGCGAGAATGCGACCGGCGAGGAGAGCGCGCTTTGGCTTCCGCCGCCGAACAGCTTGTCGCCAACCTGAATTTCGCGGCCTTCAGTAAGGCCCGCGAGCTCCATAAGCGCCTGCTGTTCACGCTCGGCGCCTTGGTCGTCTATCGGCTCGGCACCTACATCCCCATCCCGGGCATCGACCCAACAACGTTCGCGCAAGCGTTCGAGGGCCAGTCCAACGGCATCCTGGGCATGTTCAACATGTTTTCAGGCGGCGCCGTCGAACGCATGGCGATCTTCGCGCTCAACGTCATGCCCTACATTTCGGCCTCGATCATCGTGCAGCTCCTGGGCTCGATCTATCCGCCTTGGGAGAAGCTCAAGAAGGAGGAGGGGGAGGCCGGCCGCAAGCAGCTCAACCAGTACACCCGGTATCTGACGGTCGTGCTGTCGATCGGCCAGGCCTTCGCGATCGCCGCGGGCCTTCAGAATAGCCCTGGCATGGTCCAGACGCCCGGCCTCTTCTTTGTCTTGTCGACCGTCACGACCCTGACTGCGGGCTCGATGTTCCTGATGTGGCTCGGCGAGCAGATCACCAGCCGAGGCGTCGGCAACGGCATCTCGCTGCTGATCCTGGCCGGGATCGTGGCGGTCCTGCCCCGGGGGGTCTTTCAGATCGCCTCGATGGTGCGAACGGGAGCCATGTCGACGCTCGGCGTCAGCGCCATCATCATTGTCGCAGCCGTCTTCGTCGTCGCCATCGTTGCCGTAGAACTCGCGCAGCGACGGCTGCCCGTTCAGTATCCGAAACGCCAAGTCGGCGCGCGGGCGTTTGGCGGGGACTCTTCGTTTCTGCCGCTGAAGGTCAATACCGCGGGCGTCATTCCGCCGATCTTCGCCTCGTCGCTGTTGCTGCTGCCGGCCACGGTGTTGGGCTTTCTCGGGACCGCCGACGGCTTGAGGCAGATGCCGTGGATCGGTGCGCTCACGGGCCAGCTGCAACACGGCCGCCCGCTGTTCATGGCCTTCTACGGGGTCATGATCATCTTCTTCACCTTCTTCTACACATCCGTCGTGTTCAATCCGACGGACACCGCCGACAACCTGCGCAAATACGGGGGTTTCCTGCCTGGCGTGCGGCCGGGGCGGCAAACGGCCGACTACCTGGACAAGGTGCTGAGCCGCCTGACGGTCATCGGGGCCGCCTACATCACCATCGTCTGCCTGCTGCCAGAGTGGCTGATCGGCGCCTACAACGTCCCCTTCTACCTGGGCGGCACCTCGCTGCTGATCGTGGTGTCCGTGACCATCGATCTCCTGACGCAGATCCAATCGCACCTCGTCGCCCATCAGTACGAGGGCATGCTGCGGAAGGTCAGCCTCCGCCGCTCGAGTGCGAGCCACCCCGCCGCGCCCGCAGCCGTGGTTCAACCGAGGACAAGCCCATGACCTGGACACGGATCCTGACCCCGATGATTGGGGGCGAGCAGGACGCCGCCATGCTGCAGACCGCGGCGTCCCTGGCGGCGCCGTTCGGCGCGAACCTGACCGGCATCTACACCGCCGCCACCCCGGCCAGCCTGTATCCCTGGTTGGGCGACGGGATGGCGTTCGGCACGGAAATGGCGATCGGCGTCCTGCAGCAGGCCGCCGCCGAGGGTGAAACCCGGGCGCGAAAGCAGCTCGCCGCCTACGATTATCCCCGCAAGGAGTTCGAGGCCTCCTACGGCGAGGATTGGGTGGGTCTTCGGGTGAGCGCGCGCCTAGCCGATGTGGCGGTGTTCAATAGACTGCCGACCCACACCGGGAGCTACCTGAGCGAAGCCTTCCAACAAATCCTGATGGACGAACGCCGGCCCGTGCTGATTTCGGAAACCCCCTTGGATCTGGATGCCCCTGTCGCGGTCGCCTGGGACGGCGGCCGTGAGGCCAGTCGCGCAGCCCGCCGCGCGGCGCCGTGGTTGAAAAAGGCCAAGGAGGTGATCGTCGTCACCGCGCCGGGCGCGACGCCGCGAGAGTTCCAACCCGGACGTCTCGTCGACTATCTGGCCGACCTCGGCATCAAGGCCGGCCACGTCAATCTGTCGCCCCGGGGCGAGGCGGGTCCGCTGCTGCTGGGCGCCGTTCAGAAGCTCGGCGTGAAGCTGCTGGTGGCGGGCGCTTTTGGCCATCCCCGCTTCCAGCGGTTCATCTTCGGCGGCACCACCCAGACTCTGCTCGACCATGACGCCGGCGCGGCGCTCTTCCTCTCCCATTGAATCGGTGGACCCATGAGCGAGCCAGAAGAGCATCGCCCAAGCGAGGACGCGCATCCGACCTCCGATCCGGCAGATCGCTTTGGGGGGTCGCCCTGGCGCGGTCTGTCCGACGCGGAATGGAGGTCAAGGCTCGCTCCGACTGCGTTCGAGGTCCTTCGCCATGAGGCCACCGAACCACGAGGCTCCAGCCCGCTGCTACGGGAACACCGGCCAGGGACCTTTGTCTGCGCCGGCTGCGGCCTGGCCCTATTCCGGTCGGAAGCGAAATTCGAGTCCGGCTCCGGTTGGCCCAGCTTCGACGCGGCGCAAGCAGGAAGTATCGCCACAAGGCGCGACGATCGCGGCGGGGTGGCGCGGGTCGAATATCATTGCGCCCGCTGTCTCGGCCACCAGGGCCACATCTTTCACGATGGGCCGACCGCGACAGGGCTGCGTCACTGCAACAATGGCGTCGCCCTCAGGTTCGTCCCGGACTGATGGGTCAGGTCAGACCGGGATCCGCAGATCCGCGCCAGGCCACCATCCTGGCCGATCGCCGCGCGAAGCGCGCTGAGCTTCTGGCGGTCCGAATAGGCCTGCCCCAAGGCGAACATCGGCTATTGAGCGTCGCTGTGCTCGACCGCCTGATGGGCGCTTTCCCGGCCGTCCGCGCGGAACGGCTCGGCGTCTATTGGCCCCATCGCGGCGAGATCAGCATCTTCCCCTTTGCCAAGCGCAGCCTCGCCGAAGGCGCGGAGGTCTCCCTGCCGGTGATCGTCGAGCGCCGCGGGCCTCTGCAGTTCCGCGCCTGGACGCCGGGCGAGCCCCTCTCGACGGGCATCTATGACATCCCGTTTCCAAGAGACGGAGCCGTGGTTCAACCCGATACCCTGATCGTCCCGCTCGTCGGCTTCGACGAGGCCTGTCACCGGTTGGGATATGGCGGCGGATATTACGACCGCACGCTCGCCAAGGCGAAGGTCAAGCCTCTGACTATCGGGATCGGGTTCGAGTTCATGCGGCTGGCCAGCATCAAGCCGCTGGCCCACGACATTCCGATGGACGTCGTCGTCACCGAAGCGGGGGTGTTTCGCCGGGCGCGCTCAGCGGTCTAGGCGCTTGGCCGGGCGCGCCGCTTGGGCCGTCCGCCGTCACCGCCCGCACAGATCCGCAGACCGTTTCGCACGCGCTCGATGACCTCGGCGGCGCTGCGCGTCGAATAGACGGCGTAAACGGAATAAGAGAACTCCGGGGCGTTTTCGACGCGGTGAAGTTGCTGACTTTCGAGATACGGCCGCACGATCGCCGATCTAAAATAGCCGGCGCCCCCGACCGCCAGGAGGTAGCTCAACGCGAGCGGCCCGAGCGAAATCGAGACCGCCGCGTTGGCCAGCTCGGGAAACGCCGTCTGGTGGCTCGAGGCGAAAGGCTCGCCCCAGTCCACATGGACATAGTCCTCCGGCCGGAGCACGCCGTCCTCGGCCGTGGTGACCAGGATCAGCTTTTCCTCGGTGATCAGTTCAAGCACCAGCTCGGGGCGCGAAGGCGGATTATAGAGGACGGCCACATCGAGGGAGCCGTCCTGCACGCGATCGAGCAGGCGGCTCGGGATGTCGACCTCGGCGTGGATGGCGATGTCCGGGCTTTCCCGCCGCATCCACAACAGCCAGTCGGCGAAGAGCGGGTTCCATAGGCTGAACTCGCCGCCGATGCCCACCAGATTGGCGCGGCCCGGGGGAAGCGCCACCTGCGCCCGGGCCCGCTCCCAGACCTGCACCAGAGTGGCGGCGTGGTGGCGGAAACGCTCGCCGGCCGGGGTCAGACGCGCCCCGGCGCGATTGCGGACGAAAAGACGTCGCCCGACCTGATCTTCCAGCAATCGGACCCGGGCGCTGATCGCCGTCTGCGTCAGATTCAGGCGCTCCGCCGCGCCGACGAAGCTGCCGGTCGAGACGACCTCTAGGAAAGTGCGGGCGAGGCCGATGTCCATTTTTTAATGCAACATTTTTGCGCTGAAACCGCAATAGCATTCGTTTGCCTGCATAAACCCCAACCTCCAGAATACGCGCTGACGGACCCGGCCCCGAAGGGCCTCACCGGCCCGTTCGAGACGCGGAAACCGTGGCGGCGCGAGGACCTAGCGCGATATGACGGCAGTGGAGTTTCCTGGGCCAGGCTTGACGGCGGAGCAGTGGGCGCACGTCGAAGCACTCGCGGTGTCGCTGTCGCCACCACAGCTGGCGTGGATCAGCGGCTATTTCGCGGGCTTCGACGAGGCAGGCCGCCGGGGGTCTGTGTCGCTGGACTTGGACGCCGCCGGCGGCCGTGCGGTTCCAGTGAAGGCGGAGCGGACCGTCACCATTCTCTTCGGGAGCGAGACCGGAAATAGCGCCGAGCTGGCCAAAGACTTGGAAGCGCGACTGCGCCCACTCGGTCGGCCCGCCACGCTGGTCGACATGGGCGACTACAAGCTTCGGCGGCTGAAAGAGGAACAGGACCTCCTCGTCATCACCAGCACGCATGGCGAAGGCGACCCACCGCAGGCGGCGGCCGACTTTTTCGAATTCTTGGAGAGCCGCAAGGCGCCGGCCTTGCCCCACCTCCGCTTCGCCGTGCTGGCCCTGGGTGACTCGACGTACGAGCGCTACTGCGAGGCCGGCCGCCGATTGGATCGACGTCTGGAGGAGCTGGGGGCGACCCGCCTTCGTCCTCGGGCCGACTGTGACGTCGACTACGAGGAACCGGCGGCGCTCTGGATCACAGGCGTGCTCTCCTCCTATGCGCCCGACCCTTCAACGGGCGCAGGAAGGGCGACCGCCGCCGTCTACGCCGAACCCCGAGCATCTGCGGGGCTCCGAACAACGGCGCCGGTCGTTTTCGACAAACGTCATCCGTTTGGCGCGCGAGTGATCGACAATCTGGTTCTGACTGGCCGCGGCTCCAGCAAGGAGACCCGCCACGTCGAGATTTCGCTCGAAGGCTCGGGCCTGAGGTTCGAACCAGGTGACGCTCTGGGCGTCGTGCCGCGCAACGACCCAGATCTGGTGGAGAAACTCCTCGGCGGCCTCGGGCTGTCGGGGGAGATGACCGTCGATACCAAGGCGGGCGTCACACCGCTTGCCGAAGCCTTGCTTCGCGACTTCGAGGTCACCGCGGCCACGCCTCGTTTCCTGGATCACTGGGCCAGCTTGAGCGACGCTCCCGCGCTCAAGGTGCTGACCCATCAGGAAAGCGCCGCTGAACGCGCGGCCTTCCTGCGCGCGCACCAGATCATCGATATGGTCCGCGCCTTTCCCGTCAGAGGCCTCGATCCTCAGGTGTTCGTTGCGGGTCTTCGACCGCTTCAGCCGCGGCTCTACTCCATCGCTTCCAGTCCCGCCGCCATGGCCGACGAGGCGCATCTGACGGTCTCAACGGTGCGTTATGACCTGCACGGCCTGCCGCGCCAGGGCGTGGCGTCAGGCCACCTGGCGACTCGCGCGCCGATCGACAGCGTGCTGCCGGTCTATGTGCAGGCGAACCCGCATTTTCGGCTGCCGGAGGACCCCGACGTCCCTATCCTCATGATCGGGGCTGGGACTGGCGTCGCGCCCTATCGCGCCTTCCTGCAGGCGCGCGAGACGCACGGCGCCCGTGGACGCGCCTGGCTGGTGTTTGGCGAGCGCAACTTCCGCACCGACTTCCTCTACCAGACAGAATGGCAGAGCTACCTGAAGGACGGCCTGCTTAGCCGCATGGACGTCGCCTTCTCTCGCGACGAGGGGCGCAAGATCTATGTCCAGGATCGACTCCGCGAGCAGGCCGCCGAGATCTATGCGTGGTTGGAGGACGGGGCCCACGTCTATGTCTGCGGCGACGCCGAGCGCTTGGCGCCGGATGTCCACCAGACCCTCGCGGCCATTCTCCAGGAGCAAGGCGGTCTGAGCCCCGCCGCCGCCGAGGACCATTTGCGCGGTCTGCAACGGGACCGTCGCTATCAGCGCGACGTCTATTGAGATGACGACCTTGCTCGAGCCCCACACACCGACCGACCGCAGCCGGGACCTCTCCCAGCCGTTGGACCGCCTGAGCCCGGACGAGACCTTGAAGGCGGCGAGCGACCAGCTTCGCGGCACTATCGAACTGAGCTTGCTCGACCGCCTCACCGGCGCGGTCGCCGAGCCCGACACGAAGCTCATGAAGTTCCAGGGCATCTATCAACAGGATGACCGCGACCTGCGCGACGAGCGCCGGCGCCAGAAACTGGAGCCCGCCTATCAGTTCATGGTGCGAGTGCGGCTAGCAGGCGGCGTCTGCACCTCCGAGCAGTGGCTGAAACTCGACGAACTGGCCCGTGCCCATGGCCGCGACACGCTTCGGATCACCACGCGCCAGACCTTCCAGTTCCATTGGATCCTTAAGCGCGACCTTAAGCCGACCATTCAGGGTCTGCAGGAGGTGCTGCTCGACACCATCTCGGCCTGCGGCGACGACGCACGCGGCGTCATGTGCTCGGTCAACCCGCATCTGTCGGCGCTTCACGCCCAGGTCTATTCGCTGGCCACGCGGGCCAGCGACCACGCTATCCCGCGCATGCGGGCCTATCACGAAATTTGGTACGGCGATCAGCGACTGGGGGGTTCGGAACCCGAGGAGCCCTTCTACGGCGCGACCTACATGCCGCGGAAGTTCAAGATCGGTTTCGTCATACCGCCGACCAACGACATCGACGTCTATACGCAGGACCTGGGCTTCATCGCCATCGGCGGGCCAAACGGTCTCGAGGGATTCAACGTCGTTATCGGCGGCGGGATGGGGCGCACCGACCAGGCCCCAACCACCTATCCGCGCTTGGCGGACCTCATCGGCTTCGTGCCGGCCGATCAGGTGTTCCCGGTCGTCGATGCGGTCATGGCGGTCCAGCGCGATTTCGGCGACCGGCGGGATCGGGCTCGGGCGCGTTTCAAGTATACCGTCGACGATAAGGGTCTGGCCTGGATCAAGGCCGAGATCGAAGCCCGCCTTGGCTTCGCAATGGAGCCATCGCGTCCGTACGCGTTCACCTCCAACGGCGACGCCTTCGGGTGGGCGCGAGGCGAAGACGGACGCCATCACTACACCTTGTTCATCGAGAGCGGCCGGATCGACAATCGGCCGGGTCGGAGGCTTTTGGACGGCCTGCGCGACATCGCCCGGCTGCACAGGGGTTGGCTGCGCCTGACGCCGAACCAGAACTTGATTATCGCCAACGTCGCGGCCCGCGACCGGCCCGAGATCGACGCCATACTCGAAGCCCATGGCCTCACCGGCCTGAATCGCCAGAGCGGCCTGCGGCTCAACGCCATCTCCTGCGTCGCCCTGCCGACCTGTGGTCTGGCAATGGCCGAGGCCGAACGCTACCTGCCGTCGTTCGTCGGCAAGTTGGAGACGATGCTGGCCGCGCACGGCCTGCAGGACGAGCCGATCATCCTGCGCGTCAGCGGCTGCCCGAATGGGTGTTCTCGGCCGTACATCGCCGAGATCGGTCTGACCGGCCGGGCCCCCGGAAAATACAATCTCTATTTGGGCGGCGGCTTCCACGGCCAGCGGCTCAACAAGATGGACCTCGAGAACGCCGGCGAAGCCACGATCCTCAAGCGCCTGGAGACCGTCATCGCCCATTACGCGAACGACCGAAAGGCCGGCGAGGCCTTCGGCGATTTCACAGTCCGCGCCGGCTACGTCCCGGAGGTGCGGGCCGGCCGGGATTTCAACACCTGACGGTCCGCCGTCAGCTCGAACAGGAGACGCCTATGTCGCTGCACCTGGGCCAGACAGCCCCCGATTTCGAACAACAGAGCACCGAGGGCGTGATCCGCTTCCACGACTGGTTGGGGAATTCCTGGGGGATCCTGTTCAGCCATCCGAAGGATTTCACGCCGGTCTGCACGACCGAGCTCGGCGAGGTGGCGCGCCTCAAGCCGGAGTGGGACAAGCGCGGCGTCAAGCCGATCGCCCTGTCCGTGGACCCGGTGGAGTCCCACACCGCCTGGGCCGGCGACATCGCCGAAACCCAGGGTCAGGCTGTCAACTACCCGATCCTCGCCGACGCCGACCAGAAGGTCTCCAACCTTTACGGCATGATCCATCCCGAGAGCGACCCGACGCTGACGGTGCGGGCGGTCTATGTGATCGATCCGAACAAGAAGATCCGGCTGATCCTCACCTATCCGCCCAGCGCAGGCCGCAACTTCGCGGAGATCTTGCGCACCATCGACAGCTTGCAGCTGACCGACCACGAGAAGGTCGCGACTCCGGTGAACTGGAAGGCGGGCGAGCCGGTGATCATCGTCCCCAGCCTCTCCGACGCGCAGGCCAAGGAACACTTCCCGCAAGGCTGGCAGACCCTGAAACCCTACCTGCGGGTTGTTCAACTCCCCGACTAGCCCTGCTCGGACGCCCAACTCGAAGGATAGAATCTCGATGTCGAAGCCGAAGTCGCCCCAGACCATCGCCGCCTCGAACGGCATCGCCAGCGACGCGGCTTTCGGCGCGGTCACGCCGCCGCTCTATCTGACCAGCACCTTTGCCTTCGACGCTTTCGAGCGCGAGGGCGCCTACGCCTATACCCGGCAGGCCAACCCCACCCGCGACCTCTTGGCGGACACCCTCGCCAAGCTGGAAGGCGGTGCAGGGGCCGTGGTGACCGCTAGCGGCATGTCGGCGATGGACCTGGTCCTGTCGCGCCTGGGACCGGACGACCTGATCGTCGCGCCGCACGACTGCTACTGGGGCACCTATCGCCTGCTGGCGGCGCGCGCGGCCAAGGGGCAATTCGCGGTCGCCTTCGTCGATCAGTCCGATGAGGTCGCGGTCGCCGTCGCCCTCGAGGGCGCGCCGGCGCTGGTGTTGATCGAGACCCCCAGCAATCCGCTGATGCGAGTTGTCGACATCGCCGGCCTGGCGGCCTTGGCCCACGCCGAAGGCGCCAAGGTGGTGGTGGACAACACCTTCCTGTCGCCGGCGCTGCAGCGTCCGATCCTGCTCGGCGCCGACTTCGTGGTTCATTCGACGACAAAATATCTCAACGGACATTCGGATGTCGTCGGCGGAGCGGTGATCGCCGCCGATGTCGCCGACGCCAAGATCCTGTCAGACTGGGCCAATATCGTCGGAATCGGCGGAGCGCCGTTCGACAGCTACCTCACCCTTCGCGGCCTGCGCACGCTGTTCCCCCGGGTCGAGCAGCAACAGCGCAACGCCGCGGCCGTGGCCGCCTTCCTGCTCGGCCGCACCGGCGTCAAGGCTGTCCACTATCCGGGCCTGCCTAACCATCCCGGTCACCACATCGCTCAGCGTCAGCAGACGGGTTTCGGAGCGATGCTCAGCTTCGAGCTCGACGGCGGCCCCGACGCGGTTCGCGCATTCCTCGGAGCCTTGAAAGTCTTCGTGCTGGCGGAGTCCCTGGGCGGCGTCGAAAGCCTTGTCGCCCATCCGCAGAGCATGACCCACGCCGGCATGAGCGCCGAAGCGCGCGCGGCGGCCGGCATCGGCGTAGGACTGCTGCGCCTCTCGGTGGGCCTGGAGGCTGAAGCCGACCTCTTGGCCGACCTCGACCAAGGCTTGGCGGTCAGCGCATCGCACAGGCTCGCCCCTTCAGCCGCCTTGTCCGTTCACTAGAAAGGAAAGCCCGCCATGTACCGACTCCCCGACCTTCCCTACGGCTATGGCGACCTGGCGCCGGTGATCTCCGACACGACCCTGCGCACCCACCATGGCAAGCACCATGCGCGCTATGTTCAGGTGACCAACGAGTTGCTGTCCCGGGCCGGCGCGGATCGGCCCTTGGAGGAGGAAATCCGCAGGGCCCACGCCAAGGGCGATGCGAAGCTCTTCAACAACGCGGCCCAGGCCTGGAGCCATGGATTCTTCTGGGAGTGCATGCGCCCTGGCGGCGCACCGCCGCGAGGCGACCTGGCCAAGGCGATCGACGCGACCTTCGGCAGCTTGGCCGACCTGCGGAAAATCTTCACCGGAGAAGGCGCCGGCCACTTCGGTTCGGGTTGGGTCTGGCTCACCCTGAGCGGCGAGGCCTTGGCGGTCACGTCCACCCACGACGCGGCGACGCCGCTGACCTCACCTAGCGTGACGCCGCTGCTGGTGTGCGACGTGTGGGAGCACGCCTACTACCTCGACCACAAGAACGACCGGGCCGGATTCTTGGACGCCTGGTGGGACAGGCTGGCCAACTGGGACTTCGCGGAAACGCAATATGCAGCGGCGCTCAAGGGTGCGCCGGGTTGGCGCTACCCGCTTGCGACGGTGGCCGCGTGATGCAGGAGAAAGCTGACGCCTCTCATCCGGGTGTTACGAGCGGGCGCCCCAGGGATCCCGCGGATGCCACCGCGATCGAGGTCAGTTCGGCGGTCTGCTACGCGGGCGAGGCCGCCGACGCCTACATGGGCTATCTCGACCATGACAGTTTGGTCGTCGAGCTCAACACGCTCCTGGAGGCCGAACGCGCTGGCGCGCAAGTGGCCGCTCGGCTTGTTTCGGACGCATGGCGACCCGAGTTGAAGGCCCTCGCGCGGGTGATCCAGCACGATGAAGTCCGTTGGTGCAGGATGCTGATCAAGTCGCTTCAGGCGCTCGACGTCACGCCCTCGAAAGCGGTGGGCGGCTTCTATGAGCAAGCCATGGCCATCCCCGACGTCGTGGCGCGGTTTGTTTTCGTCAATCGTGGCCAGGCCTGGGTCGTCCGCAAGCTGAAGACCCTTCTGCCAAAGGTGCGCGCCGACGGCTTGCATGCTGATCTGCTCGCGATGCTCGCCGCGCACGACCACAACATCACCCAAGCGGAATTGGCGCTCGCCGGCCTCGCCAGGGGGGGGGCGCAACCTGGCGCTCAGGCGTCGTAACCGGAGTCATGAAAGGACAGACGGTCATGGAGAACACCGACAGAGGCTATCCGCATCCCGTATCCGCTGGGGTCGCCGTCGCGGACGTTGACCCCAAGCTCCGAGCGTTCATGATCGGGGTCTACAACAAAGTGGGCCTGGGGTTGCTGGTCTCGGCTGGGCTCGCCTACCTGACCTCAAGCGTGCCGGAAGTCCGTGATCTCTTGTTCAGGACGGCGCCCGAGACCCACCGCCTGGTCAGCCTGACCGCGCTTGGGACAGCCACGGTTCTCTCCCCGCTCTTCCTGATCCTCGGCTTCGGCATGACGCACGAGCTCAGCGTCAAGCGCGCCCGGCTGCTCTACTGGTCGATCGTGGTGACCATTGGCGCATCGCTCGGCGTCACGTTTCTGGCCTATACTACCGCCTCGATCGCCACGACGTTCGCGGCTAGCGCCGCCGGCTTCGGCGCGCTCAGCTTGTGGGGTTACTCCACGAAGCGCGACTTGAAGGCTGTCGCGAGCTTCTGGATCACCGGCCTGATCGGCCTTTTGGTCGTCATGGGCCTCAACCTGTTCCTTAGGAGCCCGGCCATCGGCTTCGCCATCAACGCTGTCGGCGTCGTCGTCTTCGCGGGGCTGATCGCCTACGACACCCAGCGTCTGAAGGCATTCTATCACGAGAACCAAAACGACGCCGCGCGGATGAGCGTCGGGACCGATATCGGCGCGCTCAGCCTCTATCTTGATTTCATCAACTTCTTCCAGTTCCTGCTGGCGTTCACCGGCGGGAGGCGGTGACTATTGGCCGTTTCAGTCGCTCTATTCCCGATCGCCGGGCGCCAGGATGAACAAGGGGCCACGAACCCCCGGACCGGGCTCGCACATCCAGAGGCCAGGCTCAAACCCCTCATCGAAGGCTACCGGCGGTTTCGGGCGTCCGAGTGGCCAAAGGAACGCGAACGATTCGAGCTGACGGCCGAACACGGCCAGCGGCCCCATACCTTGGTCATCGCCTGTTCGGACAGCCGCGTGGATCCCCAGATGATCCTCGGCGCTCATCCGGGCGAACTCTTTGTTGTCCGTAACGTCGCCAACCTCGTCCCGCCCCATGAGCGGGATGAGGCCCACCACGGCACGAGCGCCGCTATCGAGTTCGCGGTGCGGATCCTGGGCGTGGAACGCATTCTGGTGCTCGGCCATGGCATGTGTGGTGGCGTGAAGATGCTTCTCGAGGATCCGACACCGGTCGGATTCGACTTCGCAACGCGATGGATGGATCTCGCCAAGGACGCAAAGTCGGCCACGGCGGCGACGGATCCCCCGGAGGCGCGGCATAAGGCTTGCGAAGAGGCGACCGTGCGCCTGTCCCTGACGAACCTGCTGACATTCCCATGGGTGGCGGAGCGTGTGGACGCGAAGAGTCTGACCCTCCACGGCGGCTATTTCGACATCCGCTATGGAGCGCTCTACCTCCTGCAGTCCGACGGGAGCTTCGCGACCGCGTCGGCCGGCGATCAGAGCGACCGCCCCTAGGTTTGCGCGCGACGATGCGGCGGACGACACCGATCGCCCGCTGCCGACATAGGCAGAAGGCGCCTGGGCCTCTTCCTGACGGAGGTGCTCCCGGGGCCCCTATTCCGACTATGTCGTCTTGCGATACACTCCGGCGGCGCAGTTCCATTGGATGGAAGATGGCAAGGAAAGATCGGCCCCCGCGTCCTGCAGACCTGACAGCGGCTGAGTATCAGGCCTTGGCGACGTTCCGGCACGGGGTGAGGCGTTATCTGGCCTTCGCCGAGGCGGGCGCGCGGTCGGTCGGTCTCACCTCCCAACAGCACCAAGCGTTGCTGGTGATCAAGGCGCATAGTCTTGTTGGGGCGCTGTCGATCGGCGAACTCGCCAGTCAGTTGCTCGTCAAGCATCACAGCGCCGTCGAGTTGGTCAGTCGACTGGAGAAAGCGGGCTTCGTCCATCGGACAGTCGCGGATGACGATCGCCGAAAGGTGTTGATTTGCCTCACCGACGCCGGCGAGGGGATACTCGCCGCCCTCTCATCCAATAATCTCGAGGAGCTCCGGGCGATCGCCCCGACCTTTTCCCACCTGTTGCGGCAGCTCGAAAGCGAGCGGAACGACTGACGCGCTACAACCAGCCTCGCAGTCAAATGAAGGGCGCGAGGTAGGGCGCATAGTATTGCGCCATCTTCGCACGCCGAGCGGCGTCGCCGGCGCCGAACCACTCGAGATCGTCGGGGATGAGGCTCGGGGCCGCCGTGAGGGCGGACGCCTTGAACGGAATCCGATAGGCATTCTTCGTCGGATCGTAGGACAGCAGCGCCCGCCGCACGGGATAGATCTTCTCGGACAGGCCGAGCAAATCGTCAAAGGCCACCAGAACATAATCGATCCGGCCGGACTTCTTATCGATCGAGAGGTCGTGAATCCGGCCCGCGCCTGCATCACCACCGCAAAGGACCGTGGCGCCCTTAACGCGGCTTGCGGTGATCATCGCATGAGGCGATGGTCCCGGGTCGGGAGCTGTTGACCCAGGTGTCCGATTGCTCGCGGCCACCGGGCGCGCGGACCGACGCCCCGGCCACAGCCTGCTTTGCGAAGTGTCCAGAGACGGTTCGCCGGCGACGGCGAGCGCGGGTGACGAAACCGGCCCGGCCAAATAGGCCCGCCATGGCGCGCCCGATCGGGAAAGCCAGCCGCGCAGCCCCTCGAAGAATTCCATCCTTGCCTCCCATATCAGGACCTAGATATATGTATCGTGTCACGATATAAAAGGATTGCGTCGTTGAGTTTTAGGTCGTTCTTTCAGAGCGTGGACTTGGCGACGTCGCGTTTTGCGGACGGACGATATGAGCACGCGCGCTGCCTTTCATGACGCATTGGAACAAGTCCGGGCTGAGGGGCGCTACCGGGTCTTTGCCGACCTGAAGCGCCACCGCGGGCAGTTCCCGCGGGCGAGCTGGACGCGGGCCGACGGCGCCGAGCGCGACGTCGTGGTCTGGTGCTCCAACGACTATCTCGGCCAGGGCCAGAATCCGGTCGTGCTGGACGCCATGCACAAGGCGATCGACGAGGCCGGCGCGGGCTCCGGCGGTACGCGCAACATCTCGGGCACGACGCACTATCACGTGGAGCTTGAGCGCGAGCTCGCCGACCTGCACGGCAAGGAATCGGCGCTGCTCTTCACATCGGGCTATGTCTCCAACGAGGCCTCGCTCTCGACCCTGCTCAAGATCCTGCCCGGCCTGATCATCTTCTCCGACGCGCTGAACCACAATTCGATGATCTCCGGCATCCGGGCCGGCCGGCGCGAGCAGCGCCGGGTGTTCCGTCACAACGACCTGGAGCATCTGGAGGAACTGTTGGCGCAGGCCGACCCGGCGGCGCCGAAGCTGGTGGCCTTCGAGAGCGTCTATTCGATGGACGGCGACATCGCCGACATCCCAGGGATGTTGGCCCTAGCGAAGAAATACGGCGCCATGACCTATCTGGACGAGGTCCATGCGGTCGGCATGTACGGGCCGCGCGGCGGCGGCGTCGCCGAGCGCGACGGAGTGATGGACCAGATCGACATCGTCGAGGGCACGCTCGCCAAGGCGTTCGGCGTCATGGGCGGCTACATCGCCGCCGACGCGGTGATCGTCGACGCCATCCGCTGCTACGCCGACGGGTTCATCTTCACCACCTCGATCCCGCCGGCGCTCGCGGCGGGGGCGGCGGCCTCGATCCGCTGGCTGAAGGAACACGACGAGGTGCGCCAGGCCCAACAGGAACGCGCCGCCACCCTGAAGGCGCGCCTGCGCAAGGCCGGCCTGCCGGTGATGGATTCGTCGGTGAGCCACATCGTGCCGGTGCTGGTCGGCGACGCCGTCCACTGCAAGATGATCTCGGACATCCTGCTGGCCGAGCATGGGATTTACGTCCAGCCGATCAACTACCCGACCGTGCCGCGGGGCGCCGAGCGCCTCCGATTCACGCCATCGCCGGCGCATACGGACGCGATGATCGAAGACTTGGTTGAGGTCCTCGAGGCGCTGTGGATCCTTTGCAATGTGCAGCGAGTGGGCGGCGTCGCCGCCTGATCAGTCAAGACCCCCAGCTCCCCAAACCCCGGGGACAGCGACGCGTTCAGCGAAATGAGGTGGCCAGGGACTAGGGCCTGAGGATGATGTCATATCACGGTCGCCTGGCGCACTATCATCGTAGTTCTCAGCGCACATCGCCGAGAACGGGGAGGGCGGCGCGACGGCCAAGGCGCCGTAATTGCCTTGCGGGCCTTCGCACCGACAAAACCATTCCTTGCGATCCGCCTGCCGGGCCGGTATATATCGGGACACGATGTTATGGCGACTCTGGCGTCGTTCAGCGTTACTTCAGTTGGCCCAAATCGACTCTGAGCTTCGTCGGGTGTGGCGCAGAGGCGCTCTACGGGCCAGCGCTGCGAACCTTAGGTTCAGAACTAGACGGTCGAGCGCCTCGTCGGCACGCCTCCGGCGTCGAGCCATCCGCGAAGGTCGTGTGTCGTCCAGAGATGGCGGAGATTAACGCGCCATGAAGACTCTTACGGACACCAGCCTCCCACCCTCTGAGAGCCGGGCATTCGATCGACAGCATCGCGAAGATGCGCTCGACGAAGCCTTGGCCGACAGTTTTCCGGCCAGCGACCCACCCGCCATGGTTCTGCCGAACGCCAGCCACTTTACGGACGAGGCGTCAGATCCGTCATGAGCGGACCTCCACATGATCAGCTTCAAGGCGACCGGCGGTCGCCGTCAGATCAAGTCGAGTCGGGTGGCCAGGTGATCTCCGACCTCAAGCGCCGCAGCCGAGCTCCGTGGCCGAGCGCGCGGGGGGCGATGGCGGAGCGCATTCGGGAGCATCCTTGGGCGTTGAGCGACCTCGGTGCGCCAGAGGGTTGGCCCACCTGTCTGCGGGCAGCGGTCGATCTGATGCTGCGATCGTCCGTCGCCATGGGGATCTATTGGGGACCGTCAGCCATCACGATCCATAATGACGCCTTTGATCGGCTAGCCGGGGATCGTTCCGATCTACTGGGCACCCCCTTCGGGTCCGCGAGGCGCGAGATCGGCCCGGTTCTCCGCGACGCCATGCTCGCGGGCCTCAACGGGGAGTCGCTATCCGTTCAACACCAGCACTTTGCAGCGCCGGCCGTCCAGCCGGACGAGCGGTGGCTGGACTTCGATTTCAGCCCGATCCCTGACGACGGTGGCGAGCCGGGCGGTGTCGTGGTCATTGTTTTCGATCAGACCGATCGTGTCCGCGCCGAACTCGCCCTGCAAAGTCTGAACGCGACGTTGGAAGGGCGCGTCGCCGAGCGCACGGAGGCGCTCGCGAAAGCCATCGATACGCTAAACGGTGAGATCGCCGAGCGGCAGGCGGCGGAAGACGCCCTACGTCAGAGCCAGAAGATGGAAGCCGTTGGCCAACTCACCGGCGGCATCGCACACGACTTCAACAATCTGCTGACCGGCATCATCGGCAGCCTCGATCTGATGCAGCGCCGGATCGCGCGGGGACAGACCGAAGATATCCAGCGCCTCGCCAACACCGCCATGACGTCGGCGACCCGAGCTGCGACCCTCACGCATCGTTTGCTGACCTTTGCTCGCCGCCAGCCGCTTGAGCGCAAGGTGGTCGAGATCCACGAGAGGGTGGCCTCGGTGGAGGATCTTCTGCGCCGGACCCTTTCCGAACGGATTGAGCTTGAGCTCGTGACCCCCGGTGGCGGCTGGCGAACTATCTGCGATCCCAACCAGCTCGAAAGCGCGATCCTGAATCTCGCCATCAACGCCCGCGACGCCATCGAAGGCCGGGGGCGACTGCGCATCGAGACGGGCGAAGTGGTCCTGGACCTCGCGGCTTCGAAACGTCTGGACGTTTCGGTTGGCGATTATGTCTTCATCGCCGTCGCAGACACCGGGTCCGGCATGCCGCCCGACGTGGTCCGACGCGCGTTCGAACCCTTTTTCACGACCAAGCCTCAGGGCGTGGGAACCGGGTTGGGCCTGCCGATGATCTACAGCTTCGCGCGTCAGTCCGGCGGCGCGGTCGAGATTAAAAGCGAGCTGGGAAAAGGGACGACCGTCACGGTCTATTTCCCCCGGTCCGTCGCAGATGGTCTCGAGGTCGACGGTGCGCCGCAGTCCCCCAGCGAGCATCCCCACGGTCGCGGCCGGACCGTGCTCGTCGTCGAAGACGAACAGTCCGTGCGCGCCATGGTGATGGAGGTTTTGCAAGATCAGGGGTTTCGCGCCATCTCGGCGACGGATGGGGCCGCGGGCCTGGAAGTCCTGGACTCCGACGCGCACATCGACCTTCTCATCACCGATGTCGGACTGCCGGTGTTGGATGGCCGCGAGCTCGCTCAGGCGGCCCGGCGGCGACGTTCCGACCTCAAGATTCTCTTTATGAGCGGCTACCCTCCAGACGGCCCCCTGACGTCAGGGGATGGCGGCCAGCAGGATCTGCTTATCGTCAAACCATTCACCTTGAACGCTCTGCTCGATCGGATCCACGACGCCCTCAAGGATCTGCCGCAGACCTGAGCGGGCGACCGCTGACCAACATCGAGGCCTTGGGCCTAGACTATCTGCCCTCGCATCTGATTGTGCTCGGCGGCCGATAAATTGGCCTCGAACTCGCGCCGTCCCGTCTCCGCTATGGCAGCTGGGTGAGATCACGGCCCGCAACTCGCCAGTCCCGAAAACCCAGACGTCGCCAATGAGATTTATAAGATTCTCGGCGAAGTGGGGCGAATTGCGAGTCGCCCACAGCCCCTGAGCAACGCTCCAAAGCCGGCTTCGCGTCCCGCCCCCGGGGCCTGCGGCTGTGTCGCGTAGGCTCGGCGAGGCCGACCTCGACCCAACTGGCCGTCGTGGCGACTATCCCAAGAATTGAGGACGAGCCGAGCGTCCCCGCGCACATGGCTAATGGCCGAGGGCGGGATATCCATGGACGAGAACACGAGCTTCGACAAACGCGGGCATCAATTCCAGAAGACGGCCATATTGGTCAAAGTAACTTGCGCTTTCGATCTGTTCCACAAGTTCGCGGAGCGCACCCATCATCGGATCGGCGGCGCCGCCGAGCTCGGAGTGTTCTGCTGCGTTCAAGGTTACGCCTCCTCCAGTGTGAATTCGTCGGGGTCTACGGCCGCTTTTCTATCGCGGCGGCTCGTGCCGTACCTCCGAAATTCTCGCGCTTTGACGCCGACTGCGCAACTCCTCGACTTTAGGCTGCGCCGCCACCGACCCGCTTGATTTGCAATGAGCAGAGAAAGTCGAGGTCTTCCACCACGGGTCCATCATCTCCTCGGTTTGGGCCGGCGTGGGCGTGAAGCGGAGGCGCTCCGCCGCGGCGAGCAGGATGTGGCGAGCAATCATGAAAGGACCTCCGGAACTGGGCGCGTGGCCAGGACCGCACGCCGTGCGACAAGATCGAGAATAAGGACGAAGCCGAGCGAAAGCCCGACCAGCGGATAGAGGACCGCGATCGGCGCCACCACCGCCAAGAGGGCGACGTAGGCGCCGCGGCTCGCCGGACGCGGCGGCGCGGCCAGCCGGCCGCTTGGCCGGCGCTTCCACCACATGACGAGGGCCGACAGGCCGAGCAGCCAGATCGCCACGCAGCCGGCCAGCATCACCAGCTTGTTCAGCCATCCGAGCTGTTGTCCCTGGTGCACCGAAATGCCCCATTCGATGGCCTTGGCGGCTGGGCCGAATTGCCCGTACCCGATGTCGGCGAGCAGGCGGCCGGTCGATCCGTCGAGATAAAGGGTGCGCATGCCTTCCACCCTGTCGGGCATGTAGGCGGCGGTCCAAGCCTTGCCGGCGTCCTTGGGAATGGTCAGCACATAGGGCCGGGGCAGGCCGGCGGCGTCGACCCGGGCGACGGCGGCGTCGAGCGTCAGGGCCTGTCCCATCGAATGGGTGAGCATGTCGCCGTCCTGCAGCGCCCAGGGCACGCCGGGCGACATCGGCTTGTGGCCGGCGTGAGCCCATCCTTCGGCGGCGGCCGGAGGCTTGGGACGCCCCCAACCCGCATCGGCGGTGAGCTTGCGCACCTCCTGGCCCCAGACCGCCGACCAGGGCATTCCCGTCACGGCCAGGAACACGATCAACCCGCCCGCGAAGACCCCTGCGACCGCGTGCAGGTCGCGCCAGAACACGCGCCGGCCGGGGCGGCCGCGAACGGTCACCACGCCGCCGGACTGTTTCCTGGGCCACCAGAGCACCACGCCCGTCGCCACCATCACGATCGCCCAGCCCGCGACCACCTCCACCAGAACGTTGAAGGCCGGGCCGGCGATATCGAGGCTGTGCAGGCGCTTCACCACCTGCATGACGCCGCCGTCCGGCGTGGACCCCAGAACGCGCGCGTTATGCGGATCGACGTAGGCCGCCACCCTGCCGCCGGCCGTCTCCAGGACCAGTTTCGCGGAACGGACCGGCTCGGCGGGCGGGACGACCTGAACCACATGCCCGCCGAGGGCGCGGCCCGCCGCGTCCGCCCACGCCTGCGGCGAGGTCGCCGCCGTCCCCGCGGGCACGACGAGCAGGCGCCGGTAGATCGCACCGTCGATCTCGTCCTTGAAGAGATAGAGCCCGCCCGTCAGGGCCATCAGCATTAGGATCGGCATCACCAGCAGGCCGGCGTAGAAATGCCAGCGCCAGAAGGCGTGATAGACGGCGCTCTTGGCGTCCTCGTCGGCTCGGATTTCGACTGGCGTCATGGCTGTCCGAGGAACCTAGAATGCGACGCTGACGCCGCCGTACACCGATCGGCCGTTTCCGGGCCAGTAGTAGCCCGTTCCCGCCGCCGCCGTTATGGCCGGCTGCACGTTCGAGACATAGCGCTTGTCGGCGAGGTTGCGGGCGTCGACGAAGACGGTGATCCGCTCGTTCACCGTCCAGCCGGCGTTGAGATTCCAGACCGCGTAGGAGGGGGTCTTGGTGGTGTTGCTGAAATCCACCCAGGCGTCGGACGCCGACCACTCGACCGACGGGGCCACGAACCAGCCTGCGGGATGCTCGTAGCGCAGCTCGGCGCGGTAGAAGTGCTTGGGCACGATGGGCAGCCGGTTGTTGCGGTAGACCGCGTCGCCGTCGAAGCGGAAGTCCGACAAGGTATAGGTCTGGCGAAGCCGCAGTTGTGGCGCCACGCGCCAGTCCACCGCCGCCTCGATCCCCTGGTGGATGGTCTTGTCGGCGTTGAAGGTCGCAGCCGGGATCGAGGCGCTCACCGTGTACTGCAGCATCTCCTTGTCCAGCCAGGCCCGATAGACCGTCACGTCGAAGATGACGGGCCCCTTGCGCCCTCGGAAGCCGGCCTCGGCGGTCCAGGCCTCCTGGGCCTCGACCGGCGCGAAGCCCGTATTGGTCGGGCTCATCGAGCCGAAGTTCGGCGGCTCCACCGACTTGGTCAGATTGGCGAACACCTGAACGCCGTCGTCGCCTTCCCAGAGAAGGCCGATGCGGGGCGCAACCCAGTCGTAGTCCTTCTTTGCCCGCAGATCGAAGGCGTTCGGAGCGCGCGGCACGCGGACGCCCACATAGTCACGTCCGGCCGTTCCCCAGGTCGCCCCCCCGATCACCGCCAGATGGTCGGTGACGAACAGGCGGCCCTCGGCGAAGACGTCGCTGGCGTCGGCGTCCTGGTAGGACTGGGACTGCAGCGCACCCCGCGCGCCCTTGATGTTCAGATAGAAGTGGGAGTCGAGGTCGCCCTTGCGCAACCACACGCCCGCGTAGCCGTCGGCCTTCAGTCCGGCCAGGTCTCCCTCCCAGTGCAGACGGCCCCAGACGCCGAAGTTGCGGCTCTTCTGGTCGATCACCTGGAAGATCGGATGGTCGAGGTCCTTCCATGTGGCGTAGACTGCCGCATCCAGCATCAGGGCCTCATTGAGCCGCCAGGTCGTCTGCAACGACCCGCGCAGGCCGCGCTGGTTGCGGCCCTGGTCGTTGGCGTAGTTCGCCGGCGCAGCCTGTCTGGGATCGCTCAGGAACAGCGCCCGGGTGAGCGCGCCGGGGATCTCCTGGTCTATGTTCGATCCATTGACGATCAGCCGCACCTCGCGCCCCTCGCCGAAGCTTCTCCCGATGTTCAGCGAGCCGAACTGGATGTTCTGCTGGCTCTGCGGCCGCCAGCCCTGCTGGCGCTGGTTGGTCCCGGCGACGAAGACATCCCAGTCGCCGACCTGGCGCGCGAACTGCACGTTCTCGCGGTGCAGGCCGAAGGACCCCGCCTCCAGGCGGACCTGGTTCTCGAAGCCCGCGGTCGCACCGTTCGGCGTCACCATGTTGATCGCCCCGCCCAATAGGGCGCCGCCGAACCGGAGCGCATTTCCGCCGCGGTAGACCTCGGTGTAGCGGGTGAGCAGGGGATCGGCCGCCTGGCTGTCGCCATAGCCGTCGGCGTCGTTCAGCGGCACGCCGTCCTGGGCGAGGATCAGGCCGCGGTTGTGGTTGGCGTTGCCTATGCCTGAGCCGCGGATCGAGATGCGGATGTCGCCGCCCCACTTGCGCTGGGCATAGACGCCCGGCGCGTCGCGCAGCATGTCGTCGAGGGCCAGGGCTTCGCGCCTGGCGTAGGACTCGGCGGAGATCACCGAAACGGCGCCCGGCGTCTCCGACAGCCGCTTGCGGACGCCCGCCACCACCGCCGGATCTTCCGGGTCGGGCGAAGCAGTCACAATCACAGTGTCCACGGTCGCGACATCGATAAGCTGAGCGCTCACCGGCGTCGCGATGACAGCCGCGATCGAGACGACGCAAGGAGCCAACAGACAGGGCTTCAAGGCGGACCTTCTCTGGACGCCGTCGCGGGCGAAACCCGACACTCGGAAACACGGGCCGGTCCGCGACGGACGTGCGAACCGGCCATTCGTCGTGGGAGCGGGCTGGGGCCCTACCGCACGAGGATGTTTTCGCCGCGGCCCATGGCCGGGTCGGCGTCGTCGGAGAACATGACGACCGCCATCGCGCCGGTGTGGGCGTGCGGCATCGCGTGGTCGACGATCACGTTGGCGCCGGCGACCGGCGAGATGAGATCGAAGGTCCCGCCATCGCCCGGGCCGACCACGAAGCTCTGCAGGCCAGACTGCTTGTTCTTCGGGTTGCCGCTCGGGTAGACCGCGTCCCAGATCCCGGCGATCGGGTGGAAGGAGGAGAACTCGTTCGGGCCGGCGTTGACGAAATAGACCCGCACACGCTCGCCGGGTTTGGCGACCAGCATCTTGGTGGCGGCGGGGTCATGCACCGGGTCGTACTTGAACGCCACGCCGTTGAAGACGACGTGCTTCCAGTCGCTCTTCATGATCGAATGGGTGTCGTCTGGGTTATTGTAGACTTCGGACTGGACGAGGATGTACTCGCGGTCGGCCTTCGGCAGGGCCTTGGCGTCCTTGGGGTCGACGAGGATCACGCCGAACATGCCGCGCGCGATGTGCTGGTACATCGGGTCGGCGCCGCAGTGATAATAGAAGGCGCCTGGATAGTTGGCGACGAAGGTGAAGGTCTTCGTCTCCCCGGGCTTGATCGACTCGAAGTCCTTGACCACGTCCACGCGCGCGGCGTGCAGGTCGATCGAGTGGGAGTTCTTGTTGGCCGCGTCGTTGGTCAGGGTGATGGTGACGCGATCGCCTTCGGTGACGCGAAGCACCGGACCCGGCACCTGACCCTCATAGGTCCAGGAAGCCTGCATGGTGCCCTTGTTGTCGATTGGCAGGCTCACCTCCTTCGCGGTGAGGCGAAGGTTAATGTCCTTCGCCGCCGCTGGAACGGAGGTCAGCAAGGCAAGCGCCGATGCGGCGAACAACGTCGTCATCTTAATTTTGGAAGCCCCCATAACCTGTTTTCTCCTAGTTGGGTTTGGCGCACTTGCAGACGTGGCCGAGGTAGTCGGCCATCTGCTCGATCTGCTGGTCGGTGAAGACGGAAGACCAAGCCGGCATCAGCGCCGACTTGTTGACCGAGGCGCCCCCGTCGCGGATCGCCTTGACCATCTGCTCGCGAGGCAAGGACGCCATGCCCACGGGATCGCTGTGGTCCCTGGGTTGCACAGACAGCCCGACCGTGTTGACGCCCTTGCCGTTGCGACTCACGCCGTGGCACTGGGCGCAATAGGTGTCGTAGAGGCGCGCGGTTTCCTTGAATTTCGGGTCGTCCTCGGCCGTGGCGACCTGCGCGCCGAGCATGAACGCCGTCGAGGCGAGGACCCCGAAGATCAGCCTGGTCCTGGTCATTGTCCGGCCTTTAGGGTTGCGAGATAGGCGGTGATCCGCTGCAGATCGGGCTCGGACAGGCCAAGGCGCGGCATCCAGATGAATCGGTCGAAGGCCTGCGGATCTTTGATGTAGGCGTGGACGTAGTCGGGCTGCAGCCGCTCGCCGGCGTCGTAGAGCTCCGGCCCCGAGACCCCGCCTTCGCCGCTCTTGTCCTGATGACAGGCGACGCAGCCGCGGAGCTTCCCGAAGGCCATCTTGCCCATGGCGAGGTTTGCGCCCTCAGCCTTGAAGGCGCCCGGCGTGACGACCCCGTCCCCCTTCAGCGCCATCAGCGCATCGGCGAATTTGGCGGCGGCAGCGGCGTCGAGCGCCGGGTGGGCCGGCGCGCCGGCGGTGTCGAGCGTGTCGCGCGGCTCGCCCGGCTTGGCGTGTTTGAACCAGAGGACGCCGCCTGGGCGGATCGGCGTCGGCTTCTGCAGCCACTTCACCAGCCAGTCGCGATTGAACTTCGCGCCCGCGTACCAGAGGTCGGGCCCCTTGCGGTTCCAGAGCCGCTCGACGCTCGGCGCGGCCGGCTTTTCCAGCGCATGGCAGGAGCTGCACTGGCTCTTCAGGTCGCCGGCGCCCTGGGCGGCGGCGCTCCCGGCGATCGACAGCGCCAGGGCGCTGGCCAAAAAGGAGAGACGTCTCATCGCTGGCTCCCTAGGCGATCGGTTCGCCCTTGAAGCGCGGATTGGGATAGACCCCGAGCGGCTTGCGCAGGCTCTCCTCGTAGTAGAAGTCCGGCGTGAATTCCTTGTGAGCCCAGTGGTAATAGGTCTGGTCGCGCGGAATTCCCTCGTATTCGATCACTGTCATGACCCCGCCGTGCGGGGTGTGGCCGTTCATCGTGTGATGATCGATGTGGTCATGGATCATCCAGCGCCCGGGATTGTCGCAGCGCAGGATGATGTCGTAGCGTTCGCCAGGCCCGACCAGAACCGTGTCGGCGTTGATCGGCGCGGGGAGGGCGTGCCCGTCTTTGAAGGCGATCTGAAAGACGTGCCCATGGATGTGGATGGAGTGGAAGCCGCCGCCGGCGCCGAACATCCGTAAACGGATGACGTCCCCCTCCTTGACTCGGATTGGCTGGGTTTCGGGGAACGATTTCCCATTGATGGTGAAGTAGTCGAAGACGTCGCCGGGGACGCCGCCTTGGCCCGGCTTGTCCGCCCAGGCCGACGCCCACTCCGAGAACATCAGGATGTAGTCGCCCGTTACCTCCCGCTCGATCGGCTTCGGGGACTTCGGTTCGATTATGAATGGGCCCCACATGCCGCGGGTGGCGACATGCTCGTTCACGTTAACATGGCAGTGATACCACATTGTGCCGGCCGGCTCGGCGACGAACTTGTAGGTGAAGCTGTCGCCCGGCTGGATGCCGAGCTGCGTCATGTCCGGGACGCCGTCCATCTCCCAGGTGCCGCGCTGCAAGATCCCATGCCAGTGGATCGAATGGGGCAGGGTGGTGAGGTTGTTGACCACGACCTCTACCTGATCGCCCTCGCGGACGTGGAAGAGCGGTCCGGGGACCTGACCTCCGAAGGCGAAGGTGTGAAACTTCTGCTTCTCGACGAGGGTGATCCTCGTGTCCTCGATGTTCATCTCAAACCGGTGCGACTGTGCGCCTACTGCGGGTTTGCGCGCCGGCGGCCTCGCAGGCCCAGCAGCGGCGGCGAGCGCAGGTCCTGCGGTCGCGACGCCCATCCCCGTCAGAAGTGCTGAACGCCTCGTGAGGTCTTGCATTCCCTGCCCCGCAAAAGAGTATACGAGATACATGTTAGGGCGCAGCTGCACACAAAGCAATATCAGAAATACACCTTTCATCCTTTGGCTCGATCCAGCGTTCGTTCGGTGGCCGCAAGCTGGAGAGGCGCTTCGATCCGGCGGGGGTGCGGCGGATCTAGCCGCTCGACGCGTTCGGGAAGGGAACGCGCTGTTGGAGGCGCCCGCGGATTGCGCCTTCGTTGTCGGTAGGGTCCGCGAGCGTGCAGGCGTCGAGGACCAGACGTTCGACGCGTGTCACAGCACGCGCCGGCGCCTGCAGGCGCCGGTGATGGCGCAGTCCGATGGCCGCAGCCTCTTTCGGTGTGCGGCCAGCTCGGCCGAGTTCAGCCGCTCCATGGTGCAAGCGCCTTCGCGGGCTAGTGGATCGCCCGCCTTGCCGAACTGGTGGAAGTGATCCCCGGCATGGCGCAACCAATCCTACCGCCACGTATTATATCGTAGACCGATATATCCTGCTGGAGATCTTTTCAAAGCTCCGCACGGTCATCTCGGAGGAGTGTGTCATGAGGTTCGCCAGGCGGCGACAGGAAGATGCGGGGGAGGTCGAGCCCCCAAGGCCGACGATCTCGACTGCGCCAGCGGAACGATCAGAGACCGTCCCCCGTAGGCGTGATCAGATCTCCGAGCGGGAGCTCGAACATGAGTAGGGATCCCCACCTTCAGCGCCTGTTGGATGACATAAACCGGTACATCGACAACATGCCGGCGCCAGGCTCGTCGGAGTACCTACGGTTCACGGAGCTCTGCACAGAACTGGCCGGCCATCGGACCGCTGTTCCCGAGCATCCGCTGGCGCAGGAACTCGACGAGCTCGGGCGGAAGATCGAAGCGGCCGTGCAGCGACACGAGCGCGAGAAGCACGCCCATGACCTGTCGCCTGGAGGCGAAGGCATGGCGCCGATGTTGGGAGGCCGTCTTGGGCCTGGCTGAACCCCGACCACCGGCCAACGCCCGAGGAACGTCCGCGCGAGTGGCGACCTTCCGAGCGGCTCAGCCATCCAATCCCTTGCGCTCCTTCGCGAGCGCTTGGGCGTCTCCATTCAGGCGGAGGCCGCACAGTCGACAGGAGCCAATCATGACCTGGAATTTTCCAATCGCCATCGTCGCCGCGGGCATGGTCGCGGGCGCGGCCTACGGCCAACCGGCCTTCCAGCCTACCGACCCGCAGATAGCGCACATTGCCTACACCGCGGGCCAAATCGATGTTTCGGCAGGACAGCAGGCGTTGGCAAAGTCGAAGAACGCCATGGTCCGCGACTTCGCTCAGGAGATGGTCAGAGACCACACCGCTGTGAATGACCAGGCGCTCACGCTCGTTGAGCGGCTCGGCGTAACGCCTGAAGCAAATCCGACCAGCACCGCCCTATCCTCAGCGGCGGCGACTAAGCATGCCGAATTGGCCAAGCTCAACGGCGCGGCGTTCGACCGGGCCTATGTTCAGAATGAGATCGCCTACCATAAGACCGTAAACGCCGCGCTCAGCGGGACTTTGATCCCCAGTGCGCGAAACGCCGAGCTGAAGGAGTTGCTGGGCACCGGTCTGAAGCTCTTCCAGGCGCACCAAACGCATGCTGAACACCTGGCGCAACAGCTGCACTGAGGCCCGCCGCATGGCGCCGGATCGTCGTGGGTTTGTCGCGGCGGCTTTGGCGGTGCTTCCGGCGATGATTTGGTCGTCCGCGGCGCTCGGCGCCGCGGCGGCCAGGGTGCATGTGGTCCGCCTGAACAAGATGAAGTTCGGCCCGACGCCGGAGGGGGTGAAGGTCGGGGACACGATCGAATGGGTGAATGACGACTTCTTGCGCCACACCGCCACCGCGAGAAGCGGCGCTTTTGACGTCGACCTAAACCCGGGCGCCAAGGCTCGCATTGTTTTGAGGTCGGCCGGCAAGATCGATTTTTATTGTCGCTATCATCCCGGCATGACCGGCCGACTGATCGTGGCCGCAAGGGACCCTTAAGGCCGACCACGGGGTCGGACGTTGGTGTGCCCGACACCCGCCTCATTAGACGGCCTCGCGCAGCCGTGACGATGTCCGATTTTCATCCTCTTTGGCTGAACGCCGCATCGCTGCGCCATCTCGAGGATCTCGATCAACGGCAGACCCTCATCCGGGAAGGCGCGGCTCGTAGGTTTCGCCTCTTCC